>Ga0210059_1011898_pt1 | contig 13242 bp, 8 predicted proteins | sample Ectturendosymbi2_FD_188042 | JGI IMG/M metagenome (GOLD analysis project Ga0210059, IMG submission 188042) | Ecteinascidia turbinata endosymbiont from Florida, USA - Sample 2 (SPAdes) (version 2) | ecosystem: Host-associated > Tunicates > Ascidians > Unclassified | place: Key West, Florida...
TGGGCCCCAACCAATTGACCCATTCTTTTGGCTCAAGTTTTTATCGGAAACTAGGCAAAAATCCGCGTCTTCAGAGCCCTTGAATGGCTTTCTAGCAATCCATGACGTCAACGTCCCATGGGAGTTCAAAAATCAAACCGAATCACTGGCGTGAAACCGCGTGAGATTTAAATGCATTCTAGGCTATAGTACGAGCTTTCAGAGGGTTTGATGGACATTCTAGCGTTTCTAGTTGATAAGTTATGGCAAAAATGGTAGAATATTAATTGGGGAAATCCCCACTAATCCCCTGGGAGTTTCCTGTTTTTGGCATAACTTTTGAACCAGAAACGCTAGAAACTCAATCAAGGGCTCTAAAAATGCGTATTCTCGCTTAGAAACCAAAAATATTGCGAGCCAAAATACTGGCGCGTTGGATCGTATGATGACATCATAAAATTAACCAAAAAACATACCCCTGTCATGATCCCATTGGCCCAAAACCCCCCACCCAAATTTTTTAAAAAATTTTTTATTCTAAACTACATGACGCCACTAGTCATTACAGGGTTTGAACAGCTCTCTAGCTCTAGTGGCTGGCAATTTTTGGCCAAAAAAAAGCCGGCCAATTGTGGCCGTTAAAGGGTTAAAAAGCTTTACCACGACTGAAGTAGATCCAAGTTGCAAGTAGTTGTCATTATACACAAACGCCTGCTTTTGTTTAGCAATTATAGCTAAACTAAGACGGCAAAAACAAACTGCAGTTTAGAAAACAACTGTAAGCTAAAGCTACTGCCCACACTACCTCAAAAGCATAAATGCCATGTGAAACAGCAAGGTTATTATTGTCTGAGGGCATTACAACAAACTTGCTTGCCCCTGGTGCTTGCGGACTCAGCTAGAGCCTTCCGCAGACTCTGGGTTGAGAAACACTGCGTTAGATGGTAGTATTTCACTGAAGTTTTTATTAGAGACTAGGCTACAATCTGAGTCTTTTGATGCTTTGGATGACCTGCTCGGGTTTTGGGCTCAAAAGTTATGATCCAAGTAACAAAAATATTTGACTAATTGACTAATTAGATAATTACTTAATTTATTTTAGATCATGACTTTTGAACCAGAAACGCTAGAAAGTTGAGCAAAGGCTCGAAAGGCTCGGATGCAAGCCTGGTTTCTGACGAAAACTTCAGCGAAATACTTTGGCCTAGCGGTTGGGCCCTAGGCCAGGTAACATGAGCCAAAATGGCCCAAAAACTACTTAACTTATGATGTCACTCACAAAAAATCCGCAAGCCCCAACCAAAAATTGTTTTTCGAGTGCAGACTAGAAGACTGGCTGATCCGTTTGAGCTCTCTAGTGCAATCGGCGGAGGAGCTATGGCGTTGGCAAGGCAACTGATAACTGCTGGTTTTAGGCTGATTTCAAAGTATGAATATATCGTACCCCAGCTCTCAAAGTGTTAAATTAATTTTTCTTAAAACCCTGTTTTATCCTGTTCGCCAGATGGCTTTGACAGTCATTGCCTATCATGCCTGAAACTTATATGATAGTTATCTTGTCATCAGTTTCCATGGGGTCATCATGGTTATCCTTTTTTGTTGAGTTCAGCTAAAAAATTACCATTTTGAGTAGTCAACAACTTGTATCACTTGTCGTGGTTGATTAAGCAATTAGCAGTGACTGTGACAAAGCGTTAATGATAGATGAAGTAATAAAATAAATTAGTTGCATGCAATTGTTAGGGCTTCGGTCAGTCGTGGGCAAACTTTTCAGACAGGGATCCAAAAACTAATGTCTTACCAAACCGAGGACCAAACAAGTTTTAAAAGAAGTTTTGCAATTCAAAACACAACACTACTGCGTTACATTTAACCTAAGGTAGAGATACAGCTGGGTAGACAAGTCAATATATTGTGTTCAAAATATAATACAGGTGATAATTTCATAGTAAGTAATCTAAAATATCCCCAAGTTTGATACTAGTAATCTAAAACAGGGTCTCCAAACTATGGCCCACAGGCCAAATCTGGCCCATGAAGACATCAAAAAAATAATAATTTTCGAAAAATTTGTTGATGTAGTGGATTACCATATCCCAAAACAATCCATTTATTCAAGATGTCTGGCCCTCCAACTATTGTGTGATGACTTATGTGGCCCTTGGAAAAAGAAGTTTGGAGACCCTTGATCTAAAATATCACCAAGTGTGAATAAATATTTGGTAAGGAGTGGATTTGTCAGTAAAAAGGTCTGTGCCATACTGCTAAAATTGTAACTACTGTGCTTTGTTAGTGTTGCTGCAACTCCTGTAAGAAATAGTAGTGCAGCTTGTCTCTGGACAACTGCTGAATTATTAGTGGACTTCATTGATATATTGGCTGTATTTGTTAAGAACTATGATTTGGAACATACAAATCAAATCTTAATTTTTAGGTTCATTCTTTATACCGAACAACTGGAGCAAGCTTTGAAAAGGCTCAGCAAGAATTTGCTTCTGATGTTATGAAAAACCCTGGGGTTCAGACTGCGGCAGCGAATGCTGCATCTTCTGCAGTTCAAAGCAGCCTGAAGGGACAGTACTGATTCAGTACAGAAGACCTGAAGTCTCTTAAGTAGTGGAAGTCGTCAGGTTGTTGTTCCCTTTCCAGAATTTTTCATAAGTTATATGGACTTTGTCAGTAAGACTTTCAAGATTAAATCACTTTCCAAGTTACATGTCAGCAAAACTAATGTGTTTCCTGCAAGTGTTCTTGACTTGTCAATCACAAGTTGTGTAGCTGGTCTGCAAAACAGTAAACCCATTTCTGTCTTGGTGTGCAGGCTGTTAGTGAAAAAGGTGGAGATCAAAAAAAGCTCAAGCTTTAAGACTTAATGTTGCCAACTAGTCTAGCAGTGTGGCTAGCAATTATAATTGTGCAGTCTTACGTTTTATGGTTAGTTGTTGCATTTAAAGTGATATTTCTGAAAAAAATAGTGAAAAAACTAAACATGCTGAAGATATACAAATATCTAATAATGTTTGCTACTGGTTATTGTTTATGTGGTTAGTTGGCAATTGAAAATGAGCTGTATGTCAAGACACATTGTGTTTTTCTAATATAAATAAGACAAGTGCATTTTTTAAACAGCCAGATTGAAACAATTTTTTTATGTGTTAAACATTACTTGTAGACCCCAAAAGCCTTTATGGGTTGCTTTTGGACTGCAATAGCAACTTAACAACAGGTCTGTCTTGATTCCCTCACTGAGTTGGTAACATGGACATTAAATTCAACTGTTTTAATCGTTTATAAATAGACATAAAAATATGCAGTCATCAGATTCATTAATCACACCTGCAATATTCATAACTGCAACAAAGTAGCTTAGTATGCAGTTGTATGTGTACTACTAGGCAACCTTGTCTTGCCAACTGTATCAGTACTTGTACCACTGTTGAGTGCGTGTGGTACTTAATGTGTCTAGATAGCTGGTGGAAAGCGTTTTGTTTCAGATCTGTAGCATGTAAACACATAAAATGGCTTATTTGAACCTTCATGGATAGTTGTGTTTATAGTAGCTGCACAAAGTCAATGAAATGAAGTTATTCTGTCTATCAAATCTTTGTGATAGAGTTTAGTTAAAAGTTAGTGAATGTGGATGCGCTAATATATGAACAATATATTAGTTGCTGGTGTAAATAAATGTAATTTCCTGCCCTGTTGTGATATTCTATATTATGATTTAGCATGTGGTATACATGTATGGCATTCTTGCTCACAGCTTTTTCATTGTTAGACATAGCTTTGCAAGTGTGTTTGTCTAACATGAAGTATATGATTGGTTGGTTCATCAATAAAATGTGCACCTGTTATGTTTGCACTGGCCTGTTTCACTCATTTGTATTAATTAACAGATTGTGATTCAGCCATTCAGGTGATTGGCAAGTCATTTTTTGCAAACTGGTTATATTACTGTAGAATATAAACATTGTGTGCCCCAGCTATCAGTGCAAGAAAAAATAGTAGAAGCAAAGTAAGTGTCACAAATTTGAGCAAAAACGGAATATTCATTATTCATCAACAGGCAGTGCTGACTCTGCAGTATGTAGCTGTGGTTATTGTCCTGGTTTCCATGCACATTGCTATGTGACTATGAAGGTGAGCAGTAGAGACCAACCAATATGGCTTTTTTGGGGCCGATACTGATATATCAGCCGTTCATGTATTGATTATCAGTATTTCCAAAATTTTTAAATCTTGTTTTCTGCTTCATTATCAAAAATATAATGTGTTCTATGCCTTACCTTTTTTTAAAAACTTAAAAATCAGGATTTATGAACTAAAATTTTTCAAATTGCAGCAATTTAAATATTTTGATATGATTTTTGATAAACTTCATAACATAGTATACGCTGTCTACAACGAATAAACGCAGTGTCATGAATAAAAACAGGATGTTAAAAATAACAAAGCAATAAGAACAGAACACTGAATGAAAGAGAACTGCTTACAGTGCCTACAACAAAAACAGTGCTTGAAAGATGGTGATCAATGAAAAGGAAGAAGGAAGTACAAAACGGAGCATCAAATTCAGGAGGTTAAAGTTAGTACGATACTGCATTCAATTAACCATTGCCAAAAATGAATTTTTTTCCAAAACACCAGAAACGTTTTTGCAAGGTAACTGTCTTGACTTGCTTCGTTGTGCTTTCTTGCGCAAGTTGTCTGGATGCGTGAGGAATATAACAGTGTTTTGTCAACACTTACTGAGGCCGATAAAATCGGCTGTTTTGGGCTATACTGATATATCGGTAAAACCATCTCTAGTGAGCAGGAACTCATTGTTTCAGCCATGTAACATATGAACTTATTTCCTTTTCGGATTGTATAGAGATTCATTAGCTGTTGACATTTGTCTTTTTGCTTGTCATTCATGGTAGCTTAATGATACACTATAATTCACTGTTTCACTCACTGCAAAAATACATTTCCAAAGCAGTCTGCCATTAAAATAGTTGTTTTGATAGATTTTTTCAGTCATAGTTATAAAAAAAGTATAAAAATTTGATTTTCGTGGAACTTGCTTTCAGCAAGATTTTTTAAAGAGTACTTGCGATCAGCTGTCAAAACTGTAAACCTTTCATAGATGAAAGCTAGAAGCTTGTATTTGATGAGTAAATTGACATCAACAATTGTTTGATTTGCACGTACAGCATTGGTGTTACAGATTCTATGTTCTATCATTCTATGATATCTAGATTCTATCTATCTAGATATCATTCTAAATTCTATCATTCTATGTTCACTACACAAAATGTACAGTTGTTAACCTACTGCAAAGCATAATGTTGGTAATGAATGCAACAATCAGTAGTCCATTTCATGTGCACAAAAATGTTTAGTTGTGGAAAGTGAAAAAAACATTCAAAAGAAAAACAGTAATATTAAATATTAATAGTGGGGTTGGTGTGGCAATTGTATTGTTAAGTCAAAACAAGGCAAAAGTCACAAAACTGTTTTTTTCAAAAGTTCCTAAAATTCTGAATTGTCAAATTAGGATGACTTCTAATAAATGTTACAGTATATGCTTTTGCATGTGAAACTAGTATGCATCCACCAGGATTTCGAGCAGATTCTGACTTTGAAAGAGACATTTGTTTTTTCTTTGTGCAATGCAACACAATCTACAAAGATTCAGCAACCAGACAAGACTAATGTTCATTATTCACCCTTATGGATGCTGAGCACCTCCAGTGGTGATTTCATTCAAAAAGATCTACTGTAGCTTTATGCAGCATGACCCTAGCTGTTTGTCAGATGTGATATGTATGCCAAGCACATGCTGCTCTGTTGATGAAATGAAACTTTCCAAGTCTTTGCTGTGTGATGAAGTGTTTCACTTGCTTTACACAATAGCTAAAGTGGTATTACCAGGAGAGGTTTCGTATTGTGTTTGCACTGGAACTATTAGCCACCCACTCCTGGTTTAGCATCAAGTAAAATTGTGTTTTGCAATTCTGTGATTTTTTTGGTGTACAGGATTTGAAAATCATCGCCTGGCGTTCATTAAAGCATAGTGTAATGTTTTTATGTTGTGGCGTACAAGTAATGCACAAGCTGTTTCAATATTCAATGTTTATCTTAATTTTAAGTGTGGTGTTCGCAAATGTCTACATGATATCTAATTCTTGCATCTGCCTGTTTGTTTGGTAGAGAGACTAGTTTGAATTCGCAAGCAAAAGACTGAATAGCCTGAGCGTAGTGAACATTTTGGCTGTAGCATTTGCAATCACTTTGAAAAAGTTTCTGAGTGAGTTAGCAATGTGCCCCTTGTCTTTGTTTCACTGTAGTATATTTTTTGTGTAAGACATGCGTCGTATTTTATGTCATTTTTTTCACACTACAGGCAGTAGGAAAGTCAGACTGGTAAATGTAAGTGTTAATCCTAGCAAATTTTGCTAATGGCAAAAATGAGTAATTTTGATTCAAATCCGTTTGGTGACCCATTTCAAGATGGTTCTGTTACTAAAGTTGGTGATAAGGGGTTATCTCAACCGGATTTGTCAGACTATAACCCTTTTGCTAGCAGCCAGGGCACTGCCGTTGTTCAACCGTCAAATATACCTGACTATGGATCAAACCATGTTTCTGCCCCCCCTGTTGCAGCACCATCCCAACCGACAGCAACTCTTGGACAAGACGAACTTTTAAAGAGACAGGAGGAACTGGAAAAGAAGGCTGAAGAGTTGCAAAGAATGGAACAGCTCATGTCTTCCACAAAGTACAACCCTCGTGCAAATAATTGGCCTCCTTTGCCAAGTTGCTGTCCTGTGGGTTCATGTTTCTACCAAGATTTTTCGGTGGACATTCCCTACGAGTTTCAACGTACTGTGAAACTGTTGTATTATCTCTGGATGTTTTATGCATTGACTTTGTTTTTAAATGTCTTCACCTCACTTGGTGTATTCATTGTTGACAGTAGCCAAGGCACTGGTTTTGGTTTGGCGATCTTATGGTTTGCTGCATTTACACCATGTTCACTTTGTTGGTATCGACCAGTTTACAAAGCATTTCGAAGTGACAGTTCCTTCAACTTCTTCTTCTTCTTTTTCATAATGTTCTTTCAAGTGAGTATAAACGTACAGTACTACTTAAAGTATCCGGTAATCTGCTGCAAGCTCATGTTCCTGCTTTGTTTCGTGTAAGTTTGTTACATTTGGGCAGGTAATGCTCAGACAAAAAATCTAACTTCCCCGAATGAAGAAACCATTGCGAACGGGTTAATCATTCAACCTGACCACGCACATGTAAGCAGCACACGTTCACATTCTGAGAGACCCTGAATGATTGTCACGATTACCGCCATGTTTTAAAGGATTTTCAGCAATTAGTTTGAGGTAATCCAAGAAGTAGCAATCTCGGCAGCGATTATCCTGTGTCGTTTCTCCTTGTCATTTATGGGAGATTTGTCGTTTCCTCAAGAAAGTCGGAATGTTTTGAGTTTCATTTTAACATAGACCGTTTCAAGACGTTTTCGCGAGTATGTTTATGGCTTTATACGTATTTTAGTGCTGCGTCGGCGTCATAATGAGTCTCGGAATTCCAAACTCAGGATATACTGGCTGGATAGTAGCTGTTGGGCATTATGGAGGCAAGGGAAATGTCGCGATTGGAATTACTGCCAGCGTTCAAGCAGCTCTGTTTACCATCATGACAGTTCTGTGTGTCTTCCTTCTGATACGGGTACGTTAGTTGGTCGTATTTGAAATGTGGCTATCCCTGATTGTTCCCATTGCTAGGTATAAATATAAAGCTTTTTTTGGAGAGTTGGACGTCAGTAAATTGTGCATTGCAAGTAGGACTTTGTTTACTGCGTGGTAAGGTGTGACATAACTTGCTCATAGCCAAGGCACGCAGATGGCTAAAAAGGCGAATATGGACTGTCGATTTATACTAAACTGTAAAGTCTTTGCGTTGATCTGAGTAACTTATCGTTTCAATTGTTGCCGAGGTTATTGCGTTTTCGCTGCAAAGCAACACGCGTTGCTTAACCTAATTTTATCTCTGAATAAAACGCCAATGCGGACGTTGGAAACTGCAAAATATTTTAACTCCAGCCCATGAGACGTAGCCGCCAACAAGCTCAACCAAAATACTCGATAATTCTTCTGATGCTTGACTACGAAGATTGGCCACGCAATTTTCCAGGTGGTAAGGCCTAAGTTACACACTTATTGAGCCATTTCTGTAAAAATTGCTCTTCCCAATTTGAAGATGTTAGCTCGCAGCCCACAAAAATAACTCGTCGATAACGATGTTAGAAGTTTCATTAAAGATAGTTGCTTTGATTGTAAGAAATCTTCAAAAATAAATGTTTACACATTCTTGAGGACTCCCAAACACCTCAACGTAAAAATCTTATGAAGTTGACGAAAATCGCTTGCTTTAAATTTGGAAAAACCTTTAGTCCAATGCTTCTTAACCGGGTAAATGAAATTTTTCCGAGGCTGAACGAAAGCCCCAAGTTGAGATCGACCCATATGGCTTTTTTGGGGCCGATGCCGATATATCGGCCTTTCAAGGGCCGATACCGATATTCCAATATTTTTACATCTTGTTTTCAGCTTCATTATCAAAAATATTATGTATTCTATGCTTTACCTTTTTTCAAAAACTTCAAAAATCAGTATTTATGAGTTCAAATTTTGAAATTGTAGCAATTTCAATATTTTGCTATGATTTTTAAAATAATCTGATTAATGATGATGCTTTTGTTTCGGCTGCGACGGCCGACGCGTGCTCCATGGTTCATCTTGTCTTGTTTATGAAAACGCACCTGCTACCGTTGCTGCAAGGTAACTCCATTGACTTGGTTTGTTGTGCTTTCTTAAGCAAGTTGTCTGTATGCGTGAGGAATATAACAGCGTTTCGCCAACACCTACTGAGGCTGATAAAATCGGCCGTCTAGGCCGATATGTTTGATCGCGCTGAACTTCCGTAAGTGACGATTTTTTACCAAGCATTATGCAAATCTTACTCTTCACGCTCAGGCACATATCAGCTACGAACTGAAATGAGGTAAACTGTGACGCAAGTAAAAATCATGCATGAGATTGTATTCATGCCCTTTGTGAACAAATAAAAGTGATTGTAACAACTAGCAGATGAATATGTCAGCCTTACGCAACCTGTCAACACAAAAACAGAAAAAGTTCACTTTTTTCCTGGTGGTCCTAAAAACTTTTGGCCACCACGCAAAAAGTAGGAGCAAAACTCCGAATTGTTTGATGCTTAAGTCACTTTCTGACATTATTGGTGAAAAGAAGTACCTTTCCTAGAAGTAAGTACAATGAACTTTTCTAAGACAGATCCCTTCACTAAGGACGGTATGGTAGCCCTGGCTGTAAGTATCCAATCGCCGAGGTGCGAGCAAAAATGTTATTAACGCGAATGTTGTCGGCTGGGATGATAGACGAAATCGTGAAGTTTTAAGAAATCTTTAATTGGATCATTTTGAAAAGGTAATAAAGTAAACCTCAGTTAATCCGGATCTTCGCTGAAACCGGATAAAATTTGTGGTACGAATGATTTCTATCGTTTTTTTCTTAGGTTTATCCGGATTAAAAATCCGGATCTCCGCCAATGCCAGATAAAACCTGTTTTTTTCGCATCTCGTAATCCGGCTTTTCTGCACTTGTCTCTAGGAAAGATTCGGCAGCTTTCGACCAACATCTCACGATCACCAGCGAACGTTAGAATTATGATAACAAAGCACGCCACTGCTGCACCACTTTCAGTCTATTGATCAATGTTGAGTGTGCGTGTGCAGTGCCGGATTTAGATGGTGGAGGACCTGGGGCTCAGGCGTGGTGGGAGGCCCCATGTGCGGATACAGAATCTTTAGGTAGGGGTCAGGCACGCAACCACGGGGGGCATTTGCCCCCCCGAAATTTTGAAAACATTGCATAGCACTTTTGACATATGTAGAAACTTTCGAAGAATAAAGATGAAATTTTATATTCTAATCATTTTTAAGAAGTCTCATTGGAATTTTTCTTTGTCCTACTTGTAACTTCTCTCCTTACAAGATTTATCTTAAGGCAGGCCATCTGATCGAAAATTTCGTAAATGATTGGTATTTAACCACAAATATGCTGGAAGTGTCAAAACTTGGGAGATAGTTTAAGATGTTCGTATTACCAAGGCATGTTTTATCTATTTGTTCGTGTACAATTTTTTCTTAGACGGGCCTCTATTTACCTTCATGAAACTTTATAACATTAGGGTACTGTTGAACCGTGCAAATTGCTGAAACTTTCAAATTCATAAGAGAAATCTTGACATTACAGCTAGTGTCACGTCAAACCGCTTGTTCTTATGAGCTTTTGAGTAATTATTTTTGTTAGACGCAATGCGGATCACCATTATTGAAAACGTATTATATTTCTTTGAAAAACGTATATTTAGCTGCATTTTCTGTTCGAAAACTGATAGTGTTTAACTAAATTTAGCGTGAGGACTGTTTCACGTTTTAGTGTCTTTCTGGGTTGATCCCAGTACCACGGCTTGGGTAAAAGGTTTAGTAATGTGTCATATGAGCGCTAGTCAAGTGTTGAACGCACCTACCTACCAGACCAATTAGGAATTTTTGCAACCAGTGCAAGCCCTGAATGCTCACAGCCTTAAACGTGCTTCTAAAAACTTTCACACAACTCGTGGATGCCAGAAAAAGCCGCATTGCCCCAAACACACCTGATCCGAATCCGTTATGCGCCAAAGACACCTGACTCGTTTTGCCCGAAATAGTAGCATTCAAAGATACTCTCACCGTTGACACAGGCTATTCCTCAAGTTTGGGATCTTCATTTGTGATAGAAATTCAAGCACATGCTAGAAGAATAGGGCTGGAACGAATTTGCTAAAACAAGACGAAAATTAGGCAGGTTTACTACTGTAGTAGCCTATACATCTGTCACACTAAAGCCATGACTACACCAGTTGAGTACGGAACCAGGTGTTTCTATGAGGATACAACTTTTTACTCTGTCCTGATCGTTCGTTCTGCATCTTGATTAAAACTGAAAAGTTCTCATTTTCGGAAACGTTGCGAAGAGAACTTTTATCTGCGTGTCAGGCTGATGCAGAATCGCATGGAAATATTTTCAATTGCAGCAAACAAAAATGTTTCTATGACGTTTAAGGCTAAGAGTGCAAAAAGCACAGTCACCTGACACATGGATGGTAAAAATCTAAAATCTGTTAACCACCACAAGTATCTGGGAGCTGTGCTGGATAATTAGCTCTCAGATGACAAAGACATTCAGAGACAACTGCGATGAAAATATTGTGCAGCAAACAAGCTGCGAACCTCTTTCCCGATGTTCAAACTTCAAATGCAGTTAAAAATGTACTTTGTCGTTCCTTTTGTACGCCCATATGCATCACAATTATGGTGGACTTTCAGAAAGTGATGCATGCAAAGATTGCGCATGGCCTATAATTTTGGATGCAGAGCTCTATACAGCTTGCCCTGGAGAGCCAGTGTTAGTAGTCATGACTCATCAGGTTCAATGTAACATTCCAACATCTGAGGCATTATTAAGAAAAAATATGTACTTGTTTCTCGAAAGATGCAGAAGGTCTGATAACGTATGGTTGCCTCCTTTGACGCAATCAGATTGTTTATATTCGTCTTTATTCTTTGAACAATACCACTGCATTTTACTTTGTGACTGAGCACTCGGACATTGCAGTGTTTGTTCGTTTGAGGGTGTGCATGTCACAATGCATTCGTACTTTACCTGGCCTTCACCAGTTTAGGAATTAGCGTCCCACTCTGCAGTAGTGTTGTACCAACTGAGGCTCGGTTTCCAACGCCGTTACAAAACGTTCTGTTTTAAGTAAGTTTCTGTAGCCCGGTGTCAAGCAAAATTTCTGACCTGTTATTTTTTGTCAGTTGTATTGCTTCATAGAGTAAAGGAATAAAGTTTGGCAATTACTTTTTTGATGTGTGTTGTGTAAATTAAAACTTTTTGGTTAGATGTCAGATACCTACAACAAGCTACAGTACGGAAATAAGTAAAACCAGTGAAAAATAATAGACTTAGTCTTCAATTATTTTTTTTTTCTAACTGTAACATAAACCCTAACCCGACGCACTTACCTAAACATCAAACCCTAAGCCCTAATCATCAGTTTTCTCAGCGTGTTTCATATGTAGAATGTTACTCTGTGCATGCGAATATGGCGTGGAATCAGAAATTTCGCTTCACACCGGTGGTTCAGCCTCCAACGCTTTTGCAAAACGTTCTGTTTTGTCTGCTCCAGCGTTGTGCAGAAAGTGCGTGTTTGTACTATGGACTTCGTGTCTGCGAGCAAAAATACATTACTATTATATGTGACCGTTGAGGAAAAAATTATACCACGGTTGAATAAGCACAATGACGTTATCGAATGAAATTTCATGAAAATCCCCCCCCCGAATTGAAGAGCTGGTTGCGCCTCTGGTAGGGGTTGATCGATGACGTCACTAGTATTTCCATGTATCATTAATATTTATGACGTTCACACAAAAATACATAATCTTGTGACTTCACATTTGTTAACTCAAGTGTAACAAGATTTTAATATTGTGACGTCACATTTGTAACTCAACTGTAACAAAACTTTATGATGCAAATGCAATTTGACAATGATTAGCGATTTGTGAAACTGTTGCAAAATCGGTCACCAAAAGCATCGCATCTTGTTTTGGAATTTTGCTTGAAAAAAGTTCTGAAAATTTTTTTGAAAACTTTCTGGGCGATCCAACGTTTTCATCATCTCTAAACGCCAGTCCTCGCTCAGCAATAAATTTTACGACAGAAACCAAACGTTGCAGGCAGAAGCGATTTCCAGTGTTGTTCGCATTGATTGACCTGACTGACTAGTTCTGCATCAATGCTTCATAGTGATCAGTTACATCTGCGACTACACGTAATCGTGGCATTTATATGTTCCATTGATTGCTCGTGGCTCCTCAGGCGCTCAAGAGCGTGATTCCAGTCGAAGATTTTTTTCTAATAAGGAAATGTGCACATTTAGTCGTATCCGCGCACATCAGTCTATCGTGTTTTTCGATGATACTTCTTGACGTTCTTCTGCTGCTGCACTGCTAGTTAAAGTGTGATGCAACAATAACGTTCTTCTTAACTGCACAACAATGAACAAGTGACGCACAAACTACTGCAGTACCAATATTTCTTGTTCCGCTATATCTGCACTCAACCTCCTGTATAACTA
>Ga0210059_1011899_pt1 | contig 13242 bp, 10 predicted proteins | sample Ectturendosymbi2_FD_188042 | JGI IMG/M metagenome (GOLD analysis project Ga0210059, IMG submission 188042) | Ecteinascidia turbinata endosymbiont from Florida, USA - Sample 2 (SPAdes) (version 2) | ecosystem: Host-associated > Tunicates > Ascidians > Unclassified | place: Key West, Florida...
AGGTCTAGAGTCTCGGTCTCGAACTTCCAGGTCTCGGTCTCGGCCTTTATGACAAAGTCTCGGTCTCGGTCTCGTCTCGAAATTTGAGCCAGGTCTCGGTCTCTGTCTCGGAGGTTACGGTCTTGACTACATCACTGCTTAGTTTATCTAACCCTGCAGACCCTTATTTCTTAGTTTGATAGGTGCTACAGCAACTGCTCAGGAGGAAGGTCTTTCAAGATTCAAAAGAATTCAAACTGAATTAAAGGGTCGCAATGTTCCAAAAGGGGTTGCCCACACTAAGTATTCGGTGCACTAAAAGTGACAAACTTAGGCAAGCAAATTTTAATGAATTCCTAGATGGCTTTGTTATGAAGAAGGCCAGGACAAAAACCTTTTTTAATTGTTTACTGTGCTCTGTTCAGTCTTATTTTGTTCCTTGATTGTGGCATTTTGTACGTTTTTCAATAATGACAGCATGAGGGAAGTTTAAAACACCCCGTCACCATGGGGAGCATTGGTGGGCTCACTCAGCCCCTGCAAATTTAAATATGAAACACTGTAACCAGTGAAGATTTTATCAAATTTTCAGAATGTCAAGACCCGTTGCGCAAATGCGAAGCCCCCTATAGTGAAAACTTTCTTGGGACGGTTCTGGTTTAAATCTCACATGCTTTCGCGTGACCGTCTCGTTGCGACTTGTGTTCGATTCTTAGGAGTCTGAAAAACTAACAAACGCGCGAATCATTAACTTACCAGTTGCAACCAGTTGGTTGCGTTTTGCCTGACGTGTTTGCTCGTGTGTATGAGATTTTTACATCCATGGTAAGCGAGTCACCACGTTGTCCAAACGTTGTGCTTAAACGTCTTTACGCCGCCACACATATGTGCAAGGTGTTTATTTCTTTTGAGCACAGATAAGAAAAATCAGATGTGGAACTTATGAAACCGTAGGCCATATGTTGTGACAAACATTTAACCATGATATTTTCAGTTGGTTTGCCTGCAAAATTTGGTAATCCTGTTCCCGCCAGCCAAGTAGCCTACCATTTCAACAATTCCGTGTTATTGAACGCTTTTGCGTCAAAGGCAGCAACAAGTGCAGTGATCGTGGGGCACTCTAATTATGATTTAGAAGTTTTTATTGACCGTTCTTTTACAGCGTCCACGTCGTCATTTTCGGCTAAGCCCAAACTGATAGCGCTTTTCCATTTTTCCTCGTCACAGTGGGAGAGGGGGCCTCACAAGTGGATTAGCCTAGGGCCTCGCACCAGCTAAATCCAGCCCTGCGTACCACAGGCTGGGAATCCCTGAACCAGGCATATAGGCTATCTTCACGGTCAACGCTCCAAGCAATGAATGGTGACGCTTTACCCTCAAGCTTCAAATACGTTTATCACCTCACAAACTTACCAAAAATGATCAGGCGATGTTATTCTACGTAACAGCGGCAGGTACTGCTCTGTCCATAAACTGCAGGACAAGACAGAATACCGATTGATAAAGACCACTGATTTCTAGTGTTTCACATTGCAATTTGGGGTTGAAGCTTTGTTTGGGGGCCTATGCCAACAAATGCCCCCCGTGCCGACGGGACTGAATTTTGGGTCCCCTGTGTGACTAGGCGTTAAACGTGCTGATATTTATCTGATATGAGTAATCGCACATTCCGAACATATACAAAAAATCTTGGCTATTTGGTTATTTCATTAACTGGATTTGCCTGTACTAACACCCGAAATAACAGAAAAACACACCTAGAAATTTTTGAAAAACGCAAAAATTACAAACCTAATAAAATCAAAAGAATACTAAATACCGAAATACAAGCTAACAGGGGGGCCCATTGTTTACATTAAGCCTGCCAGGGGGGCGGCGCGTACATCTGCCCCCCGTCAGTTACGCCACTGACTACATCCCAAATACGCTGATAAAACTGATTATTAGCGCTTAGGAATTCGTGCCTAGGTAAGTGTGTCGGGTTAGGAATAGAAAAGAAAAAATAATTGAGGTCATCGACTAAGTACGAAAATTTTTGATGGTTAAAGTTATTCCTGTGCTATAGATTGTTGTGGGTTCCTGACATCTAGTCAAAATGTTTTAATTTACACAACACACATCAGTAAAGTAATTGCCAGACTTCATTTCTTTATTCTGACAAACAAAATAACTGAAAAACAATAACAGGTCAGAAATTTCGCTTGACACCGGTCCTCAAAACAACCTAGATTTTCCGTCAAGTAGGCCTAACTGAAAATGGTTAGCGTCCATGTTGAATTCAGTAAAATCCTGGTCAATGGCATGTGGCTTGCGATTGAATAGACTGGATAGTTCAGTTTCGTTCATACTCGGTTTTTGAACTCCAGCCGGAGTGTCACGGGTGATCTGTGGGGCGCCCATCTCCGCTTGTTTGCATCGTGGGCCACGCAGCTGTTTTCGCAGTGAATGAGATGCACTGGTGGCGAGTCGATGGCAGCACGCACGTGAACCGTTTTCTTGAATCGCCCATCAGCGCCAAGCACGAGGCTGGACAAGCCGCAAGTACCGTTTAAGCTCTATTCTCAAGACACGTCTTGATGAAGTTTATCCTAACGTATTTATTGCACTTCGGATTATGCTAAACTACCCCGATACTGTTGCCAGGAGTTTCAGTAAACTGAATCTGATCAAAACCTTCAACAGGTCTCATATGACAGAAGGCAGACTATCCTCATTAGCCATGTTGTCAATCGAAGCTTCATGTGTGCGCTCTCTAGATTTGGATGATGTCATAAAGGTTTTTGCAGGCTAAAAGACTCGCTCCAAGTTGTTTTGCTACTACTACGACGTGACCAGTGATTACCGTCACTGATGTGACATTATTTATATTTTCATGGTTATTGTTATGTAATATTTTTCATGTGTGCTGCTGTTCCACTATATAGTGATTTCTTTTGTTTTGATGTGTGACCACGATCAGCCAGTTGAGTACCCCTACGATAGATAAATTACAGGGACAACTGAATCATAATAAACAATAACGCTAATTCAGCAATGCTTCAGAAATCTTTTCTTTAGAAATCACTATTAGTGGGGACTCTGAAAACATTTTGAGCGGGGTCGGAGTTTGGCTGCTACGGCACTGTTCATACTTTGTAATTGCTTGGTGTGCAGGTCCATATTTAGACAAAAATTGTTTGGCATTATTTGCTTATTAGTTGCTAAATGAATGTGGAATTATCAGTGATGCAGAGAGATCAAAGAACTGCTCAAAAAATTCCGTTTCTGACTTACTACATTTGTTTATGGCTTATTCAGGCAGTTCCCAGAATCTAGCATTTGGTGCTAAGAAGACAAGCGGAATCAATTTAAGAGTCAGTTACCAAGATTCAGGTGTTGTCAGGGCATAATGACGGGGGCACCAACTGACTGGAGGTGCTGCGCCAAAAAGTCCCAACAATGTCACAAGTACTTCTTTCAGTACAGTACATTTGCTTCTGAAAGACATCAGGTTCGAACACGGGGGCACCAAACTTGCTTAGTGCCCCGGCTGCCATCTCGCCTCTTTACACCCCTGGGTTTGGTGGGTCTTACAACAAATCATAAGCCTACCTTACCCAGTCACAAGTCATTGATGGGTATCAATTTTAGATAGATGCTACATGAAAACATGAAATTCTACTTTAAAGTTATTTACCAAGTTGAAGCTCATTAAAGCACCCGACAACTATTTTCTGCTTTTGTGGAATAACGTGTGGGATTTTTGGAACTAATCATTGCAAATCCAAACGGTGGCCAATGGGCCCCCTTCAACTAAGCTTGTCCCCCCCTGGCTCAAACCCCTAGTTACGCCACGGGATGTAGTATATTACTCTGTGCATGCGTACATGGTGTGAATTCAGAATTTTCGCAGGTCAGAAATTTCGCTTGACACCGGCAAAAAAAATAGGTACGCGGACCAGCGGTTGAGACCCACTGATCTATGCCTTTCGATAAGGTAAAGAAATAATAAACGTAAGCCGCCCTTGATTATAATCGCACGATATGATGAAAAAAACATTATAGGCCGCGGTTTACAATCGAATTAATACGCAAGTACGTTTATGTGGTAAGGTGAGTTACGGTATGAACAAAATGTGACGCATGCAAATTTGGACATCCGGATAAATTGTCTTAACTTTGCCATAAAACATGTTTGTAGTTCTCACGTATACAGTATTATAAATATTGGGTGATAACCTGAGGTGGGATTCTGTCACGATTTTGTGGAGCAGTGAAGCGTTGCAACTGAGAACGAGACGTACAATGCCCGTACGCAGGGGCGTAGTGGGGCGGGAACGTGCGGGAACGCTGATTTAACTCCGCTCTGGTTACCAAAAACACTAAAAAGTTTGTATAATTTGCCAAATTCACAAATTATTCCAAACGTTTTAGGAGCACAGGTGCATTTTTCCACAACTCTGCAATTATTCACAAGCTTATCTAACCTGAAAAAACAAACTTACTTTATTTGGAAATATTTTTGTACAGCAAACATATTTTCCCTCCAAAAATGTGGAAGGTAAGCACATAAGCAGGACATTTCTAGAAATGCCGCCAGTAGCCTTCAATGGAGTTCAATTGAGGATCACGATTGTTTTCCGTGAGAAATTTATGGTTCTATGTGCAAAATAATAAATGACGTTGAGGGATGAAATGGTGTTATTTTTCAGTATTATTTAGTACTGCTTATGCCCTGCTTACGCCTGTAACCAAAATGCGAAATTCCTTCACAGGTTAAGTAGGAACAACCGAGGTTGGCCATGAGTCATGCGCATCGACTCGGCTTGTCTTATCAGCGAATTCCCTCATGAGACGCAGTTACGAAGTTTGCTCATCTATCATAACTGTTTTTGCAAAAGTAGCATTGAACCTCACCGCGTAGACGCGAAGATCCCTTAAATCCCGAGACTCTCGAGGAGGGTCTATGGTGGCTCTCACCAGAAACGTTTGAAAAAACAAAATCGATTTGGTGTGTCGTACACAAATTTTCTTAATCCAGGCGCAGGCTAAGTTTGAGATATGGCAAGTTCATTCAGAATAAAGTTATTTTCTTGTAGTATTTACGATTGCAACTGCAGTCATCACCCATGTCAGTTGTGACTTCTTAAATTAAAAAGATGCAATGAATGAAATCCAAATTAAAGATCGTAAAGATCGCTATTACGTTGTCATTTGCTTGAAGCGAAACATCAAAACAAATTAAAGTGAAACGAGGGAAATACTTTCAATCTTTCTACTGCGCACACATTCTAACTACTATAAGAATAGTTAAGTTCCCTGTAGGAAAATGGCATATTTATTGGTTTCCTGGTATCCCTCCAAGCCTAAGATGCTTGCTTTGATTTGGCATCGTTAGGGCAAAGCAGGTATCTAGTGATGAAACACCCTAAAATATTAAAGTATTATTTTTACCCTAACGAAGTTAGAAGCAATTCAAAGTCGTCCGAAGTTGTTGTAGTGAATACTGGAAAGCTACAGCAAGCAAAGCAACTCAACATTTGCTTGTTTGTACATTCCATTCGTTTGTGACAAATATGATCTAAAACATGTTGAAAACACATAAAAGAAAACTGTAACATACACGTGGAAACATTTATTTTAAAAATTAATTTTCAGTAAAGATTTTTTGTGCTGTCTTAAACGATCTTTCTTTACATCATGTTGCTTACAGATCACTTCAACAATGGTCACAGATTAAAGATCAACCAGTTTGGTCTGTTCATTGCACTCGTCGTTGGAATGATTTCGCTACTCTGTTAATTCTGCACAACCCGGCGAAAATTTGCAACTCCATTTCTGTAACATTATCAAGAACTGACGGCATTGGAATTTTTTTTTATTAATTCGTTGTTGACAAATCCGTATAGCTTGCTGTACAAATAGCTTGAGAAACGACATAGCAGTCTCAGTTTCATATACTGGAAGGATTACTGAGAGCAAAGCCATTGATGGACATTAATTTTATTAGCTTGGCAAGCAAAAGGTTTCGTTTTTACCACTGGTTTCGTTATTTTAGTTCGAAACGAATTGTAGTTTGATCGATCGCATACAAATGTGGCCGTAACCCACTTGTATTCATTTCCCATATAATATTTGCTTGCTTTTTTTAGCGTGTTTGTGGCTTGACAATTTCCAGAATCCCCGTCGTTTTTCACGATGAACGAAGGAGCACAGCTACACTGTATTGAAGAGTCTAATTTCCGTGAGAGTAGCAAAGGTCGTCATTCAATTCAAGGCCATTACACTCGCATTTTTTCCTACAGTATTTTTGCCTGGCGTTTCGCTAAACTGTTTTGGTCAGGACGGTCACGTGATTACAGACCTCGAACTAACATTCTCCTGGCGTGAAATGAAGAAGAATTTTTGCCTGTGCAAGAGAATGTGGTAAAGCGTTTTTCAATAATAGAGAGTAGCAATACGTACGGTTACCCTCTTCCAACGTTTATATCTGCATTCACATTTTTGATCCAACAAGGACCTAATTGATTAAAAAATGTGGATTAGCTATTAAGAGAAAGTCAAACTTTTGCCGTGTTTCAGACAGTTTTTTTGTGTGAACTGCGTCACGAATAGGATTTGTAGCTGTTGAGTGCAGTCGTTGTTTGCAAGCAACGTCCTCAGAGCGATTAATATTTTATAAAAGAGTGTCCGTCCTATTTGGCGTTATTTTGTTTTCTCGTGGCGTCACGCGCGCGAGTGCATTTTTGTTGCGCGCGGTTAATTGTTTGCGACGTGGCGTTGGTTCTTTGCGCCTCCAGCCTCGTTCAGAAGTCGCTGTTCGGTTGACATCTCCCATGTGGCTTCATTCACTGTATGTCGCTTGATTGTTCGCTGCGGACTCGACGAATAAGTTTAATAAAGCCTTCCTTAGGTCACATCAATTTATTAAACTTAGTCTTGCTGTAATGGAGAAAGTGCTAACCACAACGTCTAGACGCCGAACCGGGCTTGAAGACAGCTGCAGACGAGTTTAAGTATTGGTTAAAAACTTTCGAGGATTACTTGGACGCCTTATCTGGTGCTGACTTAGCGCCAGACAAATACAATGTCTTGACGAACCTCGTGTCATTTCAAGTTTATCGCTATTTCGCCGATGTAGAGGATTATGACTCCGCTACTAGAACACTGAAAGAACTTTACGTGAAACCGAAGAATACGATCGCAGCTAGGCATGAATTGTTGACTTGCGAAGAAATGACCGGTGAGTCCATTGGCAACTTTGTCGTACGTCTTAAGCGACTAAGCCAAGAGTGTGGATGTCAAGCTGTACCTGCGGAGCGATACCGCTTAGATCTAATGCGCGATGCCTTCATAACGGGTATTCAATCACACGTGATACGCCAGAGGCGTTTGGAAGAAAGTGCACTGAACTTTAAAGATACGTTTAGGAAAGCTCGTGCGATGGAACTAGCCTTTAAGCATTCAGCGGCTTATCAAGGAACTACTTCTCGTAGCGCAAGGTTGGTAGAGACGCACCAGCAGCGCTTAGATGATGACCTAGTCCTAAGCATGGCTGACGCAAACCACTTACGAGCAGGCTCAGTTAAAAAACTCTGCTACTTTTGTGGAAATGCTCGACATCCTCGTAAAAACTGTCCCGCGAAAGTAACTTTTATCAAAGGGTCGGCCATTATTCTAAATTGTTTCAAAAACGTCTTGGACGCCGCAGTATCGATGCAATAAAGAAGACGGCAGCGATCCAAGGGCCAAAATTAGCTACTCTTTCTGCTTCTGAGACATCAAACAATACCCGGGTCTTATGCAATGTAAAAATTAACGGCATAGTCGCCAAGTCTTTAATGGATACTGGGTCGTCTGATTGCTGCATTGACCAAAGATTCGCTGACAAACATTCTCTAAACATTCGTAGGGCTGTTGGTGAAGTCACTCTTGCAGAGACCTCCGTCTGTGTGCCTATTCGAGGCCAGTGTATTACTCACTTATTGGTCGAAAATAATGAGTTTAGTGATGTTACGTTCAATGTGTTGGACAATCTAGCTACTGATGTGATAATAGGGAAGAAGATTTTTAAAGAACATGAGAGCGTTACGTTTACCTTCGAGGGACACCGCCCTCCATTGACCTTAAATGCTCTAAAGAAAATGAGTGTCCCATTTCCTAAACCCTTCAGTCACTTTAGCGAAAACTGCCGGCCTATTGCAGACAAGCCAAGAAAGTATTCTCAGGCTGATCTCTATTTTACTCGTGATGAAACTCGGCGTTTGTTATCTGATGATTTGATTGAACCAAGTGACTCTCCGTGGAGAGCTCACATACTCGTTGTCACGGAGCAGTCAGGAAAACGTCGCATGGTCATCGATTACAGCAGAACTATTAACAGCTTCACTCAACTCGACGCCTACCCGCTCCCTCGCATCGATGAAATTGTTAATGAGCTTGCTCAATATCGGGTTTTCACAACTGTTCATTTAAAGTCTGCCTATCATCAGCTTGAATTGCATCCACGCGACCGTGAAATCACAGCTTTTCAGTCTGGCAACGCATTATATCAGTGGCGACGCCTACCATTTGGTCTTACCAATGCTGACTCCGAATTCCAACGAACAATTGATTACATTGTCAGAGAGAACGACCTAAAAGGGTGTTATCCGTACCTTGACGATATCATGATTGCTGGCGCTAACCAGGTTGAACATGATCGCAATCTGCAGGCGTTATATGTCGCTAATTCGAAGGCCAATCGCACTATTAATGAATCTAAAACTCAACTTTCCAAGTCTAAAATCTCACTCTTGGGATATGAAGTGGGGTACCGGTCAGTGCAACCCGATCCGGGCCGGGTCTAGCCTTCACTGAACTTTCCGTACCCTAAATCAGCAAAGGAATTGAAACGGTTGATTGGTTTATTTGCGTATTACGCTCGATGGATCTCAAATTATTCAGCCAAAATCAGACCGTTAATCAAAGCCTCGCTGTCTCTCGACGAAGACGCACTTCGAGCGATAGATGTTGTGAAACAGGATCTTGCTTCCGCAACTCTACAACCCATTAATGAATCCTTACCCTTCCCTGTTGAAACCGATGCTTCGGGTTTCGCTATAGCTGCGTCTTTGAACCAAGATGGTCGTCCAGTTGCTTTTCATTCTTGTACTTTATCTCCTAGCGAGCAACGCCATTCCGCCGTTGAAAAGGAGGCCTACGCTGTGGTAGAAGCACTTAGAAAGTCAAGGGACTTGCTTATTGGAAAGCATTTTACCCTTGTAACTGATCAGAAGAGTGTGTCATTCATGTTAGACGCGCGACACAAAATCAAAAACGACAAAATCGCGAGGTGGCGCTTGGATCTGACGTCATATAGCTACACTGTTGTGCATCGTCCTGGGATAGAAAATATTGATCCCGACACTTTGACTTGAGTTCACTGTGGTTATGTTCAACAAAACCGCCTGCGCGATCTTCACGTTGCTCTCTGTCACCCAGGCGGTACGCGGATGGGTCACTTCGTTCGTACCAAAAATCTTCCATTCTCTCTCACTGACATACGAGAAATGACCTCTCAGTGTGAAGAATGTCAACAGATAAAGCCCCACTTCGTTCGCTCAAATGATGCTCGACTTATCAAAGCGATGCAAGTTTTTGAACGACTGAACTTGGACTTCAAAGGCCCGTTGCCAAGCGCTTCCAGAAACAAAATACTTTCTCACAGTCGTCAATGAATATTCCAGATTCCCCTTTGCTTTCCCTTGTTCTGATATGACCGCGAAAACCGTCATTCAGTGTTTGACGCAACTGTTTTCGATTTTTGGAATGTGCTCGTACATTCATTCTGATCGATGGTCATCTTTTCAATCCCACGAACTGAAATCTTGGTTGCACTCACACGGTGTTGCCACGAGTCGCACTACAAGTTTCAACCCCAGGGGAAATGAGCAATGCAAGAAAATCAACGATACTATATGGAAAGCTATACAATGCTCGCTGAAGTCTAGGCAGCCCCCTCTGACTCACTTGGAGGATACCCTGTCAGATGCGCTTCACTCTATTCGTTCCTTGTTGTGTACATCAACGAACTGCACTCCCCACGAAAGAATGTTTCATCATGCTCGGCGATGTGTCAATGGAACTTCCATTCCGTCGTGGTTGAAACCAGGCCCTGTTTATGTAAAACGCCACGTTTGAAATAAGGACGAGCCCTTGGTTGACGAAGCAGAACTATTGGAGGTCAATCCCAGCTATGCCCACGTTCGTTTGAGAGATGGACGAGAAACAACCGTCTCGATTCGTGATCTTTCACCTCGAAGTGTTCGTGATGACTCTCTACCAAGTGTTCCCGATCTCTCACCCCGTTATGACCATCGACCTCCTGACGATGGCTGTGCATCAAATAAAGGAGACAAGGAAGATACCGTTTCTACAGACAATTCGTCTGGAGACTACGAAACTCTGTCTCCTGTACGAGGCAATGGACACGACAGCATTGTTGAAACATCAGATCACACTGATCCTACAACTGTTCCGTTTCGACGCTCGACACGCGTGCGCAAACCCGTCGATAGATATGGGGTCGTCCCATATACATAAGATGTGCTAATGCTTGTGTCGAGTTACATACTAAGATGTGCTATTGCGTGTTGAGTTTCATGTAGAGGGGGAGAATGTCCTATTTGGCGTTATTTTGTTTTCTCTAGTGTCACCCGCGCGAGTGCATTTTTGTTGCGCGGGTTTAATTGTTTGACTTGCGTTGATTGTTTGCGACTCCAGCCTTGTTCAGAAGTCACTGTTCGGATGACATCTCCCATGTGGCTTCATTCACTGTATGTCGCTTGATCGTTCGCTGCGGACGCGACGAACAAGTTTAACAAAGCCTTCCTTAGGTCACATCAAGTGAATAGAAACTTATGTTTGGGAACGTAAAGTTTACGTTACAGAATGTTGTAATGGTCTTGAATCTTTGGCATCATGTGGATTAAGCAGAGACGTTAGGAATGGCCCTCATAGTTATTTTTTGCAAAGAAAAACCTTTGACATAGAGCTGTTGCGAGGCGAACGACAGAAGAAACATAAAACACTGGCGCTATTTTGTTTATGCAAGCGTTGCCAGACAAAAGTACGTCCTGGGAAACGCAATATTCTGCTTTTGGATTAGTGCAAACACCTGAACTGTTTCACATGAGAAACGGTACAAACATTAAAGCGATCCAACTATGTTGTTGCGCAAATTTTCGTTCAGATTTCACGACCAAAGATGGAAAAATGTATTACTCCAACGTTGTAATTGCTTGTGACATGCACCCAGAGGAAATCCCTGATAAAATTGTTTCATGAGTTTTTCCATTCTTTTTCATTTCTCACGTTGTTTTTTTTAAGTTTTGTGCGTATTTCGTAAATGGTCCGCTTGTTAGGGGCAAGTTGAACCTGCCTTTCAGCGATGAAATGCCACCCCCTTATGTGGAAGTGGCATAGTTCTTTGGATAGAGATATGTTGGAGTGATGCATCCAGCTTCAGCGAAACGATGAATAATGGTGGAAATAATAAGTGCACCGTAGCTTCGTAGCTTCCTGCCTCTTAATTACGGTGCACATTTCAGCAAACCATAGACGTCAGTTTATTTACCGACTGTTTTCGAACTAGCAAACAAAACGTGCATAAAGACAAATTATGAGAAGCACCCATGTGTTGCAAAGACCACATGTCTGTATCGGAAATAGTCTTATCCTTTGGCAGCCTTGTGCTGCAGAGACCGTAAGTCTGCAGGTGGAGCGGTCTTATGCTGCAAAGACGCAAAAACATATGCCATGACCGCTAACGGACCAACCTTCTCGATTCTTGTCATGCTTGAAACAGAGAGGTGCGCTCAAATCCTCGGCTGGTAAAATGAACAGCGTAAATGTCGCCAAGAAATGCGGAAGAAGACAAAAAAGCGTCTCGGCTGTTACTCGGGACCCCATCAGGAATTGAAAGTAAACGTCGCGAAAAAAATGCACAATCAATGACACGCTATAATTCTGTGAAAGTTTAAATAAGGTATCTAGAAATGATATTAAACTAAAAGATTGTAACGTAAAATTCATCGAAACTTTGAAATTAATGAAATATCAACTTTTTAAATGTGAAATTGCTGTTAGTTATCGTGGAATGCCTCTATTTTATGCAAACAGTTTCTGAAAATGTCTTTCTTCCTGCTCTTGAACTTAACAGGTGTACACGCTCTTGGCAAAGAAGATGGCCATATGGTGTGAGTCTGGAAGTCGAGGGCGGGTCATCTCAACGCCATGTTCATGTCATGTGCAGTCAGCTTCGGGTGAACAGCAATTTCGAGTTCTAAATGTGTAGTGACTTGAGATACAATAGAGATACTGTATATGACTTGACCCTTTTCGTAATTTCCTAAACTCGATACGACAAAATTCCAGTTTCAGCTGCAGCAAAAGAGATGTGTGTTTCGAATTCACATAATTTGAAACCATACTGTTGCACAGCTGCAATTTCGTACATTGCAAACAAGTAAAAAATTAAATACCTTTTCGATCGCACACAATTTTGTTTTTGCAGAAGAACGCATTTGTCCTCCCTCAAATTAATGGTTAAAGAAAGTGTTGCGGGAGTTTGGAATACATATGCATCTGTGTGTTTGAAGCCAACCTCTAAGCAATTTCAGGTCCCTGGTGAAAAGATAAAATCTCTTAAGTGAAATATCTCAATTGAATACCTAATAGTTACGATGTTTTCAGTCAATCAATCAGGTTTCTGAAAATTACTTGTCAGTTGATGTATTCCATCTCTTATCAATTTGGCAGAGAGGTTTTTACTCTTTTCTCTTCGTTTTTCAACTCCATTAAACATTTTATGTGATTCGTGGTCCGTTGCCGTTGCCATAAAAAAGCAATAAGCTTATTTTGAGATAAATATAGTAAAAACTGACATATTACCATTAAAATTTCAATTTTTTTAATCTCAGATCTTTATATAAATGATAACACCAAATTTGAACTCCAAGTTTGGAAAATAATGAAATCACATTTTGAACACATCGTTCAGTTTTTGGCAATTAGTTTTTGTGAATTTATTCAATACCCTTTGATAAAATGTTAACACACAGCGCAACCTGCGCAAAACTCTCCTACATGTGAAAATAACAGCTTGACAGTGCTGTAGATAACAACTACATAATACAGGGTGACGCAAAAAGATGTGTACCCATGAAAATTTCAATTGTGACTTTGATTAAAAAGCTATTTATTTCAAATTACAACCACACATTATTCAGTTTATGGAAGACA
>Ga0210059_1011901_pt1 | contig 13240 bp, 9 predicted proteins | sample Ectturendosymbi2_FD_188042 | JGI IMG/M metagenome (GOLD analysis project Ga0210059, IMG submission 188042) | Ecteinascidia turbinata endosymbiont from Florida, USA - Sample 2 (SPAdes) (version 2) | ecosystem: Host-associated > Tunicates > Ascidians > Unclassified | place: Key West, Florida...
CGACAATGGAAACGTTTTCGAAACTGAATCTGTACACTCTGGTATGATTTTGTTGCAAAATAGGTCTCCAGGGAGAATATCTTCTGCTGATTTGTCCAAGACATTTTTGGGGCAACTATAGCTGCAAACGATCATCCATAGATTCACCTATCACGTCCTGCAACAGAAAAGACATTCGTTAAAAACTGGGTTTTTTATCGAACAAAATATGGGTACGCATCTTTTTGGGTCACCCTGTATTTAAAAAAAGCTGTCTGATATCACTACCTAAAATGAACAAGCATTCCAGCTAACTCTAAACAGAAATATGTGCAATTAAGTCAATTATATGCTAACATGAACAAAAGAGCATTGAAGTGTTGATTAAAAATTTTTACCATATTGCTAAAAGGTGCATCGTTTTTAACAAAAGAGGCCTCTGGTATGAACTGTTATTCCACCAATAACCACATGTCTTTGAAGGCATTGTGGGTAGTAGGGTAAGAAAGCAACTTTATTGATTTAGTGTAAGAGACAAATGAAGGTACAATGGGTTAACACAAGAAACTTCAGTAAGAGGTGGGTTGTACAAATATGTATATACAGATAACCCTTTTAAATCCATTTTCCTCTACTCAACACCATCACAGACACCGATATTAGCAAAAAGGTACTAGATTGTCCTTTACACAAAACAAATAACTTGGTGTTTCATTTCTAAAACATTTTTTTTTAACAAATCATATTGTGACTAACAGGACAAAATATTTTTCACTATAAACAAAGACACCATCAGTTTTGACGAATTTCTCTGGTTTAAATACAAAGCACCCACAAGTTATTAATTAACCTGAGGTATTGTGTAGAAAGTCTTGCCAGGTATTACAGGAAAAAACTAGCAAAAATATGACTAATGGGACATCTCCTTTAAATATTATTAAGATGCTAAAATTCCCAGTAAGCAAACTTTTTTCAAGTAATTTCACTATGGAAATGTTTAGTTTACCAATACTTTCAACCAAAACACTTCCTTCACAAGAGAAAAAACAATTTAAGCACATTTTAATGCACCCAAAAAAAATATTTACAAATTTTTTTTTGTGTTAGGTATATGTCTTTGCATTAAGAAATTATACATTTTTGGCGTCTTTTGTTTTTGAAAACAGCATTTTCATAAAGACTGATCTATTAGAAGTTATTTAACACTCTGTTTGCTTCAATTATTTGTTGTTTTTTTTCAACCCTCCAATACCTTTAATGTGGAATTGTCCTTTGTTACCACCACTGTTAGCAAGTTGAAATTTTTTTTCCTGCTCATTAGTTTAGTGTTGGTTGGATGTTTGCTGTCTGGTTGGTTGAAAATTAGGCTGAACTGAAATGGGACGTCACAAATTGTTGTATCCATGTCCTCTCGCCTAATGCTCTGCACTTGAGGCAAAGGGCAGTTCAAAGAGGTGGTACCAAGACACCACTTGCATAAATTTATGGTGGATACATTGGTGCTTCATCGTTTTGCGCATTCTTACCGCATGCTTTCAGGCAATATTCTATTCATCATTCAACGCAATGTACTTATTTGCAAACAGTCTAGCTCTAACAGTTGACATGATAGCTTGCTAACTTACATCACAGCAATTGGTCACTGTTTCCAGTTGCTTATGTGAACACTCAACGCTTTTGTCCACTGTTAGTCTGCACCAAACGCTTATACACTGTACCATACAACTTCAATACGAAGCCACACAATCGACAACTAAATCACCCAATCCCATTGTTTGTGATGGTTAGATTACATATAATATTTTTCTTGTATCTTTCATAGATTTCACCACAAAAAACATGGAGTTAAGTTCTGTTGTTAGTGATGCGTTAAATTCAAACATTGGAAAACAGGCTTCGCATGATGTTGTGTAGACTCTGAGAGAAAAAGTTTCATCAATTTAGAAGTTCATTGTTTTTCGTAGGGTTGCAAGGCACCGTTGGAGGGACGTTTCAATCACTGGTATGACATCTTAACCTATGCAGCAATTGCATTGGCTGTTCTCGTTGTAAGTATTCAAAGTCAGGATGGAGCAGCATTGTAGTTACAAGTTAGCTTTTTTCTTGACTGCCAGTAAATGAATATCTTTTTTGTATGTGCTTCACAAATGGTACCCTGTCTGGATCAGAGAAAGGGCATTTCAAAGTTTGTATCAATTTGCAAAATAGTTGCTAAATTCATGATGTATAATTTTCAGGTAGCAGCTTTTTTAGAGTGTTCAATACTTTAGTTTAAAACATTGCTCATCTGTTAAACGCTGAAACGAAGCCAGTTAGAAATTCAACATATAGAAGCTTCACATGCGCCACCACCATCTTGTGATTTGAATGCCTTTGAAATTGAGTTGTTTTCTATGTCCTGTGCTTATCCTGTATCATTGTTTGTCAAATACAAAGTTACGTAGATTTTTGGCCACAAGTTTTCGTTGTGCTGCTAATGGCACATGTACTTTACCCATGCCTTTGCACAAAGTTTTGTCAGAAAAAAGGTTCTTTCTAATCTGCATCACAATTTGCTCTGAACGATTGGTATGTTTGCAGTTCATTGGATCACTGATTGTTGGTGCCTTCCTGATTCGAAAGTGGAACGAGCCTTTCGGCTACTCGCGCATTTCACCTGCATATACACAAGCATGATCCACTTTGCTGGCTGAATTGGTCTGTCAACTCACTGTTTATGATTACGTTGGTAATAACCCTTGATGTACACACTACGAGTGATGCATTCCACTCTTTTTTAAGTTGTGGTTTCCTCAGAGCTATTCACGAACCTTGTTTAAGGGACTTGCTTCCAAATTACCCTGCCTCTTTTTTAGTACTGAATCAGTGGTTCTTAATAGAGATAGATGGCCTGACCAATATTTGGGTTTTCCTGTATATCGGCCAAAGCGCCTGATTTTATCAGGCTCAGTAGGTGTTGACAAAACGCTGTTATATTCCTCACACATGCAGACAACTTGCGCATGAACCAAGTCAACCCAGTCATCTTGCAGCAACACCAGCAGGTGCATTTTCGTAAACATGCAGACAAGATGAATGATGGAGCACCTCGGCCTTCGCAGCCGTAACACAAGCATTATCATTTATCAGATTAATTAAAAATCATAGCAAAATATTGAAATTGCTGCAGTTTGAAAAATGCTAGCTCATAAATCCTGATTTTTAAAGTTTTTGAAAAATATAAGTCATAAAATACATTATGTGTTTGATAATGAAGAAGAAAGCAACATTTAAAAAATTTGCAAATATCGGTTATCTATCGGTCCATGAATGGCCGATATATTGGTATCAGCCCCAAAAAAGGCATATCTGTCGATCTCTAGTTATCAACCACTGTTATGAGGGCCGCATGTAGCTTCCAAGCACGTTTTGTGTGGTCCTCAGCAGTCCTTAACAAAACTTTTAATAGTTTGTTAAATAAACTTCATTTTGCGTATAAACAAAACGTGTCAATTGAATTGTGTCGAAAAAAGTTTTTAGTGCGACTCTCTAACAAAATAGAAGGTCTTGGTTGGGTTCCCTTCAGCGAAAAGGTTGAAAACCACTGTTCTAAACTGTGGTATGTGATCAAAGGTTATCAATGTTCATGCTCTCTGTTGTTTGTGTCAATCTAACACTGCATCTAGTTCATCAGACGAGTCTCAACTCAGTTGACCTGGTAGGTTTCAAAATTGGAACAAAGGCGAAAAATGCTTTGCAAGGCATGCAACACTTCAGTTTCTTGTTGTTATGTTGTATCTGTAAAATGCAAAGTTTTGTGTTTTGTTGTATTTCATGGATGATAATTCTGTAAGTTCTATATTGCCGTTTATAGCACTACTTGAATATCACATTAAAACTCGTTTTCAGTAGTGTCTGCGAGTCATGTCCAAAGCTTTTTTGTTTTTTAATGCAACAATTGCCTTGTGGTGAACTTGGAAGCTTTGCAACTTGCATATTTTTTGCAACAAAATGAGGAAACATGTAATTTGCATATGTTTTTGATTGTCATATGTGTCGTAGCATGGTCGTCCAGATTCTGTTGCCACAATAATGCGAAATACACATGTTTGTCATACTTTCAGTATGCATGTTTCAGCATTTGAGCCTTTTTTCAACAAATGCATGTCATGCTGAATGCTCCAAAAACAGAAGTCATGATGCTAACAGTAGATTTCCAATCAGTGGTTTTGCTGCTGTGTTCTGTCCTTGGTACCATGCTTTTAAAAGCTATTTTGTGAAGATGGCATGTCCGCAAACATTTGCACTCGATATGATGATATTGGCACAGGTGGCATTGTGGCGGTGTAGGGTGATCTAGAACAGTTTACTGACTGTGGATGTATTGGCGATGGTGGTCACTGATGTTTTATGCAATAAAAGTGTGTTTTTGCAGTACTTCAAAGGTTAGAATACCAATGATGTTTGCTTACCCTAAACCTAAACCTAAAGCCTGTAGCTGAACTCAATTCTTTTTTTAAAAGGACATTAAAAGCGCTCCCATCAAAAGTGTCATGTTGTATTAACTGATTTATCACCAAAAGGGTGATTGCCACAATGGTGTCACCGAATTTTTTCATTCCGGAGTGGGGCTCCATGCCACGACTGAAGCTGTCTGTGCCCTACTCAAATGCAGCAGACTGAATTGTGTGGGTGTGTTTTCGGCAAAGCTGATATGTTGTAACAAGAAAGTTTCTTTCAAAGAAGCACCTGAATTCATACACACTTGGCAAGAAGGAGTTCAAGCAAAATCTTAGGATATTGTCTACTCCAAACCCTCTCCCATAGGAACAACACTGGTTTCACTTGAATAGGTGTGGTGTTCCAATTTCACCTTAAAGTTGCCACTGCATTGTTCAGAAGTATGTTGGAGGTTTTAGTTTTTTGTGTAGCCTATTGCATCTACGCATTGGCAAATGACCGCAAGACAAACATTGCGTGTCTAATACGGAATATCTTCTGCAATGTCGCTGAACAGTGGTGATGAGCATTTTTGTGCTTCTGGGGATAGCGAGATTATTTGGTTCAAATTTTCGCGTCTGGTGCTAACACTGTTTGTAGCAGCTTGTACTGTTACCTTGTGATCGATGGCGTGTCAAGCCACAACGCTTTCGCATTTTACCTAGACTAGACCAAGTTAGGAATTAGCGTCCTACTCTGTAGTAGTGCTCTAACAAGTGTTACATGTTAGCTAACAATAGTGTTAAGAATGTGTCTGTAACCCTATGGTTCTGTCTTCAATGCAGTTGCAAAAAGTCTCTGTAACCCTGTGATTCTGCCGGCTTCGATGCCTTGTACTACGTTCTGTTTTGTCTGTTTTTATCAACCTGCGTTCTGCAGAGTGTGTGTGTTCATACTATGGACTTCGTGTCTGCTCATAAACAAATAAATTAATTTACCTTGGTTGATGATATCAGGTGACTTCAATGCGTAGCACATTCATATCTGAAAGCAAAGACTATGTGAATGTAGCTGATGAGGTTCGCATTTGAGTACATTTTGTAAATACCTATGCAAATATGTGTGAATGAGAAAAGGGATATTGGAATACTGCTGAAATGCAAAGAGCTTGGTTTTAGAGCATGTGGAAATAAAGCAGTCAATGCTTTTATAATCACTTCCAAGGCATGGAATTACAAAATTTAGGTTATTGGTGATCTAGCTGCTGTGGTGCGAAGTGCAGGCGATAACTTGTTTTAACTCGATAAAGAAGGTTTAAGAAAACTTGGATCCAATGTGTTCATTGTACGTAGTACTCTTGTAAGTTCGTTTCCTATGACAAGATGTGTATGTGCTTCTTAGCAACAGGCAAATTACGTACTGTCCCATGGTTGGTGATGCTTTTATTAATGAAAGAAAATGTTGAATCAGCCTGTGGCATTTGATAGGCTATGAGCCCAAATTCATCACTCAAACAACTTTTTACAGTAGATATACTGACATCTGTACCTGTGAACAACAAAGGTTGTCAAATCTTCATGCTTTAAGTCTTGGCTGAGCACACTGCTATCCTCTTCATAATGTGATCATCTCTTTGGCTGGTAACCTTGGTCCTACTAGCCCTGTGCAAGTCCTGAAAACTTATAATTAATGACGACTGCCTGATGGATTACAGTCTTGCAAAAATTCCGTTTTTCAGCTATTTGCTTTTCTGTGTACCTCTCTTCATGCAATGTAACAATTTTTTATCTCTCCATAACTGATAACCCCTTTTTTACCCTGTTTTCTGCAGCAAAACTTGCGATATTATGAATACTTTTTTTTCCAAGAGAAGTAGATCGTTAAAAAACTCATTCTTAAAGTGTTGTAATAGAAGCATTAGTTATGTAAAAGTGGTCTTCCAATATAAAAAAGCAGTGTGACAAAACAAATGAGACAGTTTTCCAAATTTATAAATCCAAATCTTAGGCAGGTTGTCTTAAACTTTTAAAATATATCCCTGCACATGAATCAGCCGAAGAACCAACAGGGGTGGAACTCATTTGTTCAAGGCTTAGAGCATTTCAAGTTGGATTTCATCATAGCTTGTAGCAGAAACACTTCATAACAGTTAATTGCCTGTCACTATAACTTCATACATAAGAGGTTATGAAAATACAAGAATATAGCAAAGTGTGGAATATAATTTGATTTGATAACCCTCCTGTTCTTTCAATGCCATGGCATCCTTATTATACTAACTTGTATTTTCTTTCTGTAATGCTATTTATCGCCAAATACAATCAACTCAACTAATACCTTCACTCGACCATGGTTGCGAACCACTGGGCTGCACTATTTGTGTTGTATTTGTCTGAAACAAAGTTTTGAAATATTGATCTGACAGTTTGCAGTGTTTTATCAATCCTAGGTGGGTTTAATGCTGTTTCAATCTAGATATAACAAATTTATGTGCTTGAGTGTGTGGAACAGCTCGAAAACTCATTGAAGAAGATGGGATTCTGCTCATCTGCTTTCAAATGTCTTCTGCTTGTACTGAATATTCTTTTTCTGGTGAGTAACTTGTCCTGGCTAAAAGAAAAACATTACCCATGTTTATGCCTGAGAAATAAGCACATCAGTTAATAACCATGTTGTCAAGTGTCAACGTAATTGCATGAGATGTAAAGCAAACTTGATGATATCAAAACAGCTAAGACAGGGTTGTTTTGACTCTTAATTTGTAGTTATTGCAAATATTATGCTTTAAACCCACTTAAGTAATGAAGTTCTTGAGCACTCCAACCTCGTGCTCAGTGCTTGCTGATCTATGGGTGCAAAGAATAGCTTCACATATAATGCTGTAGTTGGGTTGTTGCAATTGCAGCATTCATTATGAAAGCAGCCAAATGACCCATATTTAAAAGTATGCAGAGATGAGCATTTCTAGACCACTTGTGACACCCTAGGAAGAATATAATGCAAGTATAATATAAGTTTCTTTGTTTTGGATGTTTTTGTATTGATCACTAATTTAACTTGGTAAGGTATGCATGCATGTACTTACTGTTTTTTGGCTTTATTACAAAGTATGATAATGAGAGCCAGTGCTTTTTATGCAGTGCATATTGGTATTATTTGTTTCAGGTTGCTGCTGCATTTGTGATATATGTTGGAATTGCATATATTTTTGCCAATTATGGGAGTTTTGCTCAAGTTATTGGTAAACCGGCTATCATTTTGGTATGTGCTGCTGGAGTTTTAGTGTTAGCTGGAATGATTGGGTGCTTTGGTGCTTTCTGTGAGAAAAAGTCTTGTCTTGGTTTGGTAAGTGTACTTTTCTGTTTCTGCTCTTGTAACAAAAGTAGTGTTTTTCTGACTGCATGGCTGTTATTCTTTATATTTCAGTTCTTAATGTTTTTGGTGACTGTAGCCATTGTACAAGCTTCTGTTGGTGGAATTCTTCTCACTTATCGAGCTACAAGTAAGCAATCATATGATTCATATGTGTGGGATCAATTCACCCAGTATGGAAATGACACTTGTGGCAGTTCTGTTGCCAATAGCACTTTCAATGCCACTGACTTTATTGACAAAGTGCAGCAAAAAGTAAGAATGTGAAGTGCTGATGATGTCTTTTCTTTGGAAAGTGGTGGAAGTTTTGCTCTGATTCAAATGAATTTCACTGTGCTTTTATGTTTGTCTGTTGTACTTTTTAATTCGTGTTTGCTTGAGTTGAAGCTGATGGATGTGTTATAAAACAAAACTGTTTCCTTGTGACAATGGATATGTGTACAACATTCAGTTTTAATAAAAGATATCGTTATTAGACTCCGTTAGCTTTTTATTAAATTAAAAATAGAGATTGTTTGCATCATAAAAAATATCCCATTGCTGCAAAACCAATTAGTTGCTGAATGCTATGCACATGAATGTATCACACAATGCCTATCAATCTACTTTTGAAACTTTGCTTTATTTTCCCCTGTTAACCTTGATCCTGTATCACAGCTACTAGAACCAGAAGATTTAAAATGAATTTGCTGAAAAGTTATTTTAATTTTCATAAGCTATGTCTGTAAACTTAGCTGCTATCTTATAATCACAAGCAAATTGGTAGTGAATCTGCTTAAATCTTAAAATTAGAATGTGTTTATAGTTTGTTGAGAGTATTTTGCATTTTCACCAAAGTTAACCACTGAAGTTGATGCTTGGTGGCATAATTTAAAAATAAACATACAGGGTGATCCTCAAAAAGTGAACCCATAAATATTTCATTAAATCGTATGAATGTCCAGCAAATTTCCATTGTTTTTCTGGCCTCAAACTTCAGTCTGCGTACGATCATTCCCAATGTTGCAGTCACTTTGGTCACATTACACAAAATACATGTTCTTTACAAAATTTGCTCCAAATGGGCTCTGCGATTGTGCAGGATCAGTTCCATATGTTAGGCAGAATTGTCAGTTACTCAAATGTGGTGTACTGACAATTGAGACCACTTCATTTGAGACTTATTGGTTTGTGACTTGTTCGTTTGAGACCACATTCATTTGAGACCGCATTTATTTGAAACTTGTTGAGTTGAGACACGTTCATTTGAGACCAAATTCATGTGAGACCACACTCATTTGAGACTGCATTTGCTTGAGACCACATTTATTTGAGACTTGTTCGCTTGAGAACACGTTCATTTGAGACTACGTTGAGACTGCATTCGTTTGAGACCACATTGATTTTGTACCGCATTCATTTGAGATCCACATTGATCTGAGATCACGTTCATTTGCGATTGCTTTCACTTGAGACCACCTTCGACACCAGCTATTTTGAGATTACGTTTATTTGAGGCCAGCCATTCGACTTCAAACCTGGTGAAGCCAAATATAATTGCGACTATGATTCTCTTTTATGATGTCACAGGTTCAAAGACGGAAATGATAAAGCACGCTAGACAGGACGATGGTAGTTATTTAAAGAGCCACAAAGGTATTTTCCACGAAACAACCCTAATTGTGTTCCAGTAATGTCGAATGTAATAGCTTTCTTGTCGAAGTAGGAAGATCTTCCAATTTGTGTTTACAGATGACTTGATTGACAACGTGCACGCGGTTATGTAGTTGTGGTCCAAAACGTGATTTTACAATAAATTTCCCAAATTGCAGGAGGTGAAGAGTAACTTAACAAAAATCCGCTAACTTCATATCGTTTTTCTTCTTTAAAATCGCGTATTTTGAAGTAACAATTGGATTAACTAAATCAGGTTTTTTTTAAAGGAAAATATTAGGAACCCAGTACGGATCTGTAGGCACCCGATTTTCTCCGATTTTTGGGACCCGATGATAATTTTCTCTACTTCTAAGGACCCAATTCGGGTCCCCAAAACGCCTTAAAAAAACCTGACTAAATATAAATATTTTTTATTTAAAGAAAAAGACAGACAATCGGATTTGTCAGTCTTCTTGTACTTCTCATTTGGACAACGTGTCCTACTCGACTTAGAATTAGTAACATAAATCCGTACTGCAACCATACTTCGGTGACTCAGTGAAAGAAAGGAAACGCTGATAACAGCATCGATTGTTTCTGCTGATAATTGGCTTGAACCTCTAGTGAAAAATATTATTGCATTTGAATTGGGCAGAACGTTTGCAGTACAGCGCTCAACACTGTTTACAAGCAAGGCATATCTTTTCTCCAAAAACATGTGCCACCGTAGTTTTCACGCTTTGCAATATCGAAGCGGTGCATAAAGAACAGCGGTTTTATCATTAGCGCTGCTTGGAATGCGAAACAGCAGTATCAGAAACGTTTTCAGGAATACAGTTTCTGCCTTTCTCAGCCGCTTGCCCTGTCTGCCTGCTTTGTTCGTGTTGTTCATTGAATGTCTCATGGGGGATTCGGGTCACGATGGTCGCCAGCAAGCAAAGATGTTGCAATCTCAGAACAAAGCCAGTTGCATCATTTTCTTTACGATTGGCTTCTGAAACTTCTTAGCTCTGGGAAATGGTAGCGCAAATTATGTTTATTGTATATGGCACTTTCTTGCCGGATAGATTCGCTATTGCTTCATACAATCTTGACATTTGCATTGCAAAGAAAGAATCCTTACCTCCCAATAGTTAAAGTTTATATGCGTGCAATATAATCTAAAACACGAAACATTGTTCGCATGGTAAACACTAATGCACAACCGAATTTGTCCTTTAGTCTTAAAACTGCTCTAAAACGCAAATCAGTAACTTTTCTGCTCCTTGGTATTTTCTTTACTACCTTTCCTCATTTTCTGTTTGCGTTTCATCTATTTCTTGCTTCACAAGCATCAATTTTTTGGTTGAAAGTCTGTGTGGATTTGCCCAGGACGAATGCTGTGGCTTCAACAACTACAGTGACTGGATGCAGTTGGAGTGGGGAAAAAATATGACAGTACCAACTTCCTGCTGCAACTCGACAGAAACAAACAACACTATTATTTGTACCGGAGACTTGACAGACAAAGGGCAACTGCACTTGATCTACAGAAAGGCAAGTGTTGGAATCCTATTTACAAGAAGCAGATGCTAACGTGTTTTGACGTTCCGTTTTGCAACGCACGCTTTACCGCCACACCCGTGAGCGAGTCACAGTTGGTCTTTTCTGACCCGCTCCTTAGCTCAGCGTTGGTGGGGCGTTCGTCGTCCGGTTGGCCGAAATTTAGGCTGAGCTGAAATGGGACGTTAGAGATTGTTGAATCCCTGTCGTCTCTCTCTACACTCTGCACTTGAGACAAAGGGCAGTTCAGGTGACACCAAGTGTTTTTAGTGTATGTATTACCTGTGCAGTAATGGTAATAAGTAAATCAACCCAATTTAACAGAACCAAATGAATGATACGTTAGTGCTTTTATTTCGTGCATTCTTGCCGCGTGATTTCAGGCAATATTCTATTCGTCATTCAACGCAATGTACTTATTTGCGAACAGTCTAGCTCTAACAGTTGACATGATAGCTTGCCAACCTACATTACGGCAATTGGGTCACTGTTTCCAGTCGCTCATGTGAACACTCAACGCTTTTGTCCACTGTTAGTCTGCACCAAACGCTTCATGCACTGTACCCTGCAACCTCAACGCGAAGCCACACAATCGACAACTAAATCACCCATTCCCATTGTTCGTGATGGTTATCATATACCTTTTTTCTTGCATCTTTCCTCGACCTCATAGAATTCACCACAAATGCATGGGTTTAAGTTTTGTTGTTAGTGATGCGTTAAATTCAAACATTGGAAAACAGGCTTCGCATGATGATATGTGGACTACGAGAGAAAAACTTTCATCAATTCAGAAGTTCATTGTTTTCGTAGGGTTGCAAGGTACCGCTGGAGGAACATTTCTATCACTGGTATGACATCTTAACCTATGCAGCAATTGCATTGGCTGTTCTCCTTGTAAGTATTCGAAGTTAGTGTGGAGAAGCTTTGTTATTACAAGTTTCGTTTTTTTTCTTGACTAAATGCAGGGACGCACGCCGGGGAGGCTGAGGGGGCTAGAGCCTCCCCTTAATGGAAATTGCCTAAACACAAATTTGTTGCTGAGATTTGTTAGAACACAAAACAATTCCGCACATGCATACATAGCTATATAAAGATTTCGATTATAATTAGTGGTATAGTGGTCTGTTACCTTGTTACATTACGAGTGTTACACTTCAGATGCAATAAGCACATCGTGCTAAGACTATAGGAAACCCTCGCTGAACGTCGCTTTTCGATAAAGACGTTGCGATTCATGAGTCATAATTGCATTGAGAGAAACCGCTTCATATATGCTATGACGTAGAAACTCAGCACGTGTTGCGCAATCCGTTACGATTGGAGTTGTTCTTCCTGTAGTTCGAATTTCGGATACCGTGATAGAAGAATGCGAGGAAAAGTAGATAAGTTTGTAGTGGTACAACGCAAGCGGAAAAGGAGTTCGTCAAGAGAAAGAGACTTGCAAAAGAGATAGAAATGACAGTAGCTCGTGCTCACCCAGTCAAGTATTCAGTAGTGAAAATGATATTGGTAACTTGGTTAGAGTTCCCCTGACTGATGCCGATCGACGAAAGGTATTGTTTAATTGCTGGTCCCCTCCTTCAGGTTTCTCGTTTCCATATGTAACAGTTGGTGCTCAAACTCGAAGTTTCCAGAAGCAATGGTTAAACAAATTTACATGGTTAGCCTACAGTAATATCTACAATGGAGATTTTTGCAAATGATGCGTTGTGTTCGCTCCTTAGTCTGTCAGTTGTAGCGCAAAACCTCCCGGCTCATTAGTTTCGGTACCACACTGGAATTATAAATAGGTATAGGAACATTACAATGATCACCAAAACTGTCACTATCACAAATTATGCGCAGCCATGTTCGATAACTTTGTGCAGACAGATGCCGACAAACCCAGAGATGTACGAAATGCTTTAAACAGCAGTCGACAGAAGGCTGTCGAGGAAGATCGAAATCGTCTTTCCCATATCATCACAACTACTGAATTTTGCGGTCGCCAAGAAATACCACTGAGGGGTCACAGAGCCGCTGGTGCATTTTCACTGAACGAAACTGATTGCAATGACGGAGTTTTTAAAGCAGCCTTGAGACTGCGAGTGGAGGCTGCTTACAAGCAAACATCTGACCTCTTTTTAAAGGCTCCCCGCAACGCTTCATATTTAAGCTGGAGAGTGCAAAATCGAATTATATCTTTGATGGGTGATGCCATACAAAAGCAAATACTTTCCGATATTTCCCAATGCAAATACTTTTCGATACTAGCGGATGAAACGACTGATGCAAGTCAAACAGAGCAACT
>Ga0210059_1011902_pt1 | contig 13240 bp, 8 predicted proteins | sample Ectturendosymbi2_FD_188042 | JGI IMG/M metagenome (GOLD analysis project Ga0210059, IMG submission 188042) | Ecteinascidia turbinata endosymbiont from Florida, USA - Sample 2 (SPAdes) (version 2) | ecosystem: Host-associated > Tunicates > Ascidians > Unclassified | place: Key West, Florida...
GGTTTGGTTGATGATTTCCCCATCATATACTTTTTTTATTAAGTGGCGGAGTAATAAGCATGTAGCAAGCATTTAATGAACTTACTTTGTTGTCCCTAAGGCACTTTAGACAGACGAGAGAGTTTGTAACTTTCACAATTGTTAATGCATTTACTGATAATGCGCTTAGCATTACCGCTGTAGTTACAGATGCACACCACTAATTAGGCAAACAGGCAAACTCATGTCCAAAAATAAGTTATACCATATATTATGATGATAAAATCAACACTAATTCGTATTCGAAATTCACTTTAGTGGTGTATTTCCGGACCTGATCCAAATAAGGCCCTCTCTTTGTTTTTGCATGCCACCCCTTCTATTAGTACACATCTTACTTTTGGCATGAAATTCAGCTAACATGTTTGACGCATGTTTTATTGGCACCATGCCCTGTTTCACAAACCCAATATCTACTATATCTGACATACTGTCATCGATATGTACAGCATTATTTATGTACGATACCACTATGTCCAAACTTCTTAACAGACAAATATCTGTTTGAAAAAAATACTTTTATGCGTTAGTCGAGATTATTCTTTCATAGGACAACAATGGTAGTAAGCTTTTCTTGGGAGTAGGTTCTGAAGAGCTGGTTGACTGGTCTACACAAAACGTTCCTTTTTTTCTGCAAACTTTCAGCTCACCGATGTAACTTAAGGACAACCACAGTGTAATCAAAGATTTGCATGTCTGTTCAGATCTAAAAACGTCGCATTTGTGGTTAATTCGAAGCATGTTGGGCACTAAATTCAAAGCTCTGATTTATTTTTCAAACATTCTGGTTCCTATATGTGTTGTCCATACTACTCATTTACCAGGTAAGGATGTAAAACGTGAATTAAGTAGTTGATTAAATACTTCTATGTCTCATAAAACTATGAATCTTTAGTTATTTAGACGAAAAGCACACATTGTAGCCTAAATAAATAGCCTACATGAATATCCAATACAAGCTCATCATATTATGCTTCATGCAAACTTTTAAGGTCTCGACCTAATACTGAACATAAATTTCCACCATTTGAAAAATTAGAAATGATTTGCACTGTCGGATACAGGAACAAGATCGTATTGCGCCCAAACGTTTCACAATGAACGTACCAGAATTGTGTGGCTCGAATGAATTTCCCAAATCGCATTTGCAGCTATCACAGTTGGAAAGCACAATAATATCGATACAAAAACAAAAAAGGAAGTTCCAGTCAAAACTTTTACACTTTCCTCTTCTATTTCAAGTAATCCCGCATTTTTGAGTGAAACGTTCTTTACCAGGAAAACAAAGATTAAAAGCATTATGATTGGATTTTTAATTTAGGGTTTACGCAAACTCAAGGCAAGAACCAGAAGGGAAGTACATTGATTCCATCCAGAATTTATTTTTTCTTCATTTTGATTTCTAATAATTCCTGACTTTATAAATCTTTGACAATATTCAGCAAAATTTCAATTGCGAACTATATTCATTTGTAATTGTGATTTGTGTGTATTCAGGTGATGTTTGTGTGCACACATTTCAGCCCACAAGCCCACCGTTGAGATATAGCAAGAACAATGTGTACTGTAATTGCAAAGCTGAAGACCACATAAAATCTGTGTGCAAAGTAGGAACGAATGGATTAATCACCAGACAATTTGCCAATTAAGGTGGTTTAACTCACCAAAAAACTTATTTTTTGGTGAAAACTACCAAGAATTGGCTTTTCCTACGCGTAGGTAAACATTTCTCAGTCACGCGTAAGTAAATATTTGCACATTCACAAAACACTATAGCAATCATTTTTCCACGATGGTAAGTAAAAACTACAGGATTTTTCCAAATCAACGTTAAAAGTTTCATAGAAAACAAACTTACACATTAGTTCAACATAAATTTGAAGAAATGCAGTTAAATCTCAGCCTGTTAGCAAAATATGCTAAGCGCCAAATATTAGACTGTTTGAACATCTTGAGGATTACTGGATAAAGACATATACATCTTTGGAAATGGGTTGCTGGACTGCACGTTTGCACACTTGTACTCTATTACCATTCTGCATCTTCATGAAGAAGTGCTTCATTTGTACATAGACTAGTGAGTGAAATGATTGCAAAGAAATCTAGTTTTCATTAAAAAATTTACATTACGTGAAACACCTGATTGCCTTAAATTGACCTATTAAAAAGAAAGTTTCATTATATTCGCATTGTGATAGTCATGCGAGTGGTCAGCTGGCGCCCATTTCGCCTTGCTCTACGTCAGCCAGTATTTTTAAACTTTTTTGCTGCAGCGGGACCTTCTGCTAATGTTTTCGTTGCTCATGGAACCCGATACAGTGATCCAAGTTTGCATCTTGGATACTGTGAAACAGTGGAATTGCTTCAACCGCATAGAACTGCAGTTGCAAATTTCGTCCCAGGCAATTTCGGTCTGTTTCGGCGGAAACCCTGGCAGCCACTAGTGGAACCCTGAGGCGGAACCCCGGTAAAAACCCTGCTCTACGTCATAGCAACATCTTTGAAACACTTTCAACGCGTGATGTAACTATGCAAATTGCATCTGAAACGTCCTTTATTTAACAGATTTTCGTACGTTTTTTCTAAAGACATAGTAATGATTAACAAGATGTCATCTTTCTTTTCGACTGGCATTATCAATACAAAAACGTCAGTGCTTTCTCGTTTTTAATGTATCGCTTACGTCATATTGAAAGTTTAATACAGCTGTCGCTATCCTGCAAAATCCCGACTTTTTGCATTAAGCATTTGCAAACACTGCCGTTACTTGCACAGTATCAACAAGTTCTGTAGAAATCACTAACTCGTCCGCCAAAGTTTGCAATTAATATTGCCAATTAAGAAAAAACTGAGATTAATCAGCACCTTCCATTTTTTAAGTTCTTTCAGGTTACAATTGCTGCACTCACATTACAGCAACTCGAAAAGCCTGGTTGGGTTGGCCTTATCTCGTCAAATGCAAGAATTTAACTGGACAAAAGGTAACAAAATATCCAACAAAAACTAAAGCGTTGTTGGTGCTTTTTCAACGACTTTTAGAAAATGGTTGTTTGTAACACATTGAAATTTTACAAATTTGAAAATGTAGCATATCAACCATGATGTCTCAGAAATAGTAAAAATTAAACAATTTCACTTAAAACTGTTTCGAGTGTTTGAATAAACCGTTGATACAATTTTCATTTTTTTCATTATGCTCTTGCTACGGCACGTTTCCCCTTCATTTTCAAATTTTTCCGCTCTGTCCGCTCAATGCAGTATGGCCCTTGTTTCAGCCATAGTCACTCTGCGCTTGATTGAATTGCAATCCTTCGTTTGTGCTTTGGCCGTGTGTTGGAGTCAGTAAGTGAGTAACTTCGATGGAAGCCTGTATCCTTCGGTTTAACCGAAGACGAAGTAATTCAGTTTGCTATTTGTAGGCGTGGCCTTTTTATCTGTTTGTAGGTGACAACGAGGGTTGGAACACTGCATCGCGCGTAGTGGTTTTAGCGACGAGGGTCGCGCTGCTTTATGTGCAAAGTTTCTTTGTTTTTTCAAACATTTGGCACTGTAAAGTTGCGTTAAACAAAGTTTTGCCCCGACTAATGTTGCTTGCTGTAACAATCATGGTGTTTCATAAATAATACAAATTAAACGAATTCACTTAAAATTGTTTCTTAATTTTTGAATTACCCTTGATTAAATTTTCATGTTTCAATTTTACTCTGCTAACACATGCTGTACTTTGAAATAACTTGGAAAACCTGTTATTATTTAATTATTTCGTTCTTTGTATTTGCCTTTTTTCTAGATGTGGTTGCATTTTATTCAATACTATTGGCCGTGGAGTCGGAGTCGGAGTCGAGGAGTCGGAGTAGGAAGGATTTTCAACCTGAGGAGTCGGAGTTGTAGAAAATTTTAACGACTCCGACTCCGGGCTGACCTTTTGCTCACCAATTGTGACTGTTTGTGCCACAAACGTGCGTAAGCGTCACACTTGGCAATTTAAGCAGCTTAACGTTTCAACAAGAGATGATCGTGGCTATTCAGAAAGGCTGCAGCGCACCAACTTGCATACCTACACTCAGAGGCCATTCCAGATCAGCAGCGTCCTTTGGGCTCATTACGCAACCTACACTTTGTGAATGCAACCGTTCGGGGCTTGTATCACTGAAATTTCCATTTGCTCATTCTGGCTGGCACTATCGCTGCTCCGTGACGTTGGTTACGCAACAATGAATGAGAGTTCTCATGGCCGCTCGTCCATTGTTACGTAACGCACGTCACAGAACAATGATAACGCCAGTGAATCCTCCACGTCTTAGGCTCATTCATATTAGCCCGAGTTACCAGACAGTTTATCGTTCGTTTAAAATTATTCTGGAATGGGTACTGTCTATTGGATTGGAATTCAAATCCAATGTTCTATGCAAACCCATTGCTTCAAAAAAACATTCAATCTGATATTAATTAAATTGAAAAAATACTTAACTGCAGAGGGCAGCTCGGACTCCAATGGATGAACCCGAGTAAAGAGCAAGCGAACGTATTCGAGAGAGCCGTTGTTGCGAAAGATATTTTTTTATTCACGTCACCTGCAAATTGCACGCGGAAAGTCAACATGAAACGAAAATATATGAACTCTGACAATGCCCAATGGAAAGAGCCAGAGTTAACAACCTTAACCAGTGAAGTGGGTGGTAGCACAAACATGCAAAGCATGCAAGCTCGCGTTCTACAACGTAAAGCGTAGTCGAAAGCTCGGGTTGATCCCTAGTGCTGGAATCGCCACTGCCGACACATGATTTAAATGTTTTTGCACAAAGACTTTTCCCCGCAAACACGTGCTGGTGTTGGTTGACTTGTCAACACTCGGCATTCCACAGACCGGTTCGATTTGAATGAGTAAGCGGCAACTAAAACAAGATGTACTGTGACCTTAATCCCCAGTAAAACAGACACTCGGATTTTGTTGCGTTGTCAGGTAGCCTTGTACTTTATTGCGCGCCATCGGCGAAGCACGATGACTGTCTGATCGCGAACGATAATCCCGACCTATGGTTTCTGGTCACACTTCTCCTATTGGTTCGCAACGATTTGATCCAATTAGTTGAAGACGACACAGCAGCTTCGCTTGGTCTTCTACGTACAGTAGCAAACTTCTTTAAAACGTTAAACAGACAAATAAGTTTCTTAAAACAAACTAATATTCCTTAAAACGCGCAAACGCATTTCGGTTCTTTTGTCGTACAATTCCAATCGTATTCGCTTGGAAGCTCTATCGCAACATTTTTGTGTTAAAAAATCCATGTTGACTAATTCTCAAACCTTGCAAGTTTGTTATGCCTAAGTGAAAGCAGGGTAGTATGAAGTGTTTAGATAACGAAGAGAAAAGTGAATGCTCCCAAGCGGTTAAGCTAAAACTTAAACTAATTTGTTTTGCTTTCTTGGTTGGTAGTTTGTGCATTTTGACCTGTATAGGAGCTTACTTGTAACATGTTCATTTGGCCATCTAAGGAAAAATATAGCGACACATGTACGTTCAACAGAGCTGAAGCTTGACAGCATTCGACCGTAAAAACTTGTTTCAATGAAGTCATTTGAGAGAGTATGCCCGAACGAGTTTATCAACCGCATTGCGCAATATGTGCACATGCTCACCGGTAGAATGGATACATTATTCAATTTTACTTGTTTACTGATATCGTTTGCAAGGTATCTGCTTTAAAATCGATTATTTATCAGCCTTCTCTGATAATTTTTATTGTGCTTTTTTTAGATGAGTACTTTTTTCTGTAAAATTAAAAGACTAACTCTCTGCTTGATCGCATTTTGCAAAAGTGAGAGATGAACGTGCATTTACATCGATTTAAAACAAGTTTCCGTATTCCTGGAAAGTGCAAGTAGGGTTTATGAATTCATCTGAAAAGAATCATCACTTTAAGTAACTAATACAGCTGAAGGTCGGAGTCGGTCCGGAGTCGGAGTCGGATAATCGAACTTGCCCGTAGTCGGAGTCGGATGACGGGACTTCCGACTCCACAGCCCTGTTCAATAGTGCTCCACTGTTTGCTTAAAGCAAAGGGTAAAGCTTAATTATATTGAAAGTGACGTCAGATTTCAGTTGTAATACAGTACTTGTTACATTTCAGAGTTGCATCATCGTTGATGGTACAGGAAGTAATGTATGTTTTAATAAAACATGGACGGAAACCAAATCTGCACATATACTACCTGACATAACAGAGAACAACAATACTGTTTATATTGCAGTAAGTTGCAAAAAACATTAACATTTAAACATTTTGCAAAGTGACGACCAGAAAAAATTTCTGAATTTACTTTAGATTCATGTGTCAAATGTTCATAAGTTTACAATGGATGTATATGTGTTTGAGCAAAAATACCTAAATTTTGCATTTCAACGGAAAATATTGGTATGATTCCCTAACAACATACAAACTTTGCCTTTATTTTTTGAGGATACATGCGAATACGGTAATGAATTGACATAAAGCCAGTTTGATTTCGTATGCGCAAGGCACATGCGCCAAAATACTCTGCTCTGAAAAATGTTTTCTCTGTAAACTAGGATTTAAACTGGAATGCAGTTAACGGGGAATGCAGTTTCCTTCACAGTGGTTCGCCAACGCAGTCTCTATAAATGATTCTGATGGCCAAGCTGCAGCAAGATGTAGATAAATCACCCAGTTTTTATGGACTAGTAACCATCAACACCGTAACGTATCATTTTCTCACCAAAATAAAGGTCGATATTGAGCTTTCGAGAAAACTGCTTGACATCATCTGCATTCATAATATTACGATGATACAGCTGCAAGCATCCACATTTCTGTGACAATTCGCAAGGGCGAAAATAGCTGCATCTCTAATTTCACCAAATTCACCAAAAAGAGTGAAAGTCGCTAAATCTGGTCACAGAAAGACTTTATGTGCAGAGTTTGGTCATTTCGCCGTCACCCTTGTGGTGAATTGTCACATGACGTAAGTCAGTAGTGGAAAAGTGGGCAGAAATTTCTTTACAAAATTTTAAGAAGTAACTTACAACAGAACCTTAAATACATTAATAAATGAATCTGTGTTAGTCTGTATTAATTTTTGTTTTCAGCTCCGTAAATTTGTCAATTGTTTTCGCAATTTGTTACAAAAGGCAACATCGAATGATACGACCTCCTGTGTTTTACTGAATTTAACCCTTGAACATACGCCGCCGAGTATGACATGTGAAGATGCAGATACAAACATGATGCATTCTCCTGCAAAGAGTATTCAACGTCCATACACCATGTATTGTTGGGACGGTGAGTTTGTGGCAACATGGTGTACCAGGGTGAAACAGGGTTTCTCAACCCTTACTGGATGCTCGCACATACTTTTGGGGGAATTTCTTCAATTGTTTGTGAGAATATTGTTAGAATTTTTCCATTTCATGAAAAATTCTCATTTTACTCAAATTTATATAGTTTCTGTCGCTTATTAAATATTTTGGTAAACAACGCACGATGTTGCTGCAGATTCTTATCGAAAATAAAACAGCTACAATAATCGAAAACATCGTTTTATTCGACGTTTCGGCTTTTGCGTAAGCCATCATCAGGAATAAAATGAAATGCGACAGTTAAAGGAAAAATAAGGATCCAATTTCAAGGCATTCGTACCGTATTGCGTCATATAGACCATTATATTTTAAAAAGCAGTAAGGGGACGGATGAACATCGACATTGAGATCTGACTGGTGTTGCTGTATCAGAAGAGACTCTAGTAGGTGAAGTTTTTTCTGACCGACGATGCTTCCCAATATTTCCAGTTGCTTGAAGTTAAAGCGGTGGTGGGATTGGCCAACAGATGTTTGCAAACTTCAGAACGTTGATCAAATTTGTGTTCGTTGATTTGGGTTATTAAATTTCGGCGAGTCTGTCCAATGTAATTTGACCCACGTGCATGTTAGTTTGTAGACTATACTTGAGCGACGAAGATGATTCTGCTTGTCTTTGTATGTAAAATATTTTTTCAACTTATTAGTTTCATGTATGAAACGAAACTGAAAGGGCATGATGGCATAGCGGCATACAAGTCTGCATTTCTCGCCGGACTTCATAGGAAATTTCCCCGAGGTAGGGGAGACGCATCCTGATGGTGGTTGTCATTGGCGGTGTTATCGTGAAAGAGTTAATGGAAGTTTCATGTTTCTTGTTGAGATATTTCATGATGCAGCAATCAAGGCAGGCTTTGGGATATCCATTTTTGATCAGCATGCTTTTAATGTCCATGAATTCATTGTGTATGGCATTATATATGCTGGCGCTTTTATAAGCCCGGTCAAGTAATCCAAATACAAGATTTCTCTTTTGGTGGTGAGGAATGAAACTTGTTTAATGCGTGTACAGGCCAGAATGAGTAGGTTTCCGATACGTTGTTGCTTGTATTCCGGTCTGAGGTTTTTTTCTGTTAGAACATCCAAGAAGGCAAGAGAGTCACCGCACTCCAATTCTTTGGTAAAAGTGATGTTATTATGTACACTGTTGAGGGTATTAAAGAAAATGTCCAGTGCACTCATGTCGTTGAAAGCAACAAATATATCATCTACATAGCAGCAAAGGATGATTGGCTTGTTTTGAACGTCAATTTTTGTGAGAGCCTGATCTACAACGTAGTTCATTATTACGTCGGCAAGCAGAGGAGCAATTGGCGAACCCATTGCTACGCCGTCAATTTGTTTGTAGAATTTGCCATTGAATTGGAAAGTGGTGCTTTGGCAGATCCACTTTAGTAGTTTTTTCATTTGATTTTGGCTAATGCCCTGAAATTGTGTGCAGCAGTCATGAAATAATGATTTGACAATAAGGTTGGTGGTGAACTTTAAAGGAATATTTGTGAAAAGGCTTTTGACACCAAACGATGACACAACCTCGAAGATCGTTTTTTTGAATTTCTTTTACAAAGCTGAACGTGTCTTTAACTACTGTTGAGTGATGACGAACCTGATTTAGGTCAACAAGCTGATTTATTTTTATTAAATATTGTTTTTAAATTTATGCACCTGCTTTGAGACGCGTGCCCAGGCAGGTCGTAATCGGGATTTTTGCGTTGTGTTGCAGCCAGTCCATCAAAGGTATGTTTCTCCGATTTGTTTCGCCTCATCCCTTTCATGCCACGCGCTTCCTATCTCTGTTGCTTCTTTGAGGCGTGGAAAAAATATGTCATAAAACACCAACTGCTTTGAAAAGTCTCTATGAACATTAAGAGGTCGTTACTGGCCATGATAAAAAACAACCATGAGTATAGTTGTTGTTTCGTGCCGATGTATTCGAGGGAGTGTGCCGTTCCCTTGTGTATCACAGTCATCCACATAAGAAGTGTCAATTAGCGATTTCAAACCTTTTGCTCAAACTTGAACAAGCAAGATGACCAATGCGTTTTCTGGTCAGGGCAAGATAACTAAGTGTGAAATGTTATTATTGCGACAGTTACCTTTTATGCTCGGAGTCAAATGGCAATGTTCATGCCAAGCATGCAAAATAATTTCCGCACTGAGAATTTATTCTACATAAAGGTTTCGCGTTTGTGTTTGAATTCATTTTCAGTTTTCTGAAACTTTATCGTCCACTCTCAAACAAACACATGCAGCACAAGTTGTTCCTGCCAGACTTACCACTTCTATTGCAACTGACATATACAGTATGTAAAATGTCTGCATCGCGCTTCATGGACTGAAATTTTACACTTTTGCGGAAGGAAAGGGGACTTTTTTGTTCTGAAACTAAACTTTTCTAAACACCCGCATTAAAAAAGTTTTTTTCTTTGCTAACTCTCAGTGAATACTGACAGTTTTTTTTGGATTTAGGATCAACTACCTTCTACCTTACATATGATTTCATTTAAGTTCTGTTTTATTTAAGTCGCATAACAATTAAGAGTCAGTGGTTGCAACAAAAGTTTGAAGCATCAAGATAATACGGTTAAGTACCAATTTGCAATATGTCAGCATCCAAAAAAACGACTAGCTAAAGTTGAGTTACTGACAAAATGCAATTAAACTAGGTAGATATAGCACCTCAAGATTGTAAGTTTAGTTTCTTCATACTTAATTATAAGGCTGAATTCCAGCGCAAAGCCAACGTTCACAGATAAACTGAATTGCTTGTAGCAATTTAGGTGCATACAGCACTTTCATAACTTCTCTGTTTTTAAAGTTCTCAACGTTTTCTCAAATGTGTCACAGACAAACCTTTGAAGGTTGCCTTCATATAGAACAGTGGTTCTTAACCGGGGGGCACGTTCCCCCTGGGGTGCGTCAATAAGGTTTTAGGGAAACGCCAGACTTGGCGTGCTACAACATAGAAATCTGATCAATATACTTACCAATAAATACATTTGTTTTTGCAGCTTATTTAAAGTCAGGGGAGGTGTGGTAGAAAAATGGTTAAGAACCACTGATACAGAAAAACTTATTTAAGTTCTTCACCTTCACATTGGGAAAGTGAGAAAGAATTTCGCGATAAATTTATCACATCAAAGTATGTTTTATCGAATAGTTTTAAGTTAGTTCCGTATTTTCCTTTCCAATGAAAAAAAACTCTTGGTATCGTGATGTTCAGCATTAAAATTTTGAAAAAAGTTGCAGTCACATAAAAGGCCATGCCCACCTTTAAATTGAAAGGATAAACATGTACTATATCTTTTCCGAGCCTTATGGCTATTGGCTAAGTAAAGTCACTAAAAACGATTAAAAATTAAAACTTTTTCTTATTAAACATCTGCAATTAAAGCGTATATATTCAAACCTTCCAATGTAGCTAGAGCTCGGTCAACATCCAAAGTAAAAAACAAAGATTTTGGAATCAAATAGAGAATTAACCAAAGTTCTTTACGTGAAAAACAATACTGATTGAACATTAAATAAAAGCTATTTCAAAAATGCCACGTGAATCGACCTTCTAGCGAAGCTCATCTCTAAATGAAAATTCTTTGTATATTTCACCGTTTATGACTTCAATACCAGATTCTTGTTGAAAAGCAGAAATTCAAAATGGGCTTGCTTTGAAGCTCAACCTTTTTCATTATTCAATCAGCTAGCGCAACACAGCATACTACATGAATCATGTGTGATTCTTGGTTATGACAAAATTCCCTTCGATGATTTAAGGAACACAAGGAGGGGTGATTAATTGACTGCACTCCTCTTCAAAGAACTCACGTTAATACAAAAAAGTCGCATTTCTGTTAGATTCTTAAAAGGTTTATCATTACATTGCAAATTAGCTAATACACGCGGAAAAGCTGCAAGCTTACTACTTGTTACAAAATATCAGGCATTTGTTACTAATGATGGGAATGTATTGCGTTATAGTGCCAAACAAGGTAAAATTTTGAACAAAAAATTGTGTTCCAAATGGTTTTGACATGCTGCTTTTACACGTTGGAGAAACTTACAATTTTCTAATTTGCAGCAAACGTGGTTTCAACACACCGCTTTCTTGGCTTTGCGCTTTTTGAGACTATTTACATTTTGTGTAGGACGGCAAACTAAGATGATAAATATCTTCAAGTGCAAAGTGGCATTACTTCTTGCTCAAGTGTAAACACACATTTAAAGAAATATTATAGCACACAAATATTTAATGTAGATATAGCTTGTATCATTCCAACGTTGTCAATTACACATTTTCACTTTTTATTTCAAGTATACTTCTGTTTGAACTACAGAGGAATCGAAAGTTCCGCTGCCTCGAGCATCACGAAAGTATCCTTTCAAAGGACAATGGCTCTATGACTGTAATGACGAACTTCCAAAAGGTGTAGATGTCAAACCCCACAGAAGATATGTGAGTGCGGTAAGCCTCCTTTGGTTGTTTTGAACGGAAAAACTTACGTTCTTTAGGGCTTGGGGGGAGTTCATATAGTTTCAGTAAACATGCCCAATTTCGTTGATCAAAACTGATTCTAGTTGACGCAAAATTTCCAAACTTACTGTCTCAATCACGATTTGTTTTTTTTTGTTTTTGTTTACAAAAGATGAACAAAATTTGTGTACAGCAATAGTCAGCTTTGAGGAAAACGATGATACTGGTGTTGGCCAGGCATTGACTAAACATTGCAGCATAGGCTTGAGGAACATAGAGCAGTTAGGCCAAAATGAGTTTCAGGTGAATGTTTGAAAATCTTGTCAAAGAAATGAAGTCATTATGATTTCTTTGAAAACATATGGTGGTAGTTGACTGAGATTTAAACGACGTATAAGTTTTGCTAAATTCTTATCAATTGCTGTGTTCGTTGAGAAATGCCGTTTCCTGCTTTTCTCCCAATTACATTAAAATTATACCATAATTTGACGCAAACGCACTATTCAGTTCAGTTTGTTTCTGCATCCCTACCAAGCACAGAATACTTCATCACGAATACAGGGACAGGAAGCAACGGCCGTAACTGTCATTTAAGTCACTGCCCCCACAGTTTCAGGCAAAACAACAAAATACAAATGAAACACCATAGCGAAAAAAATAAATGCAAATATCAGTAGAGACGTTGCACGAAGTTAACAACACCACATGTTGAACAATTCAAAAAATTACACAATGAGTCCAATCAAAGTAAATCCAGTTTATAACTGCAGCAATCCGCATCCCTCAGCCTATGAATCAGCCATCCCCACAGCAGGGCAACCGCTCAAAAATACGTGGTACTTCTCAAATAAATCAATATCGCGACCCAAGGCCACCTTAGATAAACGACAACAGTAGTTCACAGCCAACCTCGTTACCATATAACAAATACTTGACATGGTAAAGACAGTTATTAGGCTGTCAACAGTCTACACATAAATATATTTTGGAAACACTTTCACCCTAAAAGTCCATTCGAAATTGTGTTTGGAAACACTGTTTCCACACAGGCAAGCCTTGTAAGGCCTTGACCACATGACACAGTACCTACGTCTAGCCAACCCATTTTAGTTAACCCAAAGTCAACAATCAAACAAACGAACAAAAAAATAAACAAATGAAAAATTAGACACATGTCCAACAAGCTTCAGTGTACATAAACCTAGACTGGACGTCATCGTTCAGATAAATATAAACAAAAGATAAATATCAAAGCAATCAGACACGAGACAATACTTATTAGTCATTGTCTACTTAAAAATCCATCCAGCACTTATGCATAGTATTTTGTTTTCAACCAGTTTCTTAAGCCAATATCA
>Ga0210059_1011903_pt1 | contig 13239 bp, 5 predicted proteins | sample Ectturendosymbi2_FD_188042 | JGI IMG/M metagenome (GOLD analysis project Ga0210059, IMG submission 188042) | Ecteinascidia turbinata endosymbiont from Florida, USA - Sample 2 (SPAdes) (version 2) | ecosystem: Host-associated > Tunicates > Ascidians > Unclassified | place: Key West, Florida...
GAGACTGCCATGTTATGGCTACTTCAGCTTTGCAACTTCGCGTCAGGTGCAACATCACCTTTTCGTGAATAAAACTAGGAACCTTGACTGCTATTTAGGGATGTGCATTATGAAACATTTAGAGGTGCTGGAATAATCCGGAATCTTTATTTCAAACCCAGAATATTGAATCTTATTCTGGAATAACTGCAAAATTGTGGAGGGATATGCATTGGTGTAAACTTTGCAGCATATACCTGACTAGCTGCAGCAGACAGCATTTACTGTTTCCAGTTGTCTTCTTTAATTGCTACTGTAATTGAGAACTACCAATTACTCACATTGCATGATCACTGGTAAAGGCAGTTGTCACAGAGTTTCTTGGCTAAGCAAGCAGAAATTTTCGTTGAAAAAGACCAAGTACACAAAAGTTGTTATGTGTTACGCAACAACTGATTGCACCTTGTGAAGACAATTCCAGTTAATTGCATATCAGTTGAACGCATAAACCGCTTTATCGCATAGGATTGTGGAATCCCAAACCAAAGCCATTCACATGTTAAGAAAATAGTATGGTTAATCGCATAAACTAGATATTTGCATATAAATGTTTTTTCATTTGTAGATTAACATCACTTAATCGTGTATTTCACTTCAAAGAAAGGTAAAGCGTGCTGTGCAGACGATGGTTGTGGTGCCATTAATTCAACTGACCCCGCGCAGATGGCCAGAAAATGAAATTTCCACCTTCTGCCAAGATGCTAAAATCAACACCACAGGTTCAAACCCAAGCGGTGAATTTGTTAATTCAACTGATTGGACAACAGCTTTACTAACTAATTGGCCTTAGAGACAAAACAGAAGTTCCAGTGTTAGGAAACCACATTTGTTGTGTTCTTCGCTGTCTAATCTCAAGGAAAAGTACACGACATTTTTGGGACATAAACATGTTAACAACTGCAGTACACAGTCATAAGCAAGCAGAAGAATCGTGGCTGCAAGTGCAAGAAACTCAGGAGCAAAATTTGTTGTGACTGCGCAACTTATTCAAACAATTTGTTTTGCCAAATAAGTAGATTTTCACGTTTGTGCACTCCAAGTTTATTCGAATCTAAATATTCGTAAAAACTCTGATTTTTGCATTTGAATACTGAAGGATTTGAATCCATAGGATTCGATATTCCATTATATGCATCCCTACCTGCTAACTGATTGGAAGAGTGACTTTATGCATGAGCTTCTTGCTTTGCATTGAGTGTTAGTAGTGAGACTAGGTTTTTGGGAAATGTTGATGCTGCACTGTAGTTTCTCACAGCTGGCATGTGTCACTGGTATTGTCCTTTGATGTAGTTTTGCTCCATTCTCACTTTACATTTTTAGAGATTGCACCATTGGCAACAGACGTAGTCTGGCCTTATACTCATGGTGTTTTGCACACACTAACACATGGCGCTGGCTTTAAAACTATGCCAATGCAAGATAAACCGTAGACTAGTTCTTAGCTTCAGTAGCCTACATTTAATATTATTTGATTCTATTTGAATAAGCACTAAGGATGCATAATTTTACGTGAACTCAATTTCCTATTAAAAATTTGCTAATCAATTCCTTGCTTACAGCCATCGTGGAGAGTACTTACTTTAATATAAAAGGATGAAAAAGCGTTTTCTGGTAATGTTATAAGATAAAAGCATTTTTCAAAAGCGTTTCTGGTTCAAAATTTATCACATGAAAACAACAAAATAATTAATCCCTTGATTAGATAGTTAATTAATACTAACTGCCAATTGAGTCAGCTGAGCTTTGATGCTTTAGTTGAAATGTGTCAGGTGAAATGGTGCAAATTATTAGTACCTTAACCTGAAGTGTTCTTCTGTTTAGAATGTACCCCTAAAATTTGTTATGACAAAAACACTGTGTAAGAGAACAAAAATCCACTGAAAACTTTCAGATTTTGGAATATTTGGAAACAAATAATATTCTGTATAAATATATTTTCCGTTCTATTGCTAACCTTAAATGTGCCTTCCAGATAGGCAAATGTATTCTTGGGGGTACATTACCCCAGGTTAAGAACTGCTGAGCTAGAGACCACTGTGTGGCCCAACCACTGTGTAGCCATGCAATGACACTAACAAACAAATAGTTGTACAACTATAGGCAAGTTTATTAGGGAGTTTCCTCTACGCAACACATTCCCTCTTAGTATTTTTTTACCTAGCATGTAAAAGAATACAAGAAGTTTAGCATACTGCCACTGCATGTGGTCATGATTCTACCTTTTATTTAACACTTGCAATCAAGTATCACTCAAATATCAGTTGCATGTTTCTACAAATGTTCAGTCTCTTCAAAATCCTTACTTTTTCAAAGCTTAAGAACCTCAGTTACGATCTTCACAAATTGGAAAAGCATGCACTATCCAAGTCAATTTGTGCCAATACAGTGGAAGCTGCTTAATAATTCATGACATAAGACACCCATTTGTTTATCAAACATAATGCAGCATTGGATAGACTTTTCCTCTGCATTCTCCATTATAAAATTGCTGATCAATAGATGCATCCAGACTCTATTTGGTAAGACCATTTTCTATTTATCTAGAAAATCGATTCATTACATGAGCAAACAATGGCCTATTATGAGTGAACTAGCCATCTAATCAAACTGGGCAGCCGAAGTAGTTTCTCATTTCCATCTAAACAACTCTTGTTGCTAAGACTTTGTGTTGAATAGATACAGTGTAATAATTGCTTGATATTTAAACCTCCAGGATCACTGTTTTCTTGGTTAGGTGCACTGGTTATTGAAACTACTGTGTATGAAACTGATATCAACTAGTACCAAGGTGGACTTGACAAGCGGTGTCCCCTGTACTGCTTGCAGCTAATGGCAAAATTAACTCCAAGTGTCAAGGTTGGGCCATCTCATATTCTACCCAAGGTTGAAGCTGAGTGAACTATGTTACAAACTAGAAGCAAAGTTTGACATCTTCATAGCATTCCAACTAGGAAAACAATAGCATATGTAAAATGCACCTAATTTGCTAGAGTATTTCATTACTATAAAAATTATAAATAGGATTTGCAAGATCTAACACTTGAGCTCAGGGTTGAAAATAACCAACTTTGTATTCAGGAATGCTTGGTGGACTTGATTTCTCTTTACATGAGATTTTCCTTGAAACAGTAGAACAAAAGCAAGCTTAGCAAGTGGTTAATGAAAACACTTATTCAACCTAAGGCAGGGGTGGGGAATTAATTTAGCTCTGGGGCCACATTGAGAAGGCCGCGTTTCGCAGCTGGAGTTTTTGGTTGTTGTCATTCACAGCATTTCAAATGCGCCCGCTGAGGTTTGGTTGCCATCGCTTCTAGTGCAAGCTTAGCTTATGCATTCTGCAGTTATGCTGAATCATATGACGTGTTGTTTCAAGCTAAATTAGAAGCGCCGCCTTGACAGGAGTTGTATTCATCTGAGAACAAAGTATTCTACTGTATTGTGTAAATCATTGTAGCTTGTGTTGTATTTTATTGAGTTCATGTAACTTTTGCAGTAAGTTTTTTAAGTTGCAGTCAATACTTTCAGATGAGTAAGACATAATTTCCAGTTTTAATTGATGCAGTCGATGTTGTGCTATGTTTCACTGCAGTCTTGAGGTTGTTTACTTTCTCTGACCTTGCTTTAGCCTTTCAACATTTCACCTGTTAGCATTGCTTGCAGATGTAAGGACTGATGATGCATAGTGTTATGTGAAATCGATTTCCTATTAAAAATTGTGATTGATTTCCTGCTTGTTTCACCTGTTGAGTGAAGTTACTTGAATACTTTCAATTTGATTGTAGAATATAAATAAAACAATAATGGTACACAGAAAAGGTTTTATTGTAATTCTTCTTGTATAAATACACTTTATCCAGAGCAAGCAATTCAATGCTCAAGACAAATGTAACCTCACACACCTTTTAATAAATTTCAGATTTAAAGATTTTTTCTGCGGGCCACTAAAAACATTGTGGCGGGCACCCATGGGTTGCTAAATGCCCACGCCTAACCTAAGGCATTAATGCTTGACAATGACATGCAATGCTACTACACAGTGGACTTGATCTGAATCCTCTTTTGCAGTTGTTCAGAAATAAATTTAGTGTTGTTTATTTCAGAAGAATGATTGTGCATTTGCACACATAATAACTTGTGAATGGTTTACAAAAATTAGTTTATAAAAGTTGCTAAAGGCGGCAATGTAGAAAAAATATGGGCCTGGAGTACACAAATGTTTGAAGGCATTGAATCGTCCTTAGATTTTAGGTTTCTTGGGTGTGCAGATTTTAAGTTTTGTGGCTGTCTAAAGTATTGGTTTCCAACAAAAAAGGTTAGCACCTTTTGCTAAAAAAATTTTTTCTCAATTGTCAACACATTCACAAAGAAATCTTATGCCAATTAGAAGGGGTTGTCATTGAACACCTATACTTTTACAGATTGTAAAAGGCCTGATGTGGAAACTGGTGATATTAGCACAATAGTTGATTGTTACATTGTATGGAGACCATTCAGCATTCAAAAGATCTTTTGATATATTTTATGTGGAAGCAGTTTTTAAACAGTTCTATTTCCTATGTGGTTTGTTTGCAAATAAATGTGAAAAAAATTATACGTATATAGTTATTCCAGGCTGGTAACCCAAAATTAAGATATTTTCATGTGCTTTTGGTAAGAGGGGATTATATATATAAAAACATTCAGTTTTAACATTAGCGATAACACTGACAATTTTGAACAGCCCTCAAAAGTTGGATAATGTAGTGGTTGTTTCTGTGTTTCACTGAGTTTTTGCTTTTTTTCTTCAAATTGTGGGCGGTAAATCCTATTGTGAACTATAGGATATAATCTTCTTGGCAAAGATTTTGTTGGTCAATCAGCAATAGTCTCATAAGTTATTTTGTTGAGGATTTGACTCAAACCAAAGAAACATTTTATATGTAGTAGTAAGCAGGTAGTTCACAAGCGCATTTTTATTTTGTGATTGTTTCAACAATATTATGAAAATGCATTGTAAGTTCAAGTACCATGATTGATGTGCGTTTTGGTTACAACTACCAGAGATGTAACAACATGAGTCATGTTTTTATATGACTCAAGGTGACTTGACTCCTGGTTAGGAAATTGTATGACTAAAGTTGAATTTTTAAGATTTGAATTTGGGTTGAGTCAATAGAACAATGATTCTATGAATGATGTTCAGTGTGGAAAACTTTTTTTGCTCTTCACCAAAATTTTTAAAATCAACCTTTGGAAAAAATCTGAAACTATTCTGTAACTACTTTACTCTGTTAACCTATGACGTAAGTCCTTTGCTTTACAACTCCCCTGCTTTACTCGGTGTACAACTAAAGATGAATATGAAGGATTTGACAGCAAAACTGAAAAGCTTAACTAATTGGCCGCCGTTCCACGGTATATTCGTGGCTGCTGTCTGATGCTAGAACGCCGGTACGGTTTTCGCGCTGGTGCTTGAGTGGGCAAGGCGTTGTTTTAAAAAGGCTCTGGATGGAAAACCTTGCACGATAGAAACACAAATTCTGCACAAAAATGTTAGTCATATTGTGTAGTTTATGGAAATCGAAATCAAAAAATTTTTCCACTTCTTTTGGAGAGAAAGAACACCCTGAGACAAGAGTGGATTGTCTGTTTATTGACTTTGAAAATTTATTGCGCCTATTCCAACAATGGGAAAAATGTAAAAATTACGGAAACGGCTGCTATAGTTGTTACAAAGCATCCTGCCAAGTTTTGAATTAAAATATTGTAGAGAAGCAATAACAGTTTTTATATCACCTGGTACTAGACAGCATTTCTGCTTTTTGACTCCATCCGAAAACGCACCTGCGTTCAGTTGTTTTTGCCTATCACAAAATAACTCAGTTTGGTTTCGATTTGACTAAAACGTACAGCACTTTCATTTTGATACTTAAAACTTTCATAGATGTTTTCGTTGCACTAACTGAACTATGAAAAAAATTTATTACACACATTGTACAATGAAAAAACACACAAAATTTTTTGGCGCATGAAAAAGCCACACAAAATTTTCTTTGCACAAAAAAACAGCGCAAAATTTTACTTGCACATCGACTGAGCATTAGAAAGTTATCAGCTGTTGGATGCTGAAATGTAACGCTTCTGCTGTTGTTGTTGTTGCAGAAAAAATGTGAATATCACAGAACATGTTGTGATTACCTTGTAGCAGCCACATGTCAAGATGGTAGTGCATGAAACGAGAAGAAAAAAGCTACAACATTTTTATCAGCTGGTCGTAAATATGGTTTGAGATTTGTGAAAAAGTTATGCACGCACGTTCAGGTGCTTGGCGTTTTTGCGATGGGAAAGGATGAGCAGCAAGGGTGCAATGCGAGCTATTGTTGGCAGCAACCTTTATTGTTCTCTGTTGCACTCTAAATCTCCATTGATATGTGTTGTTGGGAAGCAGCAAAAAGATCACAAGTCGCGATCACTGAATTATTGCTTTTTCGCAAATCAGCGGATGTTATTCTTCGCGATGCCTTCCCTGCCTCACAAAGGATTTGCACTAACGGGCCGTTTGAAGACTGCTAAGTGCGAATGTTTGTGAAGCAGCGCGCATTGCCAAGTGCAAATGTTTGAGAAGCAGGGCTAATTGCCAAGTGCGAATGTTTTTGAAGTAGCCGAACAGACAGCTCCAGCAGTTACTTTCTGTTGAAAATAAAACAATTTTGCAGCAGCCAAAACCGTCAACTTTTTACATAATGTTGCACCTCACACTACTTTTTTATCCACATCACACTGGCATGCGTTCACAAACGCTTTATACTAACGGGTCATTTGAAATCTGCCAACAACGAATGTTTGTGAAGCAACGTTGAATGCTCGGCTGAAGCACTTACTTGCTGTCAAAAAAAATATTTGTGCTCAAGCAAAAATCATCAAATCTCTACATGAAATGTTTTAACTCAGTAAAAAAGTTGTGTATTTATTTATGCACTCTGCATTCACAAATGCTTTACACAAACGGGTCATTTGAAATCTGCCAAGAGCGAATGTTTGTGAAGCAGCATTAAACACACGGCTGAAGCACTTGCTGTCGAAAAAATATTTATGCTCAAGCAAAAATCCTCAAATCTCTGCATGATGGGCTTTAACTCAGCAAGAAAATTTCTGAGTGACTGTTTATCCACATTACATTAGAAACCGCTCCCAATGAAATGCAATGTGACGAGACAATCAGCCACATGGTTACAGCAGGCCGATCTTATTTCCACTCTCTGCGAAAAAGGCAAAACCACCGTGACTGCAGGCAAAATATACCATGGTTGCTTTGAAATGCTCTCCTGACCACACCAGACGTCAGTGAGCATTATAAATATATGTTTCTGGTTGCTGGAGACTTGTACGAAATGTTCGTACTTTATAGAGGAAAGCATACGACCTGGCGCTCAACAGTTGGCATTTGAAGTGAAGTACGAGTACACCGTATGCCAACCACGTATATACTGTGGGCCGGCGGCCTGTACTTGGGCAAGTTTCCAGGCAACCGGCGCTTGATGTGTTAAAATAATTTGACAGCAAGTTTTCCTTGAGGTGGAAAGTGACGTGGATCAACTTGTCTCTATAGTGTATTAGAAATGACTAGAATCAATGGTGTGATGATTCATAACATCTGCCAATCTCTTTTGGTGCTTTGTCCTTTAAAATTTTAAGCATGAAAACCACTTTTTTACAGGTGCTAGTCATAACATTACTGAATATGTTTATTTGCTATATTATCTGAATCAGAACTTAAGGGATATCATTGAACACTTGGGGAATTAAGCTAAAACTTGCTTTGCTTTGAAGATGTCAAAACCTAAATCCAGATCACAAGCGGATGTTAAATGTGCAGATTGTTCTGCCCCTGGTAAGGATCTTTTATTTTGTTCTGAAAATTATTTAAAAAAGTACAGTTACACTCAAGAGGTTATTAACAGCTTATGCTATGCTGTTCTTCTGCTTAATAAATATACATATGACTGGTGTTCAATGGATTCTGCTGCAACTGTACTTGATTTTTGTGTCAATCTTTGGTGTTTGTAGTCAATTGTACAATGTCACTGACTCTTACAGTAACAAATTTTTCCAATAAAATTCCTAATGCTCATACGTTATTGTTGGAGTGTCAAAGTGGTACCTCAAATTTCATGTAATGTGGTTGCAGTTTTGCCTTCACCCAGTGATGTAGAATTCATTCTGGTTCATAGTTTTTGAGGCCAGACAGATTGGTTAATAAAGAACTCTTTTAATTGGTTCAAAACAAGTTAGTGGGGAAATAACAGTCTCCTAGCAATATTACTTGAATCAGCTGTCTTGCTATTTGCAAGTTTAATGCACAAAACAACCATTTTGAGCAGTTGTCCGTACTTAGTCAAGGTTAGGTTTGAAATGTTGCACAGATTGCTAATGCATCAAATGCTACTGGTAGTTTGTTAGAAATTCCTTAGGATGCACTGCTCAGTCAATTTTAGAATTACATGACCGCAACCATTTTCCTTTTGTTTTTGTATGGGCTTTGTCTTGTAAACCATAGAATTAGAAAATTTTGCTCTTGCTTGAACTTGCTTATATTCGTATGAGTTATTTGTCATTTTATGTTATAATCAAGAATACTTTGTACACACTTTAGTAACTAGATTTTTGGATGTTTAAAAGCAATGTAGCATACTGAAAGGATATCTCTGCAAAAGTTGGCAAGATTTTTCCATCACTGCATGTGCTCATGTCGATACCTAATTCATGGAAAAGAAAACTTTCATTATTTTCATAAAATATCTAGATGCAAAAATGACCTTATCTGCAATTTGGCCAACTTTAACCAGGGTTTATATGTATACGACCTTTTATGTGTAGCTTGTTGAGCAATACTTAATGTACATTTCTAACATGTACTTTTTCCATTTGAACAATTGCCTAAACAACTTGAACACCTTTGGCGCCGGTGCACGATATATGCATACTTCGAAAGCCCACATTGAGCCCGTATTTTCATGCCACCTTGCACCTCCATAACTTGCCATACGATTGAGCTAGAGAGCTGTTCAAACCATCAAAAGAAGCAGCAAGTCTTCTAGTTTCCTTTCAAAAATTTGGAAAGTTTTGGATTTGGGGTTTTTGTGGGTGACATCATAAGTGGAGTAGGTTTAGGCATTTTTGGCCGAGGTCATCGGGCCCTGGACCCTAACTGCAAGTGCCAATTTTGTGTCTCAAGTTTTCATTGGAAACTAGGCTAGAATCCAAGTGTTTAGAGCTCTTGATTGTCTTTCTAACGTTTCTGGTTCAAAAGATACGGCCAAACAAACAAAAATTGGGTAAAATATCTCTTAACCCAAACTTGTTTTTTACCCAAATGTTGAAGAAGCCACTAACAGCATGTCACCACTAAAACTATGCCAAAATTTGTCCATCAAACTCAGCCATTACAGACATCACAGACCTCAACTGAGCAGGTCTTGCATTCCAAACTCATCATGTGATTACCTTGTCCAGTTGTGTTCGGCTAAAGGAAAAATAGCTCCAGCAGTGCTTTTGCCTTGTAAGGCAAAATAGACACTGCCTATGTTTATTTCTGTAGCCAGATGAGCTTGGGTAATTTGCAGAATAGGTGAAGTTGCTAAGTCTTGTGCTGAAAGATAAAGAGGGGAAAAAGCAAGAAAGAAAATAAAAGCAGCAAGTAGTCATGAATTAAAGCTCAGTGTATGAAAAAGCACAAGCACCTGGAAGCAGAACAGTTGAGATTTTGAGAAAAAAAAAATTTAAATGAGCAACCATGATTTATCAGCTACAAAAGAACAAAAACTGAAAAGAAGCGCAAAAGTAGGACAGGCATGCAGATAATTCTACAGCATGTTTACATTTTCCTAAAGCATCAACAACACGTAGATCCAGGCAATCATTTGGAAAAACTTGTAAGAAAACAAAGCAAATCCCCTTTTATTGTTAAATCCCTAAGAAAACCAAATTTATTGTTAAATCCAATATAAAAGAAGCAAATCTCATGTCACTGTTAAATCTTCTTGTTGTCAGTTAACACCAGCTATCGAATTTATTGCTGACCTGCTGTGGAATTGTGTTGTTGCATTACTGCTTGCTTAGCTATAGCATTTGGTTAAATGTTGCATCTGAAAACCAAAATGTGCCTTGCAAATGTAGCTTTTGCCGATGGTAATCCAGCATTAATACGGTTGTTGCTTTGTTTTCTAATTAAGATTTTGTCAGATATAAGAGTCTTATCAATGAGCACTGCATGTGGTGGACATTCCAGCCATGGTGTAACAAGCACTTTGTGGTGAATAAATGCATATTTGTAACTTGATTTCTCACCACAATTAAAGCTATGGTTTGTTAATATATGCAAAGACATTTTAGTCATGCACAGGAATGCAATAAGGAAGCAATGCAAACCATTGTGTAAGTACTCAATGTACTTCACACAAACAAAACTAATCTAATTTCTTTCAAATTGTGTGCTTAAACATGAAATAAAGATGACGTCATACATATCACAGAGCATGACGTGTGTGACCAATTTTCTTTATCGTTTATAGGAAAACTCTAAATAGTAGGAAAATAAATAATGGGATAAATGTGTTCAGTATAATTTGACATATAAAGAAAAAGTGACTTGTAAAACTTCCACGGAAAAACTTGACACAAAAAAACGTGTTGTGTGTGACATAAATATTTGTCAAGAAAAAGCTGTCATATTTTGGAGGTATTATGCAAAATGGAAATTTCAAGAACACAATGTATACATCGCTTGCACTCCATGCTGCACCACTTAGTAGTTGTAAAGAAATGAAGAAACAAAATTTGTATATTTAACACATTTAAACTTATTCACTGTTTACTATGCTCCACATGCCACCACCAGATGATGTGACATGTGTTCCACATACAAAAAGAAAAACTTCATTGCTTCTAATTTTAAGATTTATCTATAAAATATGTCTAAACTTTGAAAAAATAGTTTGTGGTTGACATTTGCATGGAATTTCCCTGCAATAACAGATGATCATGTTGTCAATATGCCAAGCTTTTGCATTTGTTTTACCAATATGTGTGGTTGTGCATATCTGATATAAAAAGAACACACTGCTAGTTCCAAAAATGCTTTGCTTATTTTCCCCCCCATCAACAAACACTTTTTTGTCGTGATCTGCTATAACAGAGTAAACTTTTTGTGCAGTGTGTCTAATCTAAATTCAAACAGTTTCATCATGTTGTCCATTCCCAGAAGTGCAATAAAAACTTCTCTGCCAAATATAAATCTGTGTAGGAAGAGTTTTTACGTAACACATGTGTAGAGTTTACAACAAACATTCATCTGCAGTGATCTGACAAGCTGAAATCAATGATATATGCTAGCTTTTTTTTCTTGCTAAGACATTTTGGTCATTTATCCTATATAAAATATTATTAAAACTCACTGCTACAGTATTCACTAGTCTATATTTTCAGGCATTGTGACTGAATTGACTTAATTTTTTTCGTTCATTAAGAAAATTTAGTCTCTGACTGAAAAAAAGCTAGCTTTGGTATTTGAATACATATAAACACTATACTGTTTTTTTTTCAGTCATAGATCGGAATGTTTTTGAAATGACTGAAAAAAATTATGTAAGTCATTGTGGTCAGAATGTCTGAAAGTATAGGCTAATGAACACTGTTACAGTGAGTTGATACAACTGAGACAAATCACTGAAATATCTCAGCAAAAAAATGACCAAAATGTCTTAGTGAAAAAAAGCAGGTACTGTATATGTACATGCAGGTTTTTCTTGTATATAAGACTTATGTTGCTATATGACTTACTCTCCTGATTTTTAGACCGTTTGTGGAGGAAACAGGTTTTTGTTAAAATACTGAAAAAGATGCAGTATAATGTTTTATCTATACCAAAAAATTCACTGCATACATGGGCGCAATTAGGTAGGGGACACGGGGGTGCGCCTCCCCCACACTTTTTCAGACATTTGGGATATAATATGCCATGTTACCCCACATTTTTCTGTTTAGGTTTTGTAATATATTGGTTTCACACCAAGCTGTCCCTTCACATTTTACAAAAAATGGTGCTCATGAGTTCATATGTGTTATCTTAGTAGTGAAATCGGTTAATTATTGCTGTGCAGCAAAAATCAGTTGAACAAAAGCTGTGCTTCAAAATAAAAACATCTCAGCTCCAGTCTTGTTTGACTGTACAAGCATACTCTAACACACAATACATCTTTTTTATTGAAGCGAATGCCATTTCCACCTGAAAAGACCAAAACACATGAAATATCTCCACATACTATTAAAGTTTAATATCATTTAAAAAGAAATCGGCCCAGTTAAAAGATTGCACAATGATAATAAAAGTTTTGGAACACCCAGTGTGTTAACATTTTGAGAGCTGGGGAACGATATATTCATACTTTGAAATCGGCCTAAAACCAGCTGTTTTCAGCTGCCTTACCAATGCCATAGCTCCTCCGCCGATAGCGCTAGAGAGCTGTTCAAGGGCTCAAACGGATCAGCCAGTCATCTAGTCTGCACTTGAAAAAATTTTTTGGTTGGGGGTTGCGGATTTTTTGTGAGTGACATCGTAAGTGAAGTAGTTTTTGGGCCATTTTGGCTCATGTTATCTGGCCTAGGGCCCAACCACTAGGCCAGGATATTTCGCTGAAGTTTTCATTGGAAACTAGGCTCAAGTCCAAGCCTTTTGATCGACTTTCTAGCATTTCTCGTTCAAAAGTTATGATCTAAAACAAACAAATTAATTAATTATCTAATTAACTAATTAGTCAAATTTTTATTACTTTAGATCATAACTTTTGAACCCGAAACCCCAGCAGGTTATCCAAAGTATCAAAAGACTCGGATTGTAGCGTAGTTTCCAATAAAAACTTCAGCGACATACTACCATCTAACGGTTTGGGCCTAGGGCCAGGTGAAGTGGACCAAGGTGGCTTAAAAGTCCTCCACTTATGAATGTCACTCACAAAAAGTCCACACACCTCAACCAAAAAATCTTTATTCGAGTGCAAACTACAAGATTTGCTGAGTCTTTTGGGCTTTTGACTGGGTCTAAAGCATTTACTGGACCGGAGAAATTCCTGCGCAAAGCCACATGCAATCCAGCTGTTTTTGCATGAATGGCTGGAATCAACCTGGGTGCAAAAGTGTTAATCATAATTATGAAAAAATGGAACT
>Ga0210059_1011904_pt1 | contig 13239 bp, 12 predicted proteins | sample Ectturendosymbi2_FD_188042 | JGI IMG/M metagenome (GOLD analysis project Ga0210059, IMG submission 188042) | Ecteinascidia turbinata endosymbiont from Florida, USA - Sample 2 (SPAdes) (version 2) | ecosystem: Host-associated > Tunicates > Ascidians > Unclassified | place: Key West, Florida...
AATGTGGACTTCGGCCGGAGTTCGCATTTTAGGCTGGAACAGGAGCCGGAGTCAATATTTTAGGTTCGAGCGGAGCTGGAGTCAACATTGAGGTCTGCGCAGGAGCTAAACAAAATTTTTAAGAGACCTAATTTCCAGTAATGTAGTCAAGACCGTAACCTCCGAGACCCAGACCTGGCTGAAATTTCAAGACGAGACCGAGACTTTGTCATAAAAGCCAAGACCGAGACCTGGAAGTTCGAGACCGAGAATCGAGACCTCACATTTCTCTGATGGTAATTAATGCTAACTCCTTGAATAATGCTGCAACAAAATATCTGGCACATTGCCAAATATCAAGATAATAAAAATCATCCGAAATTTGTGCAAACGGCCAAATACTGCAACGTTCATTTTCACTTTCCTCTTAGGAATTTACAACCTGAAACATGTGGCCTTATTTACAAATTCCATGAAGAAATGCATGGACATTGAAATTGTTGGCAGCGTTTAAAGGGTCTACACATTTTTCACTCGAATAATGTCGGTGAAGCAATTGAATATTCGAGGTGTTTGCCGTTGCCATGCTTCAATAAATTTGTTTTGACTCAGAAATATTTTAATTGTTTTGTTCGTTACAAAACAATACCAACCCTTCTGTGTAAGGACAGGAGATAATGCCTTGGCGAAGCTCCCATGTTCTGGTCTCCTACCTAGTATTGAAGTAGGCATATGTTATTTGAGGAAGTGGAGAAGAGGCGAATCACTACTTTTTATTTTAAAACAAGCGCAGTCGATGTAGGCGAGTGTATAGCCTACAGTCCAAGCAGCATTGGTCAAAACATCACAGTAAAGTGGTAACTCCACAGGAAAGGTTGCTTTCCATCATTCAATTTTTTGCCACGGTGTTTCGTCGTTTATATCATTTACCAATGAAATAACAAACTTTTAAAATCTACCACTTACCTGTTTCACTACATTATTTTTATTTTAACACTGGGTATCTGCACTGACACTCAAATTTCTTCGCCACATATTTCGTGTATTTTGGCTAACAAAGCTTTGACAATTTTTGTAACGTTACCTACACTTTTCCTAATTACTTTTCTCCTCACACGACAAGTAATTGATGACTAATTCTCCAAAGATTTAGAATTAAGAGGTGATAAATTTAGAGATTTAAAAAAACGAAAGCACTACTTTGAATTTCAAAAAGCAAAATTGTAACTAATTTTTCATCCATCCAAACTTGCTCACTGTGTCCAAAACAAGTTTTAAAAATGTTGCTCGTGATTCTGCTGTTGACGCAAAGAAAAAAATATTTAGGCCCATTAGAGTAATAGACTTATTTGGCACAAATTAGGTTTACACTTCGAACCAGCGCGGTAATATCCCACCGCATGCTCTGTTGCAGTGGCGTAGCGATGCTAATGTCGCCTGGGGCCGACCATAAAAATGCTTTCTCTTTCCACTCCTCACATTTACTTAGAACAACATAAAATGAGAGAAAATCATGTATCACGCTTATCATAACAATAAGGAATAATAAAGCACCTTAAACATCACAATCAAATACTCACAAACTGAAAGGGGTCTTGTTTTTAATTCTCGATTGTGGATCTTGCTTTCTCTGCTTGTTAGCCACTTGCTCGTCATTACTTTTCCTCTTTTTTCTGCCTTCTTTACATATGCATGTATGTATGGCTAAATAAATAACATAGCTGGCACATGCTAGGCTGTGGTTCAGCGGGAAAGGTTTACTTTTTGTCATTACTTGCGAATCAGTTGGCACCGGGGATTCGATGTGTTTTCCATGACAACAACAAAGTGCACAGGGCTAATGAAACTCTGAAGCAACTTGGGTTTGTTTTTTTGTCTTACTTAGAGCAAGATGCTCGTAGTTTGTCAGTTTTTTTGCATTTGCGGCAGATATTTTGCGGTTAACCATTGCCTTCGTATTGAAGAGATTTTCTTTCTCTGATAAAAAGAAAGTATTAGATGTTTTCGACAGGCATTGTTGGGATGCAGCATGCTGCAGCAGATTGAGCGAAGTTCGGGATTACCGGTGTAGTTGACCAACAGTGAAATGGTGTAGCGCCTTCCCGCTGACTTTGCGGCTCTATGTTTAATTCCTAGATTTGCTATTTTTTATTTTCAAGTTGTTATATTTTAAAGTTTTTTATAATTTCCATATTTTTACGTTAAACTGATATTCATAACTGTTCCAAATTTCCGTTTTTGTTGACACACTAAGAGTTTTCGCAACACAGCATGTCGGTAAGAAAACGCAAAAAGGCCGTAAAGCCTACAGCAGTACGTCAAAGTAACTGATCAGCCGTGATGCATTATTTGTTCTCTGTATAAAACTCTTATGAGCAAAACTTTTCCTCAAGAGAGTTCCGAGGCATTTTTGAACTTAAAAAACTCTACATTACGCAGAACAAGAAAAACTTAACCAGAAAAGCACTTTGAAAAGCACTTCGAAAAAAAGACATGGTTATATTTGGCTTCTCAAAAAAGAAACTTTTTGGCACTCCCCCACCACTTTTGAATAAGCCTATGGGTTTCATAACAAAACTCTTGGAAAAACAGTTCAAAGATAGTCCACAGCAAAGTACTCCCAACCTCTCATTGCAGCGATCGCGCGCTGCGGTTTCATTAGTACATGCGCTTTTTTTGTTGAATTCAGTAGCCTATAAATTTTTAAACGGGATGGAGGGCAAATTGTTTTCTCCAACCCGCAAACAATATAACAACAAAGAAAGCTTAGCCACTGACCTCTTTGAACGACTAAATTTTGAACAATCATTTTTTAAAACCGTTTTTTTAAGGAACTCCTTCTTGCAAAACTTTATAAAAAATAACCTATGCAAAGTCCCGAGACGAAGAGCTCGAGACCGAGACCGAAATCCTTCGAGACCGAGACGAGACCTGAGACCTTCGAGACCGAGACTCCAAAAAACGGGTCTCGAGACACGTCTCGAGACCGAGACCAAGTCTCGAGACTCCACCACTGCTAATTTCTGTAATTATGCTTGTTGGTGTCAAACAGAATGGAATTGAGACGTGTTTTCTGACCAGCGTCGTCATTTATCACCAAAGTGTGACACTGGGTGGGAGTACCGAACATTTCACCACTAATGATGGTTTCAAAGTTATGGCTTATGCAAAATAGGCCTACAGTGTGTAAGTGACAATGCAGTTCGGAAATTTCGGAATCCATGCCGTAACTATGAGAACGCTGGGCTAATGATGTGGGCAATAACTCAAAACATATGACAAAAAACAATGGTTAACAAAACAGATTATAGAGAAGTAACAGTGTGCCGAAATGATCTATGCACTGTAAGCCTAGTGACAGGATCTGACGATAACGTTATAAGTAATGTGCAGTAATACAATACAATGTTTATCCGCATTGTGCAGATTTGTAGTCTAGCCACCGCTTGCAAATGTGAGCAGAGGCCAACTTCTGCTCACATTTTGTAGCCATCCTGAACAATGTTGGATGTTTAACTACTTAACTAGTGTTTCAGTGGTTTCCACTTCGTAATTTTTTTATAGATATTATGTGATAAGCAGCGTCTATTTTGCCTCATGAGACGAAAACAGTTCTGAAGTTATTTTGTCAGTAGCTGCACACATTTGTTTGAAGTGATCACATGACAAGTTTAAAATGCATGACCTACATAGCTGACTTTATTGTCTAATTCAAATGTGGGCAAACTTTTAGTGGCTGTGTTTGTCTATGTTGTGTAAAGAATAGGCTAAGCCATAACTTTGAACCACAACATGTTGTGTCTCTCTGTATTGTGCCAGTCATGTGACCATTTCAACAATTTATGGTCTGCTAAAGGCAAAATAGCCACAACATATGTTTTGGCTCATGAGGCAAAATAGACTGTATCATTTTAATATGAATTACTTGGAACTTTTCGGAATATTAACGGGAGTCGGAGTTGATGTTTCAAAATTTTTCAGAGTTGGAGCAGGAGTTTTAAAGTGTGGAGCAGGAGCGGAGTCGGAGTCTGAAATATGTGACTCCGCTCATCTCTGGTGCACAGCAAGAAATCTCTGTTTCAACAAAAGTTTCAAAAGAAATTGCACCATTTCAACATTAATTCCCAATTTAGGAGTCTGATGTAAAAAATGATTCATTTGGACATTGGGAGTAGGAGAAAAAAATCCGACTCCGACTCCCAGTGTTGTTAAGAATCCGACTCCACCCAAAACTTCCGACTGCGAAACCCTGATCCGGAGTCAAAAAAATCAAAGTCCGCACACCTCTACTATGCGCCAGCAGAACAGAGTTCGCGAGTCTGTCACCAACCTTCATCCTCAGCAGTCTGATTTACCCTAGAGCTGGCCGGAGTCGTTTTTTCTCTGTTCATGTTCCAAAATTGTTGAATCCTGTTCCAAAATGTTTGAACCCGGATCCGAGTCCGGATCTGGAAATTTTTCCAATTTGAGAATCCGGCTCCTGTTCAGAATCCGGCTATCGATCCAACCGAAATTTACTCATGTGTGTTTACTTAAGAAATGACCACGCAGACTCCTGCTATTACCCCGAAATTAAAAAGTGACTCAGGGTCCGAAAGAAAAACGCAGAATCCTGCCCAGCGCCGGATTTGAGGGAGCAGGAGCCCGGGTCCAGGGCCCCCTGCCAAAAAGGGTCCCCCCACCACGTTCGTGTGTTTAGCCATACGTAGGGGAGATGTGGTACCAATGAGCCATTTTTACGTTTCAGGTCATATGTCGTAAAGTTTAGCGAGCAAATCTCTAAGATTTAGCATGAATAACAATCACCTGTCCCTCCATCCACATGCAAAAAACAGTAGAATTTAATTTCAAGAAGTAGCTGAAAATTTCATGTGAAAAAAAATTTTTTTGGCTCATTGTTCCCACATGTGTGGGATCAATGAACCACCGGTGTGGGACCTTTGAACCACCTCTAAGAATCCTGTCATATTCAAGTCCAATACAGTGAATTCTTCAAAAAACACAGCCTACTGCAAGATTTCTCATTGCAACGCAATATATACCATGTAACGATTTGCAACGAAAGAATGTAAGTAAAGAAATTAAGCCGGCTACGATGTAACTACAGAGATACGAACTGGACTGTCACCCTCTGTTGGTTGTCATAATTTGCAACTGTTTCTCAGTCTCAAGCACCTTTAATGTACTGAGTTTATAACATCGCTCGCATCGCTAGATACGAATAGCTGACGCCTAACGATTTTACACGCATCTTTGACTTGCCTTCGACTGTGCGTGAAAACGTCCGCTTAGATCAGCCATGTCCGAATCGCAGGCCGCATGTGACCCAGTCGAAGGTTTTGTGCGGCCCAGTTTAAATTTTCGCTGCAGTAAAAGTATTCTATATACTGACAACCTGTCCTTATTTTGATAATCTTGAAGTTGACATTTTTGATGCATGTGGTCTTCAGTACCAGTTTTACTACTTACTAGTGCAGTTAGGATTCCAACTCTTTCAGTACATTAGCTTAAGCTAAATTTAGTTTTCTAAGATAAAAGTAAGCCATTCAATGTGCGGCCCTCATTAATATGTAATTGGATGTGCGGCCCTGGTCAAGATAATGACATAATTTTTGGCTCAAAAAGCCATTTGGGTTGGACATGACCAGGCCCGTAACCAGGGGGGCGAATCCCCCCCTAGAAAAATTTTCGCCACCCCTTGAAAAATGTGTTGGACATGGTTCAAAACTATTGGACATAGTTCAAAAAGTTTGGGTCCCTCTCAGAAAACTCTTCGCCCCTCCTGGTGTCCCAAGCTGGTTACGGGCCTGGAAATAACTGGTTTAGATATTCTGTATTACTGTGCTATGATTACTTCGTATACACTGCGCTAAGATGCTTCGTATTACTTGGGAAATGATGGCGAATATCAGCAAAAGTCTATTTATACGTTTAGCAATGCATCTGTCGAGTAGCCATCAAATGTTTTCTCACAGAACCACGACCTTATTTTTTGGGTTTTTGGACCTATATCGACGTAAGATACTAAGCTATTATATTCGGAAAATTGTCGCAGAATAATTTGATGCTCCATCACATCGCTCAAAACCTTATTGAAGCCTTCTTGATAAAAAAAATCGTTTTTTGCTTTTACTGATTTTGAAAGCAGGCATCTCTATGCTAAAGGACTTTTGAACCGCTGGGCCATTGGTCCCATTCTCACATGGATCAAAGGTCCCTTCCGACGCCATTTTTGCATCACGTGTCATAACAAAAAAGTGTACAGTATCAATTTTCCACCTCTTGCAGTTTCGAAGTTATTTCCTTGAGCATATCACATTTGCAAAAAATCTTTCGAAACAAGCTGCCTGTCATTTGTAAAAACAAAAAAACAAAGACACCAAAATTTTACTTTCTTCCTTCAAAATTAAAATTAGGCTATAAAAATTGATTTAACAGCTATAAATCCTCTAAAACAGATACGGGTGACAAGAAAGCAATCTCAATATCACTACCAAAACTACAAAAACACACATTCACTAGGTGGCGAGAAATAGCCTATGGTCGTTGGGCCCACCCTGGTCAAAGATCCCACATCTCCCCCTACGACATGTGCGTGCCACTTAGTAATTATTATTAGCGAGGAAAGTTTGTTTGTAGACGCTGTTAAAATTATCGGTCGTCCGGACGGCAGTATTTCACTTGTATATTATTTGATATTGTGACGAAACAACTATTATACTTGTTTTCCTGAAAGTCGGTCAGGTATCTGTCATATCTGAATCTAGTGAATACAAGGCCAAGTCACACAGAACGCATTAACTTAAGTCTCTACTCGTTACTGGTAGATTTAGCGCCTGCCTTGTTCAGATATGCACAGGTCGCATTTGAGCAGCATTGCTAAGGCTACCATCAGTGACGTAACTGACAGGGGGACGAGCAGCCCCGAGGCAAGCTAAATGTAAAAACTGGGCTCCCCTTAGCTCACATTTTGATATTTAGAATTATTTTGGTTTTCAGTAGGTTGTTGTTTTTTGCGTTTTTCAGGGTTTTTTCGTTTTCTTTTAGCTAGTATAGACATCCACGACATCCGAATTCACTGTCATTTCATCCATAACTTATTTCTGAGTGTTGGCTAGTGGGGCCCCTACGGTGGGCTGTGGGCCCCCTTCAGCTAAGCTTTGCCCTCCCTGGCACGAACTTCCAATTAAGCCATTGGCTACCATACGTCCTCTTTTTGTAGTACATTTCCACTTTCTTCATGAAAAATGAAATATTATCCGAGGACATGCAAAGCTGTCGAAATATCCTCCTTTTAACATTTCTTATTTTACATAGCTATAATCACTGGAGTAAACAAAGGTTTGAGCCAGGGTGATGAACTTAAATAAATGGGGCCCACTGGCCAATGTACGGGGTCCACTAGGCTACACTCAAGAAAAAAACTTGAGAAATGATGGTGAATCCATATGTGGGTGGCTAAACTAAAACATTAAATCACTGGAAAATAGTCTGAAATTAACAAAAAACAACAACCTACTGAAAATCAAAAGAATGCTAAAACCGAAGTACTGTATAAGCAAAGTGGGAGACCGGTTTTTGAATTTAGCTTAAGAGGGGGTCAATTCGCCCCTCTGCTCCCCGTCAGTAACGCCACTGGCTATGATATATTGTATTTTCATACAGTAAGCTGTCCTTACTCAACCGCAACAAGATACGAGCTGGTGGCATGGCTAAGTTGGTGGGAGGGCCTGCAAGTTGTCTAATTAATCTATGTTTTGGTTGAGTTAATTCTTGGCTGGAAAGGCGAGAATGCTTTCACATTAATCGTTACACAAGAGTGATGATTTTTTTCTCAATATCTCAATGACTTTATCATCAGAGCGCGGACTTCTGACGCCATTATAGGTACTGTACTAGCTTTGCTGATGAACCGTGATACGATGATCAATGTATTGTACATAGCTTAGTATAGTACTTTGTAGAAATTATAGCTAATGAGCTAGGTCTTACGCAAGGGGGGTTGGGGTTAAAAAAAAACCTTGAGCTTGATGTTTTACGAAAACTTTATTACCTGCGCAAAGGAGATTAATTGTTTTCGCATACTTTTTGTTTTTTAATTTGTCGACTTAATACAAATACCACGGAATGAATTTGCATGCAAATACTGTATCAAGGAATATTGTAAATGGGCCAAAAAGTAATAATTAGGTTTTGGTGGGAATCAGGGCAATCGTCTGCATCCAGGAATCATCTCACCACTGTTTGCAGCGTCCAATACGCATGTTTAAGATTGTGTTCCGCAATGATTCACTTTAGCTGAAACAATTGTCTTTATTTTTTCTGCTATGGCTGAGCAGCGCAAGTGCTGTGCTGACCGCATTGGCTACATTACCAATTTCTGTAGCATGATAAAACTGTTGCACAGGCTCAAAAACAGCAGTTGTTGAAATAGAAGCATTCAGGCATTTAGTTATGTCTCAGCAAGGAAACAGGAAAACTAAAAATTTGCTGGACTTTAATAGCCTACATAACAAAAAATCGAAAGTTTTCTTCCGTACATATGCGCAATGTCAACTGTTTGGTTTAGCAAGATTGGATCTTGCAAACCGGGGTGTGTGTCAGGCAGTCCAGCCGCACATTTTCCGTGCTCCCAGCGCCAGATTTAGATGGTGGGGGCCTGGGGCCCAAGCGTGGTGGGAGGCCCCAGGTGCGGATACAAAATGTTTAGGTAGGGGATGATCGATGAAGTCACTAGTATTTCCACGTATCAGTGATCCAGGGTTAATATTTATGACGTAATCGTGTGATGTCGTATTTGTTAACTCAACTGCAACAAAACTTTATGATGCAACATGGTATTTAACAATAATTAGCAATTTATGGAAACTGTTGCAAAACCAGTCGCTAAAAGCATCGTATCTTCTTTTTTTAACATTTGCTTGAAAGATGTTTTGAAAATATTTTGGAAAAACTTTCTGAGCGATCCAACGTTTATATCATCTACAAACGCCAGTCATCACTCACATAGGCGTACGGGAAGGCATTTTACTGGGGAGGCGGAAAAAAATTGCCCTGAAAATAACAATTTGCCCTGAAAATAGCTTTTTTAGTTTAATCCAAATGGAGGCTGAAATCTCTTGCAAATCTGTTCTATACAGTTGAATTCGTTTATAACGGCTTCGTCTGTAACGTCAATTCGCCTATAACGTTACATTTTGTTCGGTCCCGATGGCATCTTTTACATGCATTTCAATTCGCTTATGACGTCAATTCGGCGATAACGTTCGTTATGCAATCCCCTAGAGGTGGCGTTATAAGCAAATTCTGCAGTTACCTTGCTTGTTAACTCAAGGGGCGAAGTTCTTTGCATGTTGTGTTCTCCCAGACAAGAAACTTTACGGTAATCGCCTTTACTAATGCAAATATCTACGCAACTTCAATGGCGCAACGCAAAGGTTAAAAGCGACGGTTCTGGATCGAAGGGTCGGACTCCCTGCACCTGCCTGTGTTATCGCTGCTGTGCGCTTGAGCAAGGCACTTACCGACGCGCACGGCGCACTAAAAGGGGCCAAGCCATCTGCCCGTCCGTGCGGTCCGCTTCTACGAAAGATTTCACCTCGGGAAATGAAACACGTACTCAAAATTCATGTGCTAGTGTACCTATACGTATTGTATCGTATTCGTATACTGTGTACAGTACTGTACGATGTTCCTATAAATGTAGCTTACAAAACACTTTCCAAGTACTTTATACAAATATTGTCATTTGTAACACTGGTCCATATTACACAAACCGCCACCAGGGTTGGTCCAAATTACACACTGCATTCATGAAACTAACTTCAAAAATTCCCTACTTCAGCTAGTCAGCTAAAATTTGATGTTAAGATCAATGCTGCAAAAGATAACAGAAGAGTTCTAAAAAAAGCACGAAAAACCTGGCATTAAAAATAACCAGGGGTATGGTCCAGATCAAAGTCATTATAACCAGTCACGACTTCAGGCCAGATTACACACTATACACTAGCCCAAATTACACGGATCACCCCCAAGTGAATATACGCTGAATACACTGTATTGAAAATATTTTCACTGTTCAAGATTTTTGAGCAACTCTGCGCTTACCCTGAAAAACGGAGAGTGCCCTGATTTCATTGTATTGAATATATATTTTTTACAGTGACATGCGGTGAGGTTCGTGGCTGGGGAGGCACTGTCTCTTACAAAGCGAAATTTGCGAGTGTATGAATTGAATGGAGTAGCATAAATTCACCACTCAACTGGCTGCTTGCAGAATGACTATTGCTTATGCTTTCTATGCCATATCATAATTTGTCACACACACATACTTACATACGTACAGAGGCGATTCTAGATATGAAAAAAAGTAAAATATAGGAGGGCCAAACTGAAAAGACTTGTCATCTACTTGTTTAACGGCTTTAGTGAAAAGTTAAAACAGTCTTACAACTTATGCACACGTTTACAATGGATACAGCAGTGTTTTTCAACCTTTTTGCTGCAGCGGAACCTTCCGCAAATGTTTGCGTTGCTCGTGGAATACCATGCAATGATCCAAGTGTCTATATTGCTATAACCGCAAAGAACTGCGGTTGCGAATTTCCTCCCAGACAAATTCGGTCTGTTTCGGCGGAACCCCTGGCAGCCAATCGCGGAAGCTTGGGGTTCCGCGGAACCCCGGTTGAAAAACACTGGCACACAGTGATCCAATCGAGAATGCAGACAATCAGTATGATCGGCAGCTGCAGAGAGCTTCAATGAAATATGCAAAGTAAAAGCACGACAGCAGGCAGTGCTGCAGATCACCAGTGCGAAGCAATACGCACCAATTCACTTCATCCTCCCCCACCCAAAATTAAATCGAACCGGAGGTTCAACGCACTGGCGAAGGAAGTGCAAAACACGATCGATTTGAAGTACAAAAAGCGACCGACTCACTACAAGGATACGATGCGGCCAAAACAAGCAATCAGAAGCAACACGGGGCACATCTGCACGACTATGTTCATCCGTAGGCGTAGGTTATCTTAAGGGTTCTTCCCCTTTGTTACTAGAAGATGACTGCCTTAAGGCGGCTTCACACAGAATCCGGTTACGGCTTACGATCCGACTTATGGCCAACGGCAGTCTTCACACTAGCTCCGTTGGCCGCGTCAGGGTGAATTTTCTCGGTTTCGACCAGCTTCCGGCTTACTTAAAATTGTTTTAAGTAAGCCGGATTGCCGGTGTTGTCGGTGATGGTGTTCTTGCTGCATGTGGGAAGACTGCCATTGGCCATACGCCGGATTGTAAGCCGTAACCGGATTCTGTGTGAAGCCGCCTTTACACGGACAGCATCCCCAGGTGTTTCATTCGCCCTGCACATCCACACTTGGAAGCTTCAATAAACCAACTATGTCAACACGTCTGCACACAGCGCCGCAGGTCAACGCCGCGCACTCGTGCGCAACAGCGCGAACCAATTTACTTCAAAAACTGACCAAACAACTGGCTGTACGCCATGTAAAATAAACAAACATGAACAAATGGAAACAGGAAGGACAACTAACAAAGATAGCAGCGGCTTGTCTGTCATTACTAACATCATCAAATCCTAAGAACGCTTCCTTCGCTTCACAAGCTACCTCGCTTTTAGCCACATAGATAATGACAGAGATCTGAGCTTTATTTGTGACATCCGTTGACTCGTCTACTTCTGCAGCAAATGGGGCTGCACTTATCTCCTTTATATCATATCTAATCACATCCCCTATGGCTTCAATTAAATCTTTCTGAAATATGTTTGAAAAGCCAGAAAACACAGTAGATGTTTTTAAATGTCTAGCTAATCTTTCATCTTTCGCAGCACGCGTATGTAAAGTTCCACATAGCTGCCACGATAAGAGGAGGTCGAACTCTCATCGTTACTACGAATTGCTAATTGCTGTTTGGCTAGGTAACAATTTACAGTATTGAGGTCTTTCAAAATCTCTCGGTTTTCCCTTATCTCAGCATTGTGAACGCTGATATATTTAGTCTCCGCTGTTCGTTCAAAGCCAGTCTATCCTTGCTCTTCCAGAAGTTTTTGAAGCAATTTGATTTTGAATGTGATTTTTGACCTTGCATGTCTGTTGAGGCTTCTTGGTACATTTTTCATGTCACAAAATCCTGCTGTATAGTCCACACATTTTCATAGCAAGTTTCCGCAACGCGACTTGTCGGTCACGCCATTGATGCCATATCAGTACGATAAAATTGCCTAACTATGCCGTAACAATGAAACGTTTTCATTGAGGCAGAAATTTTGGCTGCCTCCATTCGCCGCCTTATCACCAATGGTGCCACTCCTAGTGTTTTTCCACTAGATCTAGTGTTTTTTCATTTCATCTAGTGTTCTAGTGTTTTTTATGAGTGAGCGGAATGTAATTAATTGCACAATTTTGTGTAATTGTAACTGTAAGTGAGACCTTTTGATTTAGTGCAACTGTAGTAATTCGCTAAAAATTCTACCTAATTAAATCTTAAATTACACTAGACAATATATTGTTTTGAGTTAAACCGCTGCGAAGTCACTTGGTCATCTGTTAAAAGTTTCAGTGACCTGTACAAACGCAAGTGTTGCTGTCATAGTATCTCTTGTTTTCTTTGTCTCTGGTTTACAATGATGGTTGCCATTTGGTTGCCATTGCAAGACGTTTTCTGGGCGTTTTCACTGTGTGTAAGTTTGTTTTTGTAATCTAGCGTTTTGTGCGAATCTAGTGCTTTTATATCATGAAATCTAGTATTTTTCCGAAACAACAGACTGGCAACACTGGTTATCACTGCAGCTGCATGTCTGACCAGCTATTGATGTGGCGTAACACTGCATATTCAGTATATTATACATAACGTCAAGGAAGTGCCAGTCTATGGAATGCGAGAGCATATAGTGGAAGGAGTACATTTATTAAAAGTGTATACAAACATTACACTGCAACTGACATGAAGGCTACAGAGCTGACATAAAGGTAGTTGCACAGCAAGCGCTCACCAACACAGTTTGTGACAAACTACTCAGTGCGAAAGCCACCTGGTGAGAGGAGGCACAAGCAGTCGATGCCTCCCTTCGTGGCTTTCCCCTGACTTGAAGAAGAAATACGCAAATTCAGATTTAATGACTGTGAAAATGATAAGAATCATACAATAATTGCACCTTTTCAACATGAAAGGACAAATCTTTATTAAATTTGTTATTTTGGATCCCTAATTCGTTTTGCATATTTCATGATTATGGTAGGG
>Ga0210059_1011906_pt1 | contig 13238 bp, 12 predicted proteins | sample Ectturendosymbi2_FD_188042 | JGI IMG/M metagenome (GOLD analysis project Ga0210059, IMG submission 188042) | Ecteinascidia turbinata endosymbiont from Florida, USA - Sample 2 (SPAdes) (version 2) | ecosystem: Host-associated > Tunicates > Ascidians > Unclassified | place: Key West, Florida...
AACTTCTGATTATTTTACTGAAGTGCTGTCTTGCTTGTGTCAACCCATCTATTGCGAAAAAGGATTTTGCCGCGTGTGTTCCAGCGCGCAGATCCGGTGCGCTGACCACATTTCTTCACCAGTCGTTCACTGCATTGCCAGCGTGGTGACCACGTGTTGTTCTGCTGCCGCGCCATCATCGAAGTATTTTCTACTGCTGCTAATCAGGAGCCTCTTGTAAGTAAAGATTCGTACACCAAGAAGAGCTAACGCCTTGCTTCGGCTTGGTAACTGAAAGTGTCAGGTAGTTTAGTTGGGAGTCAAAACAGTACCCAAACTTGTTTTTTTTTACTGAGACAATACGGTGATTTGTCTCATAATAGTATTAAAACTCGCCGTAAAGCATTCACTATCGTAACTTTTCGCACATTATGATCGAATTGACTTATTTTGTAAAGTCATATAAAAAAAATTCGGTCTATGACCGAAAAAAGACAGACTCATACAACAACCAGGCTGCCTCGTTTTTCGTAGCGTTTGTCAAAATCAGCAGTTCTGCGTACAAAGACGACCTTTCTCACAACCAACGTCTACACTGGCTGCCCAAATCTTTATACCAGTTTAGCTACAGGCAGTTGTTGACGTTTGTGGTGCAGCCATTTGACTCGGAGCAGTTTTGTGCCATGCACAGATTTCATAAATGTTCATCTTGCGTTTGAATGTATCTGGAAGTTGAAGTTATGAGCAAGTGTGACGTAGATAAACAAGGCCGTATATACGGTTGAAATTGTTAATAATATCTATGTTACAACTCCACAACAAACAATTCGGCAGAAAATATGTTTCCATATGGTTATTAACAAATCCCAAAGTGACATAAAAATTTTGTAGAGCGAAATAAGCGACTTTAATATTTTAGGAAGTCAAGAAGTGGTGAACGTGCATACGCAAGGATTATAGTTTTGAAATTCCCGATTGTGCAAACTCATTTGAATGTTAATGTGAAATAAACTGTGAGTAAAGCAGTGTTATTAGGCCTAATTGACTGAAAGATTCTTGTAGCAGAATTGCTCATTTTGGCGAAAAACCTTGCTGCACGTAATTCGTCACCGCTGCTAAGTGACATGAAGTGGAGATATTTACGCATTTCAACGAAAATGAAATTACCAGAAAACCATGTTTGCTCTGTTGTTGGCTTGGGTAGCATAGCTAGCGTATATTGCCAGTGATCTGTCGGTGGAAAGCAATGGAACGCATCCCCTATCATCTTCAAGGTACTGCAAAATGAAAATCTTATTCCATTCTGTTAGATCTGAAGAATCAACACATTGTATCTTCAGTTAGATATTATGCCTTTCATGTAAATGGTACAGCCAGTGCCGTATCAGGCCAACTCTGCCCCCCCCAAAATGCTTACAAGGGCCCCCCTAATGGCGAATTATAAAAAAAAGTTATGTTATGCTACATCTCGAGGCCGAATGGACTTCAAAACAAAATATTTGGCAGAACCTGGCCCGTAGCCCTATTTTAAGGTTTGGAGGGGAAAATACATTTTTATGGGGGAAGATTTCAATTTTTATCATATATTTCAAACAAATTTTTCTGAGTGCAACAAAATTTGGGGGGAACAAAAAGATTTGGGGGTAAATGCCCCACCGTGTCTGCAGGCCTGGGCAGAACCATCGCCAGAAAGTCTTGCATTTGGGGGCCTTCATGTTTGTGCAGGGGGGCTAGACATTCTGAAAATTTATTTTTAATTCACAACACGAACAGCATTTGCAGATTGTGCAAATTACATTATAAATATTTTCCTGCAAATACCCATAATTGGCTCGTAGTTTCCTACAAAAATTTTTTGAACCAGCTTAACAAAAGGAATTGGGTCGTAAATCATTGTCATTTAATTGACGGCGATTATTCAGATGTCTTAATGAAATGCAAATGTAAAAAAAATTTGCAGGAAAGCAGAATCAATCCTATCGTTCAGTTACGAAAAAAGTATTACCGAAGGAGCAAACATGAGGCCGGTCAAAGCATGTGTGCCGCGATGAACGTTTTCTTTCATTAGCGCAAATTTATAAACTTTACCATGAACTTAAGCCAAATGTGCTCATAAAGCGTGCGCATTGCCGTTTTCACTGGCCGAAATACGCATGCATAAACCTTGCTGATGTCTGGATTTATCTCCTGGTGCATGGCACATGTTTAGATAAATAATATTTTGTATCTCAAATCGCCTATAAATGTTAACAAATATAGACTAAGGCCTAAGTGGACGCAACGGTTGTCATCCACAACTAACCGCACTACTCTGTTTTGGGACACCACCCAAAATAGACTCTTCTAACTACACAATTAACTCCATTTGGCTGTCTGAACAGCAGGCTGCGCAACTGCTTAACTTTGGTCGTAAGCACCAAAGGTATCTTGCTGCTATGCGCTACAAAATAAGTTAAGACTACCTGGGCTATTACCCAGCCTACATTTTTGCAACAATCACTCCACAAAATGCGTTGATCAAGTGGAAGTCTGACTTCTGGACGTATACAACTAGGCATGTAGGCAGGGCCGGATAAATGAACGCGAGTCCCATCAGGGCAAAGTCGTGACCGCGAGGCCCCCGACACGCTTAGCGTAAGTGCGCTGACAGTTCGCTCCTTTGCCAGCAGAGGCAGGTTGCGAAACTTGCTAGCGGAATGTTGTACTCTTTGTCTTTATTACATAACAATAAACACGGCAATAAATCTTCAAATGTTCACTACAAGTTATGGGAGAAGGCGTTTTGCCGCACGTAACCAGGGCTCCCACTGCGAGTTTTTTCCGTCGATCTGAGCTGTGTGTCTGGGTTTAATTATGAAAAATCGCGTTAAGTATGTGTTTTTTGAAGTGATAAACTCATCACCAACGTCGATGTGTTCAATAAAATAGAGATAACTTCATATTACAGTGTTTACATGAGCACATCCGGTGAGAAATTACACATATCGGATGAAGCAGAACGTGTTCAATCGGTTTCATATTCTCATATGAGATCATTGTCAGGGTTATATACTGTACAGTGGTGTGTTTAAAGGAAGGCAAGAGAGGCACTTGACGCGAGCCCCCTTTGCAACTGTAACGTGCAAATTGGCCTACCTTGGTTTCAAAGGGGCCCAACAGTAACTGCAATGTATAAGTGGGCTACTTTGCTTTTATAAGGGGCCCCCTACCGCAGTTGTAATGTGTAAATACTTGCTTTCAAAGGGGCCCAAAGTAACAGTAATGACCTTTCCTTTCAAAGGCCGCCTAACTTCACTGATTTCTAGTGCTTCATATTTCAATTTGGGGGATCGAAGCTTTCTCTGGGGTACTAAGTGGTGACGGGACTGGAATTTCGGGCCTCCTGTGACAGCGTGCCCCACCCCAATTGGGGGGTATTGAGTGCGGCTGATACGACTCTGGGTACAGCAAACCTCGGTTAATCAGGATTCGATTTGACCGACGATTTTATCCGGCTTCGGCAAAGATCCGATTTAACCAAAGATAGGTTGTTTCAAGCCTCACGTCATCTGAGACTGAGATATCGGTGAAAATCACTTAAATTGAACGCATTTACGACCCAGCAGCAGACTTTCGCAGAAGAAAAATGAATTTAGTGATGTATTTACAATGGCAAAAAAGACGAGAAACCGCCATATCCAGGCAGTTATGAACAATCCCAAGTTCATAATTTTAGAATACTTGGCTGCTAAGAAATCTCGGGTTTTGGACTGACACAGATATCTGGGACTGGTCCATAAACAGTGACTGAGACATGTTACCGAGTATAATACACTCAGTGATAATACTCTACATACAGTACTCACACTCAACACTGATCAATAGACTGAAACCGTAGTGCGGCGGCGTGCCTTCAGCGATATGCTCAACGTGATATGCTATGCCCGTGTGTGACGTAAGAATATCCCTATGATTAGTCGAATGTTGCGCGCAGTTGCGGCTGATGTGATGATAATTCCAAATGTTCATTGGTGATCGTGAGCACGCTTATGTTGCGCCTGAAATGTGCCGAATCTTTCCTAGAGACCAGTGAATGTACTTTTAAAGAAAACAAGAGGGTGTAAGTGGATCAAAATCTGGATTACGAGATGTGAAAAGAGCAGATTTTATCCGGTATTGGCGAAGATCCAAATTAAAAAGTCCGGATAAACCGACGATTTTCATAAAGAAAAACGTTAGAAATCATTCGTACCGCCAGTTTTATCTGGTTTTCGCAAAGATCCGGTTTAACCAAATTCGGATCAACCGAGGTTTACTGCATTTTTCAGGTTTTGTAAAGGTTTCTATGGCGGTGGTTGATTTAGAAAGGATAGAGTGCGGTTGCAAACACTTAATGTTGCAGTTTGTCACGCAAAATAATCAAAACGAGGAGAGCTTCAGCATAACTCATTTTGCTTATAACCATTTACAAAAGCATTCGACCTATTACCTGATGTGATTGAATAGAAGGTAGCTAGCCCCGTCAAACCTGTCAATAAATAATAATCAGTGCAGTTTTTCATTTCGAAAGGAATACTCTGCAGGAATTTTAATTGTTAAACTGTCACATTCTTTAAAAAATCTTTCGTTTTCTTCACTTGGTTAATATTGTGAACATTTTAGGAGTACTTCAAATTTCCTTGACGATTCTTTTACGACTAAAAAGATCCAAATCTTTCAAAATACGGGATCATTGCTCAAGTTTGCCTCTAAACGCACACTCCTGTAACGCTGGCCACACATTCCTTTGCATTGTGAACATTCCTGGTGTAAAAACAAGATGCTCCCTTCCATCATCCATCAAAGCGGCATCAACTGTAGATCAGTGGGAAGTCATTTTTAACTTCTAAAATCTATGGCGAAAATCTGTTCTTGAAATTTCGTTGTTGAGTGTTTGCGGCATACACAAGCTGTGGCGGATGGGTCTGTGGTGCTGACCCTTTTGTTAAATGGTGTATTCAAACATCAAACTTGTGGAAATTATTAAGGTCGTGCCCTTTGAAATAGAGGGTCTTCGTGCTTCGAAAGTGGCTGCGAAAAATCATGCTAGTGTTGATAAATGTTGGACGCGACTCATTTATAAAGGTCGAAACATGTGATTATCAGGTTTTAATCATAGCGTGGAAAATCCTGCAATCTATTGGGCAACCATCACGACATGAGGGCGAAATCTGTTTACTCGTGGATTCGTTAACAATTATAGTCATTCCGCTTCATGATCTTTCGATCTGGCCAGGAAAATGCAAAATCCAGGCTACTGGGAATGAGGATGTACTTTTTATTGCTTTGTAACGTTCACGACTTCATGCGCCAATCGTTACCATTTGAAAAACACATGTTTGAAACTGAAAGTAAATCTAAAGAACTGTTTGATTCCTACCTTTCTGCTCATACTTTCCACCAGTACGTTAGCTGAGTTGAATTGTACTGCTTGAGAAAGCAGATCACATCACGCCGATTCAACTGGTAAAAGCCAATGAAATTTATAAACTGCTATGCTTTATTTTCCGCGAGCTTGCAAAATGCAGCCATGAACTATCCTTCGTGTTACGACAGGTTGACCTTATTTTACGTTAGACGTTTGCTGTTTAAGATTTGGTTGAGCACATGCAGCTGTGCGGTAATTACTGTTGGCTCTGCATTCACAATAGGGCGGTGGAGTAAGGTTCGTGGATTTAATCTTTGTGGTGACGTCATCGTTGATCATTCAAGCTTGGAATATCGTTTTTGTACAATTTGTAAAATATACCCCTACTCCCGTCGCATGAACAATACAACAAGACAAAAAATTGTTGCGACGAAAATGAGCTATTTATCTACAAGTCAGTTTAAAGGTCGACATGGTCATTTACAGCAGTGGTTTTATCAACTGACCAAGATAGCCGAGATTTCAATATTGCTAAGCCGAAAGAAGCCTGTTGCAACGACTGTCACAAGTGGAAATAAGCTTACTGATTATGCAATCTAGATTTCGTTTCTTGTACGGTATTATTAGGTTTAGAGCAAATGTACGGAGAAGGAAACGCGTGACGCAAAAGAGAAGTAATCTGCAGCTGGGATTGACCAACAACGCTTGCAGTGTGGTTTTCTGGGCGAAACGGAAATGCAGAGCTCGTAACGAAATGGTGGCGAGGATGTTTTGCCTTGAGCACATGGCAACAAATTTTAATCTGAAAAACGCCATTGCAAGGACCGAAAATCAACGTTACTCACCTTATCATAATTGGGAAAATGAAAAATTCCGAAAGTGCTTGTACATCCCAATAGGGCAGGATGGGTCGCCATAACAATGTGACGCTGAATGCGATCGACACAAAAATAACAATGAAGGTACAGAAAACAAAAGACTACGGCTGATAAATTATCATGGCGTTCACCAAATAATTGCGTTTGTCATTTCATGATTTTTTTGACATTGCTATTTTTGAAGAGGTGTTGCAATTTCTTGAAATAATTGGATGTGGCTTGTCCAGTTTCAGTAATGTGATTCGTGAAATAGTTTGCATGTTTTCGACGTCAACAAAATCGATACATTCAGAAAGTTGTCAAGTCAAAACTGTTTCTGTGACAATGACATTTCAACACAGTGGTTCTCAACCTTTTCACACCAGCGAACCGGTAAAAAACGCAAAACAATTTACAGACCGGTAAAATACAATTGCAATGAATGCAACAGATTATCACAATCATTTTGTTAGCTAAAGCTGTAATACGGTTTCTTTTCGAGGATATATAGTCAAAGTCGTAGGGCAACTCCTACAAATGTTGTCTTACAATGTCTAATAACCCTTAAGCAATGACATCAATACTTGTCAAAAAAGTGTTTAAAGTCGAAAGCATCTCTGTATCTCCCTTCTGCACAAAGCTATCCCAAACAGCCGGCTTCTTGTTAATTGCGTCTGTCTTGTTTCTTAGTACAAAAATATTTGTGCAAATCCTCTGTATTAAGCTCAGTAACAATCTGCAAAACGAGTGCTGTGACGGTTCAATCGCAATTATGTGGAGCCTTTGCTACACTATCCTACAATCATTTTGAAATCATTCAGCTGCAACGGATAGAGTCAGCAGCAAAATCTAACATTTAAGAGCAGAGCTGATGATGGCTACCTAGTGGGCGAAATATATAGGCTACTCTGTAAGATCATTGTATGTATTTTTTGCTGGGAAAGGACCCTTTCGGTGGACAGTGTAGTAGTACAGTAACATATTTTCTATTTTGTGAGAGCATTGACACTGGGATTACTTACAGATAGCTGGCAATCTGTTTTCTCGATAAAGCGCTTGTGACTAAAATGAAACTCAGCTGGATTTTTTCCCATTCGATTACATTTTCATTTTCAGAAACTAATGGTTTTAAAAAAAGGCTTCAACCGTGTACACTGGATGGTCAGATTAGCGGTTACCAAATTATTTTTAGTGCGACACAAACCAGAGTTTGATGAACACCTCGCGTCCCAAACCTCAAACAACGTATGAAAAACATAATGATTGTAGGGATGATTTTTGTCAGTTAGTTGCTAAGTTCGTTTTTTATGGCAGTAATATAACCTTTTCTTACCTGCAATACAGACAAAGACAAACAGTGGTAACCTTGACATTGTACAACTCCGGTTGGGATCGCCTCAGCGTGACATTTTTGTCGCTTCGCCACCCTTGTTTCGGTCTCGATCTCGTCGCATATTTGGCGACCACTCGGCTAGATAAACTAACCAACTGTTGTGTTAAGCTGCGGCGACAAGTGTTTCTCAACTTTAGTTCATGTTTTTTTTGTCCTAGATGCTTCTTTATTGTAGCAGTTTGTATGAAATGTTTTGACAATTTGACATTACAAAAGTTGATCATGTGGTTCCCATTTCAAAATCAAAATCTTGAGGCTCAGGATGTTAAATGGAATTCATTTGATGGAAGGCAGGCATCTGCATCTAATGTTTGCGCAACAGAGCAATTGCTGTTCAGTAGTGAAAATGACATACAGGTGAAGTACTGTACCATTTTGCCGTTTTTACCCTATAGGATTTTATAGTTTCGTCTATCTTATCTTTGATAAATTTTGTAGCATTTATTGTATGTATTGTTATCTAAATATTTGTGTTTTGTCCGGTGCATAGAAAGTGATTGTTTCTCATTAATTGTTTTATTTGGAGTGACTACATACACAAAAACAACACCCTTTTTGCACATATGTTAATTAGAATATATGTCAGAAAAGCAAACTACCTAAGAGTTTTATTTTTGTTTGTTTTTAAATATTTGCAAACCATAGTCAACGATGCTTTAAGAAACTTTCATGAATCGAGTGATTTCTCAGACTTGGCTCAAGATCATGTGGTAAATTATAATACTGTGCACTGAGAATCTGAAAATGATTATATGCATTGGTCTAAATAAACTTTGAATAAATATGAAAATAATGATATGTGCCTTTCAATTCTATAAAATTTGAATTTAAACCAGTTAAGCAATAAGTAAGTTGGTGAAAGTCAACCTTTCAGATGATCTAATTTTCCTTTCTAGATAAATGGCGATGATGATCATGGGTTTGAAGAACAATCGGACGTCATCTTTGTTGATCACAGGTACGAGCATGGCTTTGATCACCGTCTGTGCGAAGCTATGATCAGTTTGAAGATATTATCAGCAGATGAACATATGATATTAAGAATGTGTGATCGGTGTGTCGTGATATATTGATTGTGCCTTGAGTGCTGTTTACGTTTATGCAATGATTGCTGCGTTTGCGTGCTGTGATCCTGCTTTCTGTCTTTATCGCTGAATGCCTTGACTGCTACGCATGTAACTGTTATCATATTGGAGTGTTGGCTGTTCAGCCAGGCGCGTACCCAGAGGGAGTGCGATGGGGGCAATTGCCCCCCCAATTCCGAATGTTGCACCAAAAATGTTCAGGTTAATCACATTTTTTATGTGCAAGCCAAACAAATCCATTAATGCAAATCAACGAAACTGCTAAAGGAACCTTTCCTGCTTCAGCCTTTAGTCCAGGGGTCTCAATCACGCGGCCCGCGGGTCACATGTGGCCCGCTAGGACATTTTGTGCGGACCGCCATGCTTTTTGAGAATAGTATTAAAATTTAAGTTATTTAGTTTATTCACCGGTGTTTGAAAGTGTTCGGCCATCGAGTGAACAAGGTCCTTTTGAAATAACGTACAGAGGGCTAGAAATTGTTTGCCTATAACGCACGACACCTTTCGCAGGAAATAAGAAGTGAATGCTATTTCTAGTAAGTAAGCATGTTCAGATATTACCATTGTTGCGTCAGTGTCATAATACGGCCCTGGAGTTACTTTATAAGCCCTCATTTGGCCGCAGGAGCAATTTGAGTTTGAGAAACTTCCTTAGTCGAAATTGATTAAAGCAGTGTGGTTTACCAATTGCCCATGATTAATCAACCGTTGTGTACATGGGTGTCGGAAGTTTTTTTTCCAGGGGGGCATTAGTGTTTTTTTAGGGGAGGCTAAATATTTCACTAGGAGAAGTCAAAAATGGTGAAATTTCTTTTTTCCCACTCCAAACTAAGAAAACAACCGTTTTTGCTAAAAATTTAATAGGAAATTATCAAATTTCTTTCTGCCCCCTTCCGACTCCCATGGTTGTGTATATAGTGTAAATAGTTGAGAATTCATGTCATGGCTGAGATTTACCTGAGGCTAAAGCGCCGTGTGGAAGTTGGTGATAATGCAATACAAGCTTGTACCTAAGCGCTTGTAATCACTAACCGAAAGTAAAGCTAGGAGTCACGCTTTTCGCAGCTGTTTCTGACGCATCAGCTTGCTGAATCCAACCTAATGGTGATGTAAACTTCGTTTCAAGACCATCGCAGAAATTCCTCTCTGCTAACTCTGGCGTGCTGCAAATACTGTATCACTCACCCTTGTCTGCAGCATTAGCCTTAAATGATCATCGTATATTTTTGTTTTCGTACAGTTCTAAAACTAAATGCGTTAACATAGCGGTGATGTACGCTTTACTGTATATGCCTTGAATCTAAAACTTCGGCTAAGAAGTAAACCAGTTTCAAAATCTTTTTTGTTACGCAATGAGGCCATAGACACTGTTTCCAACAATATCATTCATTCTAGATATTTATTTATTATGATTGAACATGTACTGTGACGATTCAACTACAATCACGTGGAGCCTTAACGTTTTCATCAATGATTTCCCATTATCTTGCCGGCGGGTAAAAAACAGTTTTGTCAAGTAATCAGAGTTCAACCTGTACATAGTCTGAAAGCGTTACAACTTTCATCTGGTTTTGATTGCCACCCTATCCTAAATAAATTTTAAACCATTCAACTGCAACGGGAAAACTCAGCAGCAAAATCTAACGTAGAAAGATGCTTTTTATTTTGTAAGTATACTAAGGGCATTGACATTGCCATTACTTACAGATAGCTTGCAATCTGTTTTATCAATAAAACGCATGTGACTAATATGAAAAAAATTGGATTTTTTACCAGTCGATTGGATTTTGTTATTTAAACGCTCATGGATTTGAAAACGACTTCAACAGCTTCCGTTAGAATGACTAGATCAGCGCTTCACAAACTTTTTTGAGCACGACCCAAATCTGAGTTTGGTGAACACGCCTCAAACAACGTATGAAAAAATAATGATTGTATGAGTGATTTTGGCAGTAAGTTGCTAAGTTCGTTCGTAATGTCAGCATTTTACTCTTTTCTCAAGTGCCTAAGCAACACACAGACAAGCAGTGGTGAAAACAAACGACCCTGGTTTGGATCACCGAAGCGCGACCCATTTTTTGACCCTCGCGACGCTTGTTCGGGTTTTGACCTATACTTTGAGAACCACTGGGTTAGATCAACTTACCAAACACTGTGTTAAGCTGCGGCGACAAGTAGCCTATTTCTTACCTTTACTGCAGAGTTGTGGTGATAATTGATTGCGGCTTCGTTTTCACAAAACCACAACCATTTTCACACTTTGTGTAGACTGAGCCGGTCAAACGTCAAACAAATGCAAGTTTGTTTAGAGTACATGTGCAACGTTTGTATTTCATAGCGTTTAATGACATAAAACCAAACATATTTGAACGCGTTGACGGTCTCTAGCCTACGTTATCAGCTGCATACGTCAACCAGTTGCTCAAGAATTGGATAAAAACAAACTTTTGAAACTTGTCGATTCAATGAAGATAGACGTCTACTTGCCAGCTTAAATCTGAACATAATTATTCAGAAAAAAAGCACCAGAAACATGCGCCTTTTATTGATGATACTTTAAAAACAAGGGGCATAAAACATTTTCTCATAATGAGACTTGGTTGTTGTTTGCCCCCCATATCAAAATTTGTGGCTACGCGCCTGTGCTCAGCCTGTGGAGGCTTCGAAGGCATGCAAACGTTCGGCTTTTTGTGTGTTGGCTGCGATTTATATTACATCATTTATTCTTTATAGATGCAGACTTACTGTCAGAAAGAACTTAAGCTAACCTGTAACTGTTGGTGAAGTCAGACAAAAGCTTATGCCCAGGTGATGTCTGACAAATTGACATGTGGCGCAAAGGAAGGTGCAAATCTTGTGTTAGGATTCATAAATTAATAAAAATCTTGTATTCGACTTGGGAAAAATAACTTTGATTTAGTCTCCCGTGGCAATGATTTCTCGCATGGCGCGCGTAGCATGCTTCCTTGACGCATAGCGCTTCACACTTTGGCGTCCGCTAGGATTCGGGGATTTTCGAAAAAAAACGCCTAAACGCTCGTGGCTTTGCGCGGGAATTTCAGAAAATCAGCTTTCACAGTGTGAAAACATAGAAAAAAAGTGTGAAAGGATAGAAAACAAAACAAAAGAACAACAACTTTTGACAATACACAAACGGTTGAAAACAGGCCATTGGCACAATCCTATGACGGCGCTTAGACTGTGGTTACCTTAGCCACAGGTTTTGTTGTTGAACGTCAGGTAACCTTAGCTCAAAGCGGGTCCATCTCCTAATCGAAAAATACGCCAGTCATGCAGACTTTGGTAGCACCAGGTGAAAAATCACGTGAAAATCAGCTACTGAAAGAACCTGCATTGAATATGAACCACCCCCAACCAAAGCTTCAATCTCCATCAAACTGAATAATAAAACACTATGAAAGAGTGGAATTTTTTCATTTTGAGACTGTCAAGCGCTCTGCACAAACGTAAAGCCCCTCGATTGAAGACTTTCTGGCGACGGTTCTGACATAAACTATAAATAATTTTCAAAAGATGTGGAAAACATTTGTGCACAGTTGGAGCATGTATATCTCATTCAAGGTTTCGCCGTTGGGAGTTATTTGCATTGGCGTTGTTTGGACCCTGACAATAGTATTAAAATAATATTTGAGTGTACAAAGCATCTTTCTGTTCCTAAATCAAATACTCAATGGCCTTGCACTATCTTCTGAGGTAATTGAGACAAAATTCAAGAATTTCTGGCTTTCACACAACGATCATTGTGGCATGAACTCGACAATGAATGATCCGTCAGGCATTGAACTGTTCATAGCCAACAAGACGACAGACTTACTGAGAGCAAATTCGCTTCGAAGATGCCATATTTCTAAATATAAAGATGTCAATTTTTGACAAATCATTAACACATCATAAAATGCGATCACAGAAGCAGTAGCGAGTGAAATGCTGAGAAATACAACAGCAGACTTTTAGATGTCATGTTAATGCGAGAACTATAAGTTTTCAGACAAAATTTATGCTCGTAGAATTATTTGACCCTCGCTGAAATTTCCAATCAAAATAGGTTTGACATCACTTAACTTGGTGTAAACTTATGCTGGAGGTAGATCTCTGCCAAGTCACATACTTTCGTGGCGCTGACCTCACTTGTGAACCACATCATCGTTAATGTGTTTAAAAAATAGGAAGCTAAGTCCAGTTTTATTTTAAACCATATTTTGTTTCCAGAAGTGACTGCTCCTCGTGTGAGACTTCTTCTCCGCAGAAAATGCAGAGAGGACGATTATTGCCAAACAAACAAAATCAACACGTCAGTTTTGTTTCTGAAAGTAAGTGAAAATCGCATGTGATGTGTTGTGTAACCGAATTTAGCAATGTATTGTGTTTTTGTTTGTGACTTGTTTGAGTCACTGTTTGTGTTGTTTTGAAACTAATTTTTGTGAAGCGTTTTTACTTTGAAAAACTGTATTTCAAGTGTCAGCAAATCGTCGGGAAGAAAGATGGTAGGTGAGGTAAAAATGATTTAAATTCCGTCA
>Ga0210059_1011907_pt1 | contig 13237 bp, 10 predicted proteins | sample Ectturendosymbi2_FD_188042 | JGI IMG/M metagenome (GOLD analysis project Ga0210059, IMG submission 188042) | Ecteinascidia turbinata endosymbiont from Florida, USA - Sample 2 (SPAdes) (version 2) | ecosystem: Host-associated > Tunicates > Ascidians > Unclassified | place: Key West, Florida...
GTCTTTGTTCTGAGACCAGATCGGGTGTTCGGGAAATCGTGTGCGTGAGGATTACCCTTCATAAATTGAGTTGCCTGGTGCGCATAGCCGTTCTTTGCCAGCAGTGTGCTGCTTTCACTACGTGGCTGGAGTGTATGTAGGTGTTGCCCTTGTTCGCCGTTGCGTAGTGCTTGAACTTGCCGCCCCTAGGGTTTAGCCTACTTGTTGGCCGTGTTCTCTTCATGGCTTTTAACCTGCGTTCTCTGTGCACTCGTTTGATAAAATAGCATTTCTCCACGAGATGTGGACAGCGGAGGTTCAAGTCTAGATTGAGCTGCGTTTGAGAGCTGAACCAGATAAGAATTCTGCTGGCTGTTTCGTTAGCTGAGGCTAGTTGGATTTTCTAAACGTGGTAAGGTCCTAATGCAACCCTGTACGCAGGTAGCTATCTTTGAACCCCCCGAAACGCTCGATACTTCCATCAGGTTCTGTCAGCTATTAATTTTGCAATTGATTGCCACCAAATCAAAATTTTTTTTAAATTTGTTTGAACTCTCTGGTTTATTTAAAACTAGTTCAATAATCGTGCTTCAAATTTACTGACAGGAGAATCTGAGGAATGCGAATATGTGGGAAAAATTCCATGTTGGTCAAATGCCGATTATCCCAAATAATAGCTATTGGAAACTGCTCGATTTATCGGACCTTGATCTCACAGTTGAAAATGTAACAACAAGACATCTACTTGGTTTGGAAACAATCAACTTAACTGGTGAGGAACGTTTTGTGGAACACATTTTTGCAATTGAGACTTGTAAATTTCAAAGCGAAACTTTTCTTAATCTTTCAAATACATCACTTTGTATTTCTTCCATAAGCAAGAGCTTCTCACGCTATGTTTACTACAACTTCGTGCAGGTAACTTGTTGACATCCGTGCCAGTTAAGCGACTTCCAGAAAGTTTAAAAAACCTTGTTTTGAAGAGAAACAAAATTTCATTTTTTCCTTCGACAAAGGAGGTGACCAAATTCCTTCCACTTCTGGAGTTGATCGATCTTCGTCAAAACAGTTTCACGTAAGTACAGTAGTTCCAAGCAGTTCCCAACAGATTAAAAAATATCAGTAATTTGCTACGGGCCTCCGTCCGTCGCTGTTGAGGCCTAAGAGAAAGTCTAATCGTTTCGGAGCGAAAGTTTATGAATTATAAGACTGCACTTTCTTGTTTTTGAAGGATACATCAGTCAATTTTAGCCCAGTGAAGTTTTGCCTAGCGGACTTCCAATTTTTACATTCAAATCATCCCAGTCTGAGATACACTGCGGTTGAAATCAAATTGCTTTCCTGGCACGTGGAGAACTGTATCTGTTCCGACACACATATTATGTAGTTTTCGTCAATACCGTAGGTCACAAAACCACTAAGAAGTTGAAAACACAAATACTGGCGTTTTATTCACCTAGGTATTTTTCATTCCATGGCTTTGAACTCATGTACGTAACTTCCATTTTGACCCCATTTTTCTACGACGAGAGATTGTTTTAGCTATTTTTTATACTTCTGATTTGAGTAATTGTGACTAAAACGCTTCTTGTCAGCAACCTGCCGAAAAGGAATTTAACAGAACGTTGCTGAAATGTAAATTAACCCAGCCCAGTAACATAATTACGTGAAATTAGATAACGACGCCTTTTAATCATTAGTAGAGGTTTGAGCTTTCACAGTTGCATGCATTGATTTTCTAAATGTTGTCTTAAAATTTTGTCACTGGGTAAAATCCCTGAAAATCCCGGCAAAAATGGTGCCCACAACGTTGTTTGACTTCAAAAAATGGCGCCCGATTTTTGCAGAAAAACACAATTAAAAACTTTTTTCGGAGGTCACACCAAAAACAAGTATTCATGTTCCTTGTGGGAGAAAATTTATGGGCAAAAGGCGCACAAAAACTTTTCGGGTAAGTTTGGGGAAATTCGGGCAAAAATCCTTCGCACCCCCAAAATTTGCCTGCTCCTGATGCGGAACGACCTGGCTTTGTGTGGGGAATTGAAACTTTGATTGATTGACCTCGGAAATTGTTCACGACGTCACCTCGCCAGACGATTCGGCCAAAGACATATGTACCTGGTCGAACCGAGACCAGGCGCTTTTATATTTCGACTTTTGCTTGGTACTTTCATTCGATGGTGTCCCCTTGAACTTTGTCTCTTTTCCATGTTGTTGTACCACGTTACCACTACACTCCTACACTTATGGTGTGGTGTATAAACATTTATCGCAACACTAAACTCGAATTGGCAAAAGGTCATGCTTTCCTTCTGTCTGCTCCTGTCTGTAACGTGAAAATATGTTCCTTTCTGAAAAATTAACCAGTATCATTTGCACATCGACACAGATTAAATCAGGTTTCGATAGCAATTGTTGATGGTCTCGGCATTGAAAGCATTCGGTTAATAATTTACGGTTGACCAGTACCAGGAAGTGAAAGTAACTAAAAACTCTTCGTAATGAATTTAAAGCTTTCACGTATTCCAGATTTAAAACGAGAATATCGTTACCAAGTGCTCAAACAGTGACAGCTAGTTCTTCTTTTTCATCATATGAGCAGCTCTTTCAATCCACTCATAGGCCGTACTTGATTTCAGGGCAGGCGTTGAGCAGCCATTCGGTTGCCTTGTCATCCAGAATTGCCAGGTCATGCACTCCATAGGGAGGTCGATGGATTGGACAGTGAAGGACAACATGCTCAGTGGTCTGTTCTTTTGCGACACACTCACAAGCCGCAGAAAGGGACATACCCTGTTAGGGCAAGCACGAGAGGAAACGTCTGCCAGCGGTGCGGAGACTAAGCTGGACTCATGAATAAGCTAGACTCATGCTGTAGTTCTCAGCTATAGTTCATGCCTTCGCAATGATATCAAAATATTGCATTATCCATGTAGCCTCCTCTTTATCATCGTGCGGGATTGGGGAAAAGAATCTAACTTCACATTTTTTAAACTTGTGGGGAAAGTGAAAGGTAGTTGCAAAACATCTTAGCATTTTCATACAATCAAATGAGTTTTGCTAAAGGGTTTTGTCACAGTCTTCCATTCAGGAATTCAGTCAATTCATAACCCTCTTCAATCCGTGTCAAGTCAGACTAATTTAAATGCTTATCGAGTCAAGTCAAGTCACTGACAATTTCAGGTCGTTCCGAATTCAATTCAGGACTCACATTGGAATGGAGTCCAGTTTCCACGGAAACGGACTTTCCCTCATCTTGGGTTTGGAGTTTCTTTATTGGACTCTCTAACTTGGTCTCGATCTCGAGTACTTCACAGCGTGTTGGCTTTGGATTTTAACTAGAGTTTCACTGTTAGTGCGCGTACGAAATTAGTTTGAACATGCAGTATAATTGGGAGCTTGTGAACTGCCCAGCAACTGTAAATGCTGCTGCTTTTTCTATATAAAAGTGAACTGACCGACATCGTTAACAGCGCTTGAATTAAGTCAACAATGTCTGTAGCTCCTCAGCTCTTTTTTTATTGAAGCAAGCAAGGCTAAAACAGACATAGGTGGATATACAGACTTTTTCCGTGATCTTGAGCATAGTAACATGCTTTTTTAGTGGAGTAGAAGAGAATTACTATCAAGCGCAATTTACAAAAGTGCAACGTCTCATGCCAAATGTTTTAATCAAATGCATAAATCTGTGCATGTTTGATATGCTATCTGTTAGCAAGTCTTGTTGCTGCAGTCTGAATTACATTGCTTTGTCTACCAAAAGTATCCTACATCAAAATATTGGAAAGGTCAACAGGATTTTTTGACTGTTTTCAACATCAAACACTTTTTCAAAAGCATAACTGGCAGATGTCAAAAGTGACCAAATGAAACCAAGCTTATTTTCCCGAAATGAGTTCTGATTTGTTGTATTTTTAGCAACCGAATATCTGCATATTTTCTAAAATCACAATCTCCTTTAACGCTACAAAGAGATTAGAACCAAGTGGTCACTATATGAATTACACTGGAAACTCTCCACATGCTTTGAATCACTGAAGTAAGAGGCTGGAGCAGTATAGCAACTCGAAAGGCGATGCACTAAAACAACATAAGTGCTAGCAAGCATGTTGCTAAAAACGCGTGGTTCTAAACATTTTTTGCAAAAATTAATTTTATTCATCACTTTAAAAAATTAGTTGTAAGTAAATTTGTGCAGTCTTGTGTATTTTTAGCTTTTCTGGATGTCAAATCGACTACTCGTTTGCTGCTACATGCTTATGTAAGAGGTACAGTATAGCTGCTAAAATTTTACTTTACAGCGACTTAACGAGCTGCCAGAAAATCGTTTTCAAAAATTTGCAACACAGGCTTTTTGTATCACTGCTGTCACTGATATAAATTATGCTACATTTTCAGCAATGCTCAAAGCTAATTCTTTTGCCTCATCGCAAGGATTTGTATGACTTTTCTTGCCTCATCAAGCTACTTAAATTTGTCTGATAAAACGATGCTGTATAAACCTCCACACACCAACCGCAGAGAAAGATCTCGCAATCGCATACATTGGAATAATTTTGAGTAATAAATCAGAAATCTGAACTAGACTTTCAATAAAAATACATTAACATGAAACGTTCAGGTACTCTTGTTGAAAAATGACGAGAGATATAAATATTGCTTCAGATATACAAAACATATTCATGTTTCTTGAGTTGGCCGCTGTTTGTGATTTTTCAGTCATTTAATTTCTCATCGGTTTTTAACACATTTACCTGAATGTTTTCATGCATTAAACTAAAACATTTAGATGCACTTTATGAAAACCGATGACAAATACCGTTTCATGACGGGGAAACATTTTTATGTTCCTTGAGTTTCCGGTTGTGAGTGGTTTTATGTCATTTAATGCCCGTGGCCGCAACGATTTTCCTACCTCACTCGTTTCATCATATTTATGGCTTACTTAGTTTTCCCAAGATAATTTAGTTAAAATTGCGAGTGTTGGTTTCACATTATATAAACAAATACCATGTATGTATTAGAACGGGTGTTTTCTAACTGTCATGTTAAAGCTTAGCAAACAATTTATGTAAATGGAATCGGACTTGAACTCATGTAAGACAGTTAACGATGGGACTCGGACTCAGATTCTTGAGTCTTTGAGACTCGCTTTTTAGAGTCGGAGTCAATGGATTTTCAGATCGAATAATTTTCGAGTCATGAACAATATCTTTCTGAGTATCGTAGAAGTTTGCCTCTGGCTGAGTCACAAGTTAAAACATCGGATATTCTGGTACTCAGTGAGAAAGATAAGACATCTATTCGTGGGCCTATCACGTGGTCGAAATAAAAATAAAAATTGGAGCAATGACCCAGATCTGCTGTGAGTGCGAGAATTAATTATTGTTTTACAGGTCTTTGGGGCAGAACGACATTGAGCTGTTTCCGCTGATCAAACGAATCGACATGACGCACAATAAGTTCCTATGTGACTGCGATATCCATGCTTTTGTGACGTGGATTCAAACCAACGCTAAGAAAGATGTCCAACGAAACAACAGTACACAGGTACACAACTGTGATGAGTTGCATCAACCATCTACAGTATGAAATAGTTTGCTTTAGTGGAATTGCTGTGCATTATCTTTAGGTTTCAAACAACTTCCGTGGTTAGGCAACAGAAAGTTTCTTGGATTTTTTTGTTTATAGTAGAAAATTTGATTAAGGCCCATTAGGAACTTCAATACAAATTAACAACTTTAGCCAAAGCAACTATAATAATTGTCAGAATGTGGTTCAGGTTAAATACTGATATTTGGTGCTACCTTGCGTTGAGATCAAAATGTGTGAAATCTAATTGGCAAAATAGCCTATGTGATTTATAAAAGGCAAATCTTGGTTGCGACAGGATGATAGAAAAATAAATTCCTCTGTGTTAGAACCTGCCACTGAGAATGCAAGAAACAACAAAACCAGTAGCGTAGCCAGCTCAATTTTTTTTGGGGAAAAATTTTTTATTTTAGGCGAGCAACAGTAATTTTTTTGGGACACCGCTGTGGGGAATGAGTACTGGGTAGCCACTGCAGGGAAGGCTCATGAACCACTATGGAGAAAATCTGGGAACGACGATGGAGACGTGGCACAATCTTTATTCTTCAAACGGAAAACGAACTAACAGGCTCGAGATATTTCGAAACACAGCGATTTGATAGCATAACACCGGTTCTCGCAACGACATCTCGAACTGGGATTCATACAAGACAGACACACATGTTGACTCTCATGGCGTTCAAACATTCTGTTGCTCTTTTCGCGTCTCTCTTCACTCGCTTGTTCTGTGTCTTTTCGCGCGAGTGGAAAAATGTTGTTGCTTTCGATAATTACATTCCGCGCTTTGATTAGGTTGCGTGCCTAAGCAAGGTCCGCTACACAGCCTCTAAAAGCACAAAATGACTACATATTCTAAAAATTGGGGTGGCTCCCAGGGATGTAGTGCTAAGAAAAGAGGTGTGGGAACGCCGTTCCCACCCTACGACAAACTTGATTTAGGTTAAAGTCTAACTGTAACACCAAACATTGCTCAGATGCCCTCACACGCAAAACATCTCCTTAGTTTTCGCAATACGCTACATGTAGAAATTGAAATTAAAAATCTAAATCTTAAAGCAACTTTACTATGTGCCAGAAGGTGTGGGAACGCGTTCCCAAGCCAAAAAAAGGTGTGAGAACGCTGTTCCCACGCGTTCCCACCCCACTACACCCCTGGTGGCTCCCCTTGCTACGCCTATCAACAAAACGTTGACACTATGAAGCCGTTGCACCATTTTTTTAACAGAATCTTGTTTGCCATAACCCGCCGAGTCTGCGTGGAATCCATTTCAAAGATTTGGAAATGGCGGACTATTGTCCTACAGTGAATATTCCTTTACTTTCATCGACTCTATCCGCTGGCTTGCTTCTTTTATTTGCGGTCATGTTTCTTGTCAACTTATATCTTCACAAGGTTTGTACATAAAACCATCACTGCTGTAATAAACACGATTTCAGAAGCATAAGAATGTTTTAAAACTGGAAGAAAAGGCAAACAAGTTTAATATGCTTATAACGAAAAGTTTGTCGGAAAGAATATTACTAATTTGCATCATGTGGGTTATAAATGTCTGGTTAACAAACATTTTGCTGAAAATGAAGTTCGCCTTTGGAAACCTGCTTTTGACACCAGTGGGCGTACGAAGGGATATTTTCATGTGGGCGGAAATCGTTTGTCCTGAAATATTCGTCACTGTCCCGATTTCTAATTTTTTCATGCAGAGTGCATCTACATCGCTTGAATTTTGGCTGAACCTTTTAAATTCGTCAGAAAAGAAAATAAACAGCAGGAAGTGCCGCTACCACTACATCCGAATTTCCTCGTTTCATTCGCAGTGACTACTACTTTGTCTAACATGTTTTTTCCCGGAAAGAACACATTGTTGGTTTTTAAACTTCACGACCACTCTCCTTAAACAAAACTTTAATCAGGCTCTACTGGCTTTAAAAACATAAAAACACTTTAAAAATTTGCCAACGCAACTATCGAAACGTTGGCAAGTTTTTAACCATTTTTGTGTTTTACCGCCAGTAGAGTCCGATTAAAGTTTTGTTTATCGAAGTCCTGGCGTCTGACCGTTTTCCTTGTTTTCCGGATTATGACAATTGTTTCAGCGACAGGTGGACTGTTCCTACCGACTCTTACTCCTCATTTTCTACATCTATGAATTAACATTATTATTCATGAACAATAAGTTGTGATAATACGGATATTTTGCCACGTTCGTGAAAATGCTCATAAGCTCAAGATTTCACGTATCATGATTTGTAACAGCTTTAGCGCAACTTTTTCTTTTATTACCATGTATCGATTACAAGAGGCGGAAATCCAAAAAACGACAAGATATTGTGCAAGGATTCCGTGAATTGCTGGAGAAAGAAATTTATGAACAAAGTCATGAAACAGAAAATGGTGGAGTGCCAGATTATAATCAGTACAAGTTTGACGCTTTTGTATCGTACCGATGTGGCGGTAAAGACGAAGATTTTGTTTACAAAATGTTAGAGGTAACGTTTTTAATCTATTGAGAACAACGCCTTTGCTAAGCTCTTTTGCTTCTTTAACTTGAGTCAAAATTTTTAGAAAAATTAAAGAACGTTAGATTTAATAAAAACTGTATTGAGAATATAACCAGCTAGACATGTTGTAACAAACTTTTCATTCTACTTTTAACGCAGTTCAATAAGCAGATTTATAGTGGTTGAATAAAAGATAACAAAACATTTCACTTTCTTTATCAGGAAAACACTTAGAAGCACAAAGTTGGAACCTTTGTCCTGTTTAAACAAACTTTTGATGGAGTAGTTTTGACTTCCTGTTTATCGTCATTGAGTGTTAAGATACGACTAAGTCCGTCAACTCCTTTTATTTGATCACTACATTATAAAAATTCTCGTTTGACGCGTTTCATTTGATAATAAAATATTAGGAGATATTTGTGGTTTCGTAGCTTTCTCGTATTTTCTTCGATGTGACTCTAAAACTGCATGGCTTGAAAGGTGTGCTTGGTTTTAGTGCTTCGCGCACATACTGGTATGGTTTCTGTGTGGTTATTCGTTTCAGGCATACTGGGTATCATAAAAACAGAGGCCGCTGGCGATAGTTAGCAACAGAATAGGTATCTAAAAACAATTCAATTGGTTCAATCGGGTCAATATTTCAGAAGCTATAGATTGCTAATGGACTTAATGAATAAAAAAGATTGTCCTTATATCAATATGAAAATTTCATCAATTTAAGATGAAAACAAGGTTGACTAAAAGTTTGCAGAGAAATAAAGAGATGAGAGCTCAGGCGGGACAAAATGAAAAATTATAATAGATTTATAACCTGCTCCGACTTAAAATGTTTTTCAAATTAATCTATTCAAAAACAAAGCATTTCGGTTAAAGGTTTCAAAATAAAGATACATTTGGTGTATGCAACTTTGAAATCAAGTCAACCTTCGTAAGAAGAATCGCTTTTGCAATACTTTCCATGTTGGATATCAACTGAAAGGTTTCCTGAGATGACTAGTCTAGATCCAGTCAATATTCACGTTTCCGAAATTTAGATCACGTCATTCATGACATAGCATGGAAGCAAAGGCAAAAAGTAAAATAAACAGCTGGAAAAGACACCACAAGACTCAGCTTTTCTTGCCAGGAAATGTTGTTTCCTGGTGGAGTTGTCAACCTAAGTTTTACTTGTTTTGTAATTAGCGTTTTCTACAGCGTTTTTTATTCTTTTACTGCAAGGAATTAGAAGATTGTCGGGAGCGTAAACTATGTCTTCACGAACGAGACTTCCTACCTGGTCGAGGAATTGCCAGCAATATTGTCGAAGCGATCGTTGCTTCACGTAAAGTAATTTTGGTGATTTCTCGCAAGTACGCGACGAGCAGCTGGTGTCAATACGAGGTTCAAGTCGCCCTTGCCCAGTTGCATAAGCGGAGGAGTGGGAGGCTTCTGGTGCCTGTGCTACTTGAGGTAAGCTTTTGCAGGAAAATAAGTTTTCCTTATGTGTTACACAGTTATCAAAAAACGTTTCTAAACCGTTTTCCTCATGTTTTTGAGATTGAGCTTAACAAACGTTTTGTCTTTCTAATTGTATTGGATGCATACTTTTTCCACTAGGATGATTTGCAATTGCGAATCAAGGCGACACAACCAAAAGACCAGAAGCCCGAATCGGGATTATTGGCAAAAATCCTCAGCAGCTGTTTTAAATGTCTAACGCTTCTGTATTTGTAAAATTTATCCAAATGATGCTACGTTGCCTAACAGGGTCAAAACCCTCTTTCATAAAGTTGAATTCTGCCGATAATGCTGTGGAACGTGCACATGCTGTTGAGACAGAACAAACGAAGTATCAAGTAAAGAACTTTGAATAAGATTACTACCTTGAATACAGCCTGGTTGCAACTTGGCTTCGCGTATAACCCTTTTGGAATGTTTGGCAGCGCATAAAAATTGAGCTGCAAGAAGTTTTAATTTTTTGTTTACCTTCCAGCTTCCAGCATAATTCACCTGAGGTCACAAAAAGTTGGTTATTATTTTCGGCTGAAGAAAACTTTTCATTGTTTATGAAGATTTAGCTTGCAAACTGTGGCCATTAGCGCTCTATGCCGGAAGCTTTCTTCTTACATGCAAGGAAGATGTACTGTTCGCAGTGATAAACTTCGAAGATTGCGCACAACCTAAAAACACATTTAAGGATACTTTGAATCGTGTCTTGAAGAAGATCCGGCATCGAGTGATGGTTGAGTAGGTCGTTATTACAGTAACACAAAAAACGTCAGGTTATTGACATTTGCCAGTAAAACTATTCTGAAGCGTCAAACTTCTTTGAACATGAAGCATAGGTTTTTCTGTCAGGATAATCCTCAATAAAACTTTTCTCAATTTCCAGGATGTGACGAAGGACACAGAGCTCGCCGGTAGCGTCAGCACCATTCTTTCCGCCATTACAGGATTGCCTGTCCCAAACCCTGAACAAAGAGCCCGAGCCTGGAGGGGCTTTTGGAACAAACTAGATGAAGCACTGAAATAACTGGCAGAAATTAGATAAAAACACCATTTGCTTTTTTTAAGGAAATCTAAGATTTCTTTGTAAAACACGACAGTAAAACGTCGATGAGACAAACGATTGTTGGACTTTTGCATATTTTGGTTGTTAATATGAAACTCACAAGTTTCAGACATGTTGTAACAAATTCCTTTCACTTTTAAAAAGTAATTGCAAAAGGATATTATTTTAGAGTGACGAAACATGCCATTTGAGGATGAACAAGCAAAACTTGTCAGAAGCTATGAATACCTCTTGTACGATTCATGCTTTGTAACTCTGTGGTAAAGTGTGCATAGCCCAAACTCTCACAATCCAAATGTAAAAGCGAGCAATCCGATTTGGTAAAATTGCAGCCCTTTAAGAGCTTTCGTGTCTGCTTCAGTTTCTTCAAAAACCCATGCCAAAATCATTCCTTCAAAATTATGGCTTTCAGTGTGTGAGATCTAACGCAGATGACATGTGCGTTGAAAACGTTACATTGTGCATGCAAGAAGCATGGGAAAATATTCTGTGAGGCATTGGCATTTATATTCAACGATGCTGTGCGATTAGCCTCTGAAAAGGTGACGTAGTCGAATCAATGAGCACATTTTTATATAGGAAATTGATTTCGCGTAAATGATTTTTGTGTGGCCTGGTGTTGTCTAGCCATTAATCTTCGTCTTGTTGCACTCTGGTTGAAGTCAGCCAGGAGTGATAGCGTCGTGTCCTTAGCAAGGCCGACCTACCTGCGTGGTTTAGCCACATTACCCTACGTCTTGTTGCGCTCTGGCTGTAGCTCAGCCAGGAGTGAGCTGAGGTCCCTACCTGGGCCAATCAACCTGTGTGGTTTAGCCACTATAACTCTAGTTGCTGTGCGCTGCGGCGTCATAGCCCTGGTGCCTTAGAAAGGCCACCATGACGTGTGCGTTAAAGTTATTTGAAGTTTTAGCTTCTGGTCTGCAGGATGAGCAGAATAATATAGAATCTCTGTTAAAATCACGTGCGTCACCTGACGTCATAAATGCGGGGTTGCAAGAACTGCTTCACTTGTTAGATGGGCTAAAGGTTCATGACAAGAAAGTCGAGCTAAAGTTGCGTGGTGCCGGCGACAAGGGCTGGATCGAGGTGCTGGGCAAAAGATATGAACTCTCTCGGCAAGTACCGACGTTTGAAAAACATGTACGCGAGTATCTGAACGTCATTGAAGTGAGCAAGACGATTCCTTCGAATGTGAATCGAACCAGAGTACTTCCCTATGCTGGGGAAACACAATCTGTGACGTGTGCGCTAAATAATGACTACAACGTTCTTCGTCGGAAGAAAATTAGTGCTTCCGATAATGTGATAAACTGTCGAGAAAGGCAAGTGCCAAACGTGTATTCTGTTCTCGCTGCGAGCGCACGTCCGCCTGAATTCCGAAGTGACAAGCAGCCAAACCGTTTAGCAGCGGCGGTCGCACCGCCGCATGTTTTTGTTCGGGAAAGACCGAACACTGTTGCCGAGAATAAGTTCGCAGACACGCCTAGAACGAGTGGCGATGTTCGAAGTAACTTTGACGAAGTTGCTCGGATTAAAACCGTAGTAACGCAACGGTACTGCGGTGAATTGGTCGGTAAAAATCGCTGTGGCGAATTACGTCAGAAACCCGACTACACGTTTGTTGCACCCAGCTCTGTAGTTGATAAACAACTGCGTGTCTGCAACCAACGCCAGCACAAGCGAGACATGCGCGAAAGCTTTGCGCCCTCCCGTTACCATCACGATATAGCTGTTCAAAGTGCGTTGTTGCACTCCCTAAATCTCATTGACAATAGTGACCGATTTGCGAGTCAGAGTTCTCAAAGCAAAACGGGCGTTGCTCGTGCAGAAAGTGCGCCTTTTGTGAACATTGCTGAATGCTCTGTGACCTCTCAGACACTGAATCCAAAAGGTGACTGTGGCAAAGTGTTTTCCGATGCTTCGGCAAAGTATCAAAAAGTGAAACGACCCGCTGGTAACTCAAACATTTCGCTCGAACGCGAAGCACAAGTGGTGCTTACGCCAAAATCTGACAATGTTAACAATGCTGTTAATGAGCGCGGGTTGCTGCTGGACGTCGGCTTTCCCGCGTCTGTTGTGAAAGTTGTAAGCTCCCGTGAGCCTGAAAATGTTGTGAGCCCCGACGTTGGCTCGCCTAGTTGTTCTGAAGTGCAAAACACGCATAACGAACATTTGGAAGATTAAACTTGTGCTTTGAGTGAAAGCAGTTTGTTGGTGTCCGATTCAAGTTCGGATTTTCGCGGGGTCGATCAACCGCCCCCAAAGCAACGGGCAACTGACGTCGCAGAGTTCGAGAAGAGTTCATCGAACTGCAGCACCCCGGTTGAAATGAAGCATCTTCGAAGCGACGAAGCAGCTTCACTCGAAACCTCAAAGAATGGAAACGGCCAAGAAGCTTCTGTCCAACAGGATGGTGAATTTAATGCTTCTAGTGATAATGCGGCAGAATCTAATGTGCAGCTCGTTGACAAGCTGTCAGCCGCTGTGAACACTTTCGGTTCGAAAACCGATCCTGCTGATGAAATGTCTCCGAAAGCTACTGACAATTGTGTAAGTGTGGACAATGTCTCCGCACAACTTGCTGCGAGTTCTTCAAGTGACCTGTGTGTGAACTCG
>Ga0210059_1011908_pt1 | contig 13235 bp, 9 predicted proteins | sample Ectturendosymbi2_FD_188042 | JGI IMG/M metagenome (GOLD analysis project Ga0210059, IMG submission 188042) | Ecteinascidia turbinata endosymbiont from Florida, USA - Sample 2 (SPAdes) (version 2) | ecosystem: Host-associated > Tunicates > Ascidians > Unclassified | place: Key West, Florida...
GGTCGGGTTCGGGTCGGGTTCGGGATAACAATTTCTATATATTTCGGGCTGAGTTCGGGTTCATTTTTTGTTCATCACGAAATGTTTTACGAATCAGTCTGGAAGAAATAGGAAAATCGGGCCAGAATCGGGTTTTTATTTCACTTGTCGGGTTCGGGTCGGGTTTCGGACAACAGGGATCGGGTTCGGGTCGGGTTGTGGTGCACAGCAAGATCGTGGTGCACAGCAAGAAATATCTGTTTCAACAAAAGTTTCAAAAGAAATTGTATCATTTCAAGTTCAACAGGAATTCCCAATTTAGGAGTGTGATGTAAAAAATGATCCAGTTGGACAAAAAAATCCGTCTCCGACTCCCAGTGTTGTCAGGAATCCGACTCCACCCAAAAACCTCCGACTTCTTCCGACTCCGCAACTCTGTTTTTTACGCTACTTGCACTAAGCTTGCTTCCCAAAAACGATTAGGTATTTGGCTAGGTATTTGGAGTTAACAATCTAATTCCCTAATATGATCAAGTCAATATTGTAAACTGGAGAAAGTTACACATGTTCGCTGAACAAACTTGCATATGTTTGACCCACTCGGCCTACACAAAGTGTGAAAATAGTTGTGTATTTGCGAAAACGAAGCCATACTCAATTATCACCACAGCTCTGCACGGAAGTTAAGAAATACGTGTCGCCGAAGTTTAACACAACGGTTGGTTAGTTTGTTTAGCCCAGTGGTTCCCCAAAGTATTGGTCGAGATCGAGACCCAAACAAAGATAGCGAAGGGTCAAAAAATGTGTCACGCTCAGGCGATCCCAACCGGAGTTGTGTAATGTCAATGTTACCACTGCTTGTCTTTGTCTGGCTGTATCGCAGGTAAGAAAATAATATATTATTTCCATTATAAACGAACTTAGCAACTTACTGCCAAAAATCATCCATGCAATATGTTTTTCAAATGTTGTTTGAGGTTTGGGACGCAAGGTGGTCACCAAACTTAGACTTGTGTCGCGCTCAAAATAGCTTGGTAACCGCTAATCTAGCCATTCTAGTGTAAGCGGTTGAAGTCCGTTTTTAAAGCCATTAGTGTCTCAATGTTAAAATGTAATCGGCTGTGAAAAAATTCATTTTAGTTTCATTTTAGTCACATGCGCTTTATCGAGAAAACAGATTGCAAAGCTACCTGTAAGTAATGGCAGTGTCAATGTCCTCAGCATTTACAAAATAAACAGTATGCTACTTCATGCACTGTCCACCGAAAGCAGCCCTTTCACAGCAAAAAAATATACACTAAGATCTTACAGAGTATATATTTTGGCTACTAGGTAGCCATCATCAGCTCTGCTCTTATATGTTAGATTCTGCTGCTGACTCCATCCGTTGCAGCGGGATGATTTCAAAATTACTGCAGGATAGGGTGGCAATTAAGGCTCCACGTAATGACGATTGAACCGTCACAGCACACGTTTAATCATAACAAATAAATATCTAGACCAGGGTTGGAGAACCTGGCGCCCGAGGACCAAATGTGGCCTGCGTGAACATTTAATGCGGCCCGTACTGTCAAAAATTTCGTCACCCAATATAGAACACACCATCGTGTTAAGACGAAACACTGCGATAAGCAGATACGTGAAACAGTTAATCAAAAGAATTAAGCATCTCTCGCTTCTTCTCATAGTTTTCTCTCGTTATTTTCCTTAGGAAGGCAAGGGTACAATTTTAAGATAAAATTAATTATTTTACCGCCCTCCGGCGACATTCCACAGCATATGTGGTACGTGGTAGTCCCTACCCCTGACCCAGATGTTGTTAAACAGTGTCTATGACCTAAATGCGTAATAAACAGATTAGAAATAGATTCCTTCATGGCCCAAGTTTGAGCTTCAAGGCATATAAAACGTATATCACCGCCATGTTCACGCATTTAGTCACAAAACTGTACAAAAGCAAATATCGGCGATGGTTGCTTAAGCCTTAAATTTTAAGGCAACGGCTGATGCTGCAGACAAGGGTAAGTCATACAATATTTTTAGCATGCCAGAGTTATCAGAGAGGAATTTTGCGATGGTCTTGAAATGAAATCTACATCGCATTTGGTTGGATACAACAAGGTGGTGTGCCAGAAACAGCTGCGGAAAGCGTTACGCCTTGTTTTACTTTCGGTTAGTGATCGCAAGTGCTTAGATACAAGTTGCCTTTCATTATCGCCAACTTCCACACTAAGCTCAAATCCGAGGTAAATGTCAGCCAGGATATGAGTTCTCCAGCATTTACACAATAATTAAAGTTTGATTAATCATTGACAGTTGGAAAGCCATACTGCTTTGATGAAGTTCGAATAAAAGCTGAGGTACAATAAGTTCAAGTAGTTGCATTGATTTGGACTGTAGCATTTTTTTGGCTTTCACATCAAAAGCTTAAACCTGAACATTTTTGATGCAATTTTCGGAGTTGGGGTGCAATTGTCTCCCTAGCTACGCGCCTGGACCAGTTCGTAACAGACTACTTTATGACAAAACACGTTCTTAAAATACCACGTTCTTAGAAGACCAGTAGGCTACATAATAGATCTATACACAAAGCTACCATACCGTCCTTATCTCTAAGAATTGTCCTTATTTTGAAGTACTATGTCTTGCAACATATTAGTGTCCTTATTTCTAAGAAATGTCCATAAATGTGATTTGCGTCCTTATTTTTTCTTATTTTCTGTAGTGTAACAATTTCAAATAAGCAATATCTGATAAACCATACAGACCATTTCCATCTCATCTTGAACATTTTGTAATCAAGATTTTGTGAGGTAATAAAATTAGTGTAATCTTGCAGCACAGAGACGTAACGCATTATTAAGCATTGTTAGCATTGTAAGCTGTCTAGGCTGGTTGGGAATTTGAGGAAGATTAATTTGTAGTGAAGATTTAGCATTTAACCGAGTCAAGAAATAAGCAAACGAAAATACGTTTTCCGTGACGATTGCAAGAAGGAATTCGAGATGCACGCGTTTTTTTCTAAGTATAAGACATTGTTGAAGCAACTTGCGCCTGGAAATGAATATACAAATATATTACCTGGCATTAGTTGTGCAAATAGAAAGAGTTTCACTAAATGTTGTTTCATTTTGGGCAGGAAAATCGAATTTCCCCAGTCGTCCTTATTTCTGGTTCTAGATCAGAGGTGACCAACCTTTTGATTCCGTGCGCCAATTTTTTTCACTTTTAATTCAGATGCGCCATGCAAACATTCACTTCCTTTCAGTCCTTTAAAACATGTTGGTAACATGGACATATTTTGGGGTTATATTAACATGTATGTATTTGAAAAATATATGTCTCTTTTATATAACAAATATATAAACAAGCATTACCCAATTTATTTAATAATGATGACAGATGTAGTAGTTGAAGAGGAAAAGATCTCACACAAAACGTTTTAGTTTCCTTTGATCATTTTACTTCCCCAAACCAGTAGTATTAGGAGTTAAATTCGTAACTGAAAGTAACAGAAGTTCTTCAAGTTAGAATCGGACAGTGGCGACCTCAATTGGTTTTTGATTACTTTCACGAAAGAAAATGACTGCTCGCATCTGTACGTAGTTCCGAAGAGTCAGGCATAACTCTGGGCAAAGTTTCTCATTTCTGGAAAATGTTCACATGGTAATGATCGCCAAAAACCAATCATTTCGGACGCACTTGGGAATGAGGAAAGTTCATCAAATTTCACATTCTCAATACTGAATTTGCTTTTAGTTCAATAAGTTCCATTTGCATATTACTAGGCATCTTAGAATGTTACGTTAAGTGAAAATAGATTTATAAATGCAAGCATGCGGTCTTCGTCAGGAAAATCACTAAAACGACTATCAATGACTTCTTGTAGTAATTTGATTTTTTCAATGTATTTTGCAAAGTTGACAATATTTTCAACACATTCACGTTGTTTTTTCAATTCCTTTTTTAACTGAGAGATAAACAGTTTCAACTTCATCCTAAATGCGTCAATTCACTGATATCATTCACTAAGCTAGGAAACAGTTTGTCTTTTCCCTGCAGTTTCAAACTGAGGCAATTGACATGGCTGGAAACATCAACTAAAAATGCTAAATCTAACAACCAGTTCCCATTACACGAAAGGCCCTTTTCTTAGACACACATCTTTCTCTTCTAGAAAATCATGCACAATGTGTTTCAGTTTCCAAAATCGTTTTAGAGCTTATCTTCTAGAAAGTCAAGTTGCCCATGCTACAAAGAACGTGCAAGAAAAATACAATCACTAAAATTAATGAGTAGGTGTGGCTTACTTTCTTGTCATCAAAAGGATGCAATGCGTTACTTCTTAGCATCCAATGCGCCATAGGTTGGCCATCCTTGTTAGATCTAGAATCTAGATCAATGGTAGTCCTGTCTATACATAGTGAGTTGCGTTCACAAGAGATGGGTGATTTTAGCTCTAAAGTTGTTTAATTGAAGACTTACGGGACAGCAGCGTGTGTAGTTGCTGGCGGTTCATTACTACAACAAAATACAGTACGAACTACTGGTTTCTGCCCTGCTATACAGCAACTCCTATTGACATTACTGCATGCAGTAATGCCGGGGTGGCCAAACTACGGCCCGTAGGCCGCATCCGGCCTGTCGACGAGTTTAATCGGGCCTGCCAAATACGTTGCACATTCTTTTCAAGCACCACATTTCCGACTGTGGACAGCAATGCAAGCGCAACAGCATTGGCTGCTGCTTGTCACGTAAATCGCATTGTATCCGGCCTTCCAGTGGCCAGGCAGTCGCGAATTCAACCCTCGGGTCAAAAAGTTTGGCCACCCCTGCAATAACGGGTCTAAGAGGACAGAATATTAATAGAATGATAGCTTTTGCTACGTAACATTACAATTATTAAGCACTTCTCCGAAGAAGGTGCGGTAAATTCTATCTCCACCTTAGCGACACAAACGCGCAATTAATTTTTTTGGCACAGCTTCACATGTATGCGCAGCATTACGGAGCCCTCCCTTGTCTTAGCTACTGCAGTGCAGGAGGCGTTCGTCGGTTTACGATGCACTCGGTTTATTATTTCGAGTTTACGAATGCGTGCGTATCAACGTATACGCAAAAAACGAGTTTAAGTATTCGATATTTCGTGCGTAAAATTTAATTTAAATAGGCTACTGCATTTTTGCATGTTCTTCATGTGCTGTGTTTACAGTGCGGTACTCCGGTGTTAATTTAACTACTGCAACTTACGTAACGTTCAATATACCATACCAATCCGGGTTACGACGAAAACGGCTTTACCAACTACCCAAAAAGCTGCATAAACTAAACAAAACCACGAAAGGCCAAAATGTTTTTTGATAAATCTTCATTTTGTTTCCCAATGCAGTGCTCATTCACTCGCGTACGGCTTGCCGCATATGCCACGAGCTTTCCTTTCAAAACTGCCACCAAACTCATCAGGGAGGAGTTCAGGTAGTTCTCTGATGAAGACACTTTTGCTGAGAAAAAGCTTGAGTCGCGGCACTTTAACTAATACCATTAAATCCTTCTGTTCTTTCTTCGTATGTACACTGCACAGTCAGCTTGCGCTTTTGAGCTCCTTATGTTACAATCGATCTCGTCATTTCCCTTGCTATAGCATCCTAGCAGTTCCTGCACCTTCCTCTAGTTCTGCACATACGCTACGCTGAACAAAACCTTATCGACCACATACCAAGCCTTTAAGTTCCGCGTGCGGTACTTCTTGAGCCAGAGAGCTGTTCAATCCTTCTACAGATGCAGATAGTCTTGTATTTTATATTTAAAAAAGGGATTGTATTGGATTTTTTTTTGGGGAGTGACGTTATAATTGGGGTAGGCTTACGCATTTTTGGCCAAGGTCACCATATCCTGGGCGCCAACACCAAGAGCCAATTTTTTGACTCAAGTTTTCAATAAAAACCAGGCGATAAAACGAGTCTTTAGAGCTCTGATTGGCCATCTAGCGTTTGTGGTTAAATAATCATGGCCAAAAAGAATGTTGGAAAAAATCTATTTTTGGGTTTATAACGGCCCACTGCTATGCGTCGCAGTAGTTTTTTGAGGAAACCGATTTAAAAAGTTGGTGTATGATGTTTGAAAGAAGTCGAAACCCTAGGAAAAAGTGGGCCATTGACAGGGTGTGAAAGTCTTTCTTGAGAATGAAAATCCTCGTAGGTCACCCACTTTGCTGGGGTATATTACCACAGAACTGCCGCCAGAAATTCTTCAATAGGGGGGTTTTACATTTGTGCAGGGGGGCTTAACATTCTAAAATTTGACAAAAACTCTACTTATTTATAGTGTTTCATATTTCAATTGGGGGTCTTGGCGTTTTGTTTGGGTGAGGGTAAGCCCACCAAAAGCCGCCCGTGACGACTGGACTGTATTACCAGTTAGTTGATACGAAACGAAACGCGATATGCTTCGATGAAATGATGTTAACCTGTCACGGACGTTCGCTGGATTATTTTTATTGTCTGGCTAAATCTCATCGTGCACTTGGCCTTTCTTGCTGATATTTTTGGGCAGAACTATATTTTCCCCTGCGCTAACCCTTGGTCAATACATTTGATTAGCTAACAACAGCCCACTTGCACTTAAGTGACAGTCTCAAAACGATTCAGCAAGACCGACGACAATATAACTGTCTTCTCGCGCACTTGAAAATGCGAAGATTCCGTCTTTCAACCTCAGCGTCTTTTGTTTCCAGTCAACCAATAAAGCGTTCCTTATCAGACTAACAAGCATGTCGAGGGAAGAAAAGATACCTCGGATCAGAGTTGCCATTTTGGCTTTTTTGAGGCCAAATTTGTAATTTTTGGCCTTTTTTCAACTCCTTTGGCTTTTTTGATTTTTGAAAAAAGGCCAAATAAAATTTGACTTTTTTTGGCCTTTTTTGGCGAATTCGATTTTTTATGTCGATTCGGCACATTTGAAGATGATCTTGGCAGATTTCTGGGCACTGGCAGATTTCTAGACACTGTTTCTGGACACAGAATGATAAATTTTCATTGGAAACTCTGCACGAGAATTTGTAATTTTTTGCTTTGCTTATTTCATGCTTTTAGGTTTGCAGTTTCAGGTTACTCTTCAGCAAAACCAAAAGTTTCGAGAAGTTTACTAATGGAGTGAGCTTCATTCTTTTTATGTAAAAAATATGCGTATATTGCCTTTCAAAAGCGCGTTTGGGTGTTTCAGAGTTGTCGTTGTGAATTTATCTTGCCTTTGGCTTTTTTTGGTGCGATTTGGCTTTTTTTAGGGTTGATCTGGCCTTTTTTGCTCATGACTACCTGGCAACCCTGCCTCGGATTACGAGGTAGTCGCGAACGCGCTTCTAACGCTCAAGGGAGAGATTTCTTCAGATAAAATATCCTACATAGGCAACGCCCTTCCGTTACTTACGGTGTATGGCCGTATGCAGTCACATCTTACCTCTTTTTCACTCAAGGCGATCACTGCTCTTGTTTGAGCAGCTATCGCGCCTGCACTGACAACCCGCACGTGTCCACAAAAAAACTACAAAAAGCTAGATCGTGCAAAGTAACAAATGGAATTCGCTGCTTGAACAGTTTGCTGATACAAAGCAATGTCTGAGCCAATCAAGAAGCTAACTGTAGCTGCACTGTCAGAAAAATTTGAAAAATTTATGGGCAACCTGCAATTTGCTCAGCAAAAGACTGATAGCACTCTGTCAACAATGATGAATGAAATATAGGAAATTCGAAAAAGTCAGGAATACTTGGGCAGCAAATATGAAGAAATTAAAGATGAACTGAAAACTATGCAAAATATCAATAAAAATTTGAAACATGAAAATGCAATTTTGAAACAAACCGTTGCTTCACTGCAAAAACAAAGCGCAGAAACAGAAGCTAAAGTGAATAATTTAGAACAATACAGCAGGAGGAGATGTTGTCTAGAGATACAAGGAATTCCATACAAAGACAATGAAAATACAGAGAAAGTTGTTTATTTGGTCAAACAACTTGGTATTAACATGACAGGATCAGAAATCAGTGTGGCACACAGGTTAGCCCCTCCAAACAACTCAAATAAAAATCCTGCTATTATTGTCAAGTTTCTTAGTCAAAAACTAAAAGACACTATCTACCATAAGAGATGGAAACTAAAAGATATAAATAATAAGGCTGGAAATGATGGATTTAACGTTTTTATAAATGAGCGTTTGACGAAAGCAAATAAAGAAGTTTTCAAGGCTGCATTATCCTTAGAAAAGAGATTCCACTATAAATATGTTTGGACTAAACATGGCCTTACATATTTGAAAAAGGATGAAACCATCAAGCCACTATTATTAGAAGATTTGAAGACCTCCCATCAGATGGAAAAGGACTTAAGTAGAACAAGATTGTCTAAATCTTGTATGTAACTTTTTACTCTTAACAACTGCAATGTCACTGTGCATAAGTGAGAAGTGTAAAGATTATGGTAATTCCTGTCACTCTGCTGCTGTTCTGTGCAGTTTGTGTAACTGTTGGTCTGATAGTGGTTGTCATCATTCAAATGTTAAAAATGATATTGTATTGCGAAATGACTTGTCCTATGTTTGCCTTAATTGTCTGATCAAAACAGGTAATGATTTCAATAATTCCTTGTTTTCTGTGCATGATCAAGTGGAAATAAGTGATGATACCAGAGACAATTTCGAGACTGCATTAGATTTGTGTGTTTCATGTAGTTATTATAATTTATCAGATATAACTGCCACTTTTGAACAGCATTGCAAAGATAGTCTTTCTATTATTCATGTGAACATTGTAAGTCTGTCTAAAAATTTATATAAGCTTGAAAATTTCCTTACTCAGGTAAAGTATGCTCCTGATATAATAGCTATCACTGAAACTAAAATCAAGTAAACTATGCCAATTGTATGTAATGTTAATCTGCTGGGTTATAAATTTAGACATGTTGATACTCACAAGAATGCTGGTGGTGTTGGTCTTGATGTGAAAAACTGCATAGATTTCATTATATTAAATAAGTTACAAATAAAAAACTGTAATTGTGAAACTCTATGGATAGAGATAAAACTTAATAATAAAAAGTATGCTGTTGGTGTCATATACAGACATCCTGATCCTAATTTTAAGACATTCGCAGAGGAGTTGTTTAGCATTTTGCATGAGTTGAATGATAAAACGTATACATACTTTGTCTGTGGTGACTTCAATATTAATTTAATGCACTATTCCAAGGGTCAAATGTGTTACAGATTATGTTGATATGCTTCATAGTCTATCTTGCAAATTGCTTATTGATAAACCAAATAGAATAACTAAACATTCAACTACTTTCATTGATCACATTTACACTAATGATGTTAAATCCAGCATTGTTTGTGGTATAATAATAAATGATCTTTCAGATCATTTACCAATTTTTGAAATTAGTAAAAAAATATCACCTCAAAAAATATATTCTAAAAGAAAAGTTAGAAAAGTTAATGGCATCAATGCAGAACATTTTATTGCTGATTTACAATCTCGGTTAATCTCCAAATTAAATTTTGATCAGCTTACCTCTGTCAATTTGCAATTAGAATTATTATATGAAACTTTTCATGCAGTATTGGAGGACCATGCCCCTTTAATTAATCCTTCACAAAAACAGCAACAATTATCTTAAAACCATGGATGACTGCCAACATTCATAAATTGGTAAAGAAAAAAAATAAAATGTTTCAAAAAGTTTATAACAAAAAGCAAACACATGCCTTCTCTGTTTACAAGCAATTTCGAAATAGTCTTAGTGGGACAATAAAGATAGCCAAAAACTCTTATTATGAGAAACTTATCAATCTTAATAAAAAGAATTCAAAGAAATTGTGGCAGACTCTAGGACATTTGGTAAACCTCAAAAGTAAAACAAACAAAGCTCCACAAAGTATAGTAAGTGGCCAAGATGATGATTTATATGACCCTTTAAATATTGCAAATGAATTTAATAATTATTTTCGTGAAATTGGTTCTAGAATGGCTGAAAAAATTCCTGCTCCAAATGGTATGCCTAAGCATATTACTACCTTATGTTCACCTTTCTTTTTATATGAAACGTCAGAGGAAGAAGTGGTACGTTTAATAGGGAATCTCTCAGATGGTAAAGCCACAAATGAAAATGATATACCAACTAAGATTATTAAGTTAGCCAAGTTTGTCCTAGCGCCAATTCTTACACGTATTTTTAATAAGTGCATTAATGAAGGATTTTATCCTGATTGTTTAAAAGTGGCCGAAGTTATGCCTATCTGCAAATCTGGAGAACAAAATATTTGCTCAAATTATCGACCGATATCTAGTTTGCTACAGTTCAATAAAATTTTTGAAATAATTCTATATGACAGATTGTACTTTTATTTACTGGAATATAAGTTATGATCCAAATATCAGTTTGGTTTCAGGCCTAGATCTTCAACTTCATATGCAGTTGAGAGTATTTACTCCAACCTATTGAGTAATACTGATAACGGATTATATTCTTGCTCCATATTTCTTGATTTGTCTAAAGCATTTGACACGGTAAATCATAACATGCAATTTGACAAATTGTATCATAACTTCGGCATTAGAGGAATTCCTTTACAATTAGTTCGTAGTCATTTATCCAATCGCAAGCAATTTGTAAAATTGGATAATGTGCAATCTGGTTTAGTTGACATTTCAAATGGCGTGCCTCAAGGGTCTGTTCTGGGACCGCTATTGTTTATCATGTACATTAAAGATTTACCTAAATCCTCTGCATTTTATACTGTACTATACGCTGATGATACTTATCTTTGTCTACCTTATAAAAATCTTGACAATCTGCAGCATATGGTGAATGTGGAACTAATTAAAGTAGACAACTGGCTGCGCTCAAATAAATTGTCCTTAAATTACTCCAAATCAACATTTATGCTTACAACATCTTTCAAAAATAATAGCAAGCTATCGGAAACTTGTTCGTTCCAAATAAAAATTAATGACAGCTGCTTCCAACGAACAACATGTGCAAAATACTTGGGGGTTTTGATAGACAGCTCGCTAGACTGGTCATCTCACGTGCAATACATAAAATCAAAACTGGTTAGGGCATCATATTGATTTTATAATATTCGAAATGTGGTATCAATTGATGTTTTTAAAATGTTATATTTTAGTCTTGTGCATTGCCATCTAAAATACTGCATTGTTTGATGGGGCACAGCTACTAATTCTGTTTTGCAACCACTAGAAGTAGTGCACAATAATATTCTACGAACTATGACATATCACAACTTTAGACATATTACACCTCTGTATATATCTCTCAATATTCTAAAACTTCACGACATTTATAAATTAGAATTAGCTAAACTGATGCATAAATTTCACCATGAAATGTTTCCAACATCATTTGAAGATTTGTTTAAGAAAACGGCTGAAGTTCATTGTCATAATACAAGATATGCAACCAACCAAAACTATTTTATACAAGTTTCAACAAACGCTGACAAAAAACAATTTCTCATCGAGGAGCTACTCTTTGGGCAAATATAGATCAACAATTCAAAGATAAATAAATCCCATAACGCCTTTAGTAATCAATACCAATCATTTTTGTTGTCGCAATATGGATGAATGTCTGAGATAAGTATACTACTGGATACATCTAGTTAAATTTTCAATATCATCAGTTTTATCGTTTATGTATACGTTTGGCATGCGTTTCGGATTGCTCGTATGGTTTATAACGCGCTTGGCATTTAGTGGTAGACAACTGAAATAGTGGTAGGCAACTGAAATAGTGGTAGGCAACTGTATTTCCATGACCCTTATCTCAGGTCTGTTTCACTGTGAACTCACCCCTGAGGCCCCCTGAAAAATTTTGACCCCCCCATGCATGCACTCAATCTGTAAATATCACTTGTGTTTACTTTCATCGCCTTGTCGCACCTTTTCACTAATTTTGTTCAGATACGTTTTTTAACCGATGGTTCCTGACACATAAACGTCCATTAGGGTGATTTTTGACTAATGATACTGATAGTTAGTAGAGGTTTTTCACCAATCATTTGCGGCAAAGGAACCTGTAAACGCTGTGGCTTATGTAGAACTTAATTGCTGAATATGCCATACGCTGTGCATTTATTCTACGCAATGATGTATTATTTATTGACTGGGTGAACCATTACTTCGTCACACAAACCAACACACTACAAACTCGCACGGCATGAAGACACGGCTGGTGGACGAGCTTCGTTGTGAAGCTCAGTTTGCATCCTGACCCCTGAGTGGTAGTTATTTTCCGACTTTTTACAAAAATATTTCACTTGCTTTTTGTTTGCTTTAAGTACCTCACGTCCACGTTTCCCAAACTTTTGAGTGTGGCCCCAACCAGCCCATTTTTTTTGGGCCAAATACTGTGACTTTAAGCGAGCAACAGTATTTGGTTTGGAACACCGCCTCCCAAAGCACAAAACGACAAGATATGCTAGAGATTTGGGGGGCGTGGCCCCCCTGGCTACGCCTATGACCCCAACCTGAGTTTGGTGAACATCTCGCGACCCAAGCTTCAAACAACGTATGAAAAAAATGATTGTATGGATGATTTTTATCAATAAATTGCTAAGTTCGTTTTCAGTGTTAGCAATCTATTCTTTTCTCAGTACCTCCGCTACAGACAGACACAAACAAGCAGTGGAGGTGTTGAAGACATACCACCCAGGATGGGATCGTCTCGGTGCGACCCATTTTTTGACCTTTTGCGCCCTTGTTTGGGTCTCGGCCCATACTTTGGGAACCACTGCCTGACCGCGACAATCAAAACTCCACGCGGGCGATATTTTCTGAGACATTCTTATATTTTTGAAACATAGTGATACTTAAACGTATTACGAAGTCATATAAGTAGCAACAACAACAACCATCATTTGAATGAAAACACGTCGGGTGTTTGGGAAAGCGACTGTTTCCTAGCAACGGTTCATTCGAAAAGTGCAGAAAACGTGGGAAATACGGACAATCGATCAATGCGTTGAAGTAGCAGAATTCACTTAGTGTGGTGAATGTATGATTACCTTGTCCTTACCACGTAGTGGCGCCTGCAATCTTGCAATCCTTTGCCCCTGTGTTCGTTCCGCGGCTGTTGCGTTGTGATTGCGGTCTCGGAATGCAATACCGCCAAGTGTTCTTTTAGTGCAGTTTGCCCGCCCTGGGAAGCATTTGATCAGTTACGCTGTTGTGTTTGTTTGAGTT
>Ga0210059_1011909_pt1 | contig 13234 bp, 4 predicted proteins | sample Ectturendosymbi2_FD_188042 | JGI IMG/M metagenome (GOLD analysis project Ga0210059, IMG submission 188042) | Ecteinascidia turbinata endosymbiont from Florida, USA - Sample 2 (SPAdes) (version 2) | ecosystem: Host-associated > Tunicates > Ascidians > Unclassified | place: Key West, Florida...
CGGGTAATTCTGCGCTCGTGCACGGCTCGGCAACTCCTGGGCGCAATAAAACAAACAAAGAATCGTGCGCGGCTACTCCTGGCAACTCCTCAGTGTAGATTGGCCTTAACGCTTCGTCAGACGCTTCGTTTCGTAACGCTTCGTTTTTCGTAGCAACCGCGCACAAACCATAGTAAACTTCTTGGAATGAGTCTGCTGCACAACGCACTAACACCATGGTTTGCATAATGCATGCTTACCACAAACCCTAATTACGTGCTGGGTGCCCAACACCAAGCCGTTTACCTTATCTCGCAACAGGGCTGCCGTTTTGCTTCCATACTTCTCTTGCAAGGTCCAGTTCTCATTGTAGTCATCGTGGCTTTTAAAAAATTCGCGCGCAGCGTCATTTCCGCCAGCCTTCATAAAATAAGATGTCCAATGAAAGGCACAAGTCCCGGAATTGTACACGTTCGAGGGAACATGGATTATAAAACTAAGCGACGGTTTGCCTTTAAACAAAATCCATGGCGACCGCATGTTACCATGTTCCAAAAACACTTTTGACTTCGCCAAAAACTATTTGCCTTGCTTCCTGAAACAGTTACTGGTGCCTGAAGTTGCAACGCTTGCAATTGATTAAAAAAGTTATAACAACTGCTCCACATTCCCGACGTGTTGAAGCAGCAGTTGAGGTTAGCCTCAGAAAAAAATCGCACTATGGCTTTTACGGCAATTGACGTTTTAGTCTATTCTTTCTCAGAGAAACAGTCCCGTGGGGCAATTTGAATAAGGACTGATGATGCGCTGACAAACGCGGAACTAGTTTTCCCGTCAATAAACTGTGACTGATTTACTTGCCGCCATCTTTGTGGCCTATAACTATGAAAATTAGATATGCTTGCAAGTTTTAATCGTCGTAGAAAAATGAAAGTAGAAAGCAGGCAGATTCCCCAGAAGCTTGCCGCCAGGCTAAAGTTTGTTTGTTGCCCCGTGGGGCATGATACAGTTTTGAACAGCACGCGCAATCAAATAGATCAATCTTAATTTTAATCACAAAAAGTTAAAAACAAGCGGTTGATCAGCCACAAAAGAGAAAACAAACGGGGAACTTGCAGCAGATGCAATAACTGGTTTCTCTCGTCAGTGACGTTGTTTTCGATTCCAGTTGCAAAGAAATTTCACTGATTTACATTTCACTCATGAAAGCACTAAGAGATACGAAAAATTTTTTTCTAAGAGATACGAAAAAAATTTAGGCAAAGCCCTGTCGAGTTTTCGCTGTAGCGTCCACCGCGATACAAGGAAGAGGCTTTTGAAATGCAATAATATTTTGGAACAAGGACTTTCTCTCAGGTGTCTATAAGTTGAAAAATTTTGCAAGGTCCGCAAATTCTCAATAAAGAAGATATTAGCATAAAAACAAAGAATTCCGTGTATTTAAAGTAGTCAAAAACTTCCTCTTCGCCCCGAAGGTGAGTGATTAACACCCCAACAAGAAGTACACTCCGCAGCATAATATAGAAAAGTTTCTCAGGGAATATAGAACAAGTTTCTCGGTGGAGGTAGCAGTGTATCAGGAAACAGCGAAACGTTTTCTGCCCTGCAGTTCGGGGAAAGAACAGATCTGAATTTCAAAAACTAAATTAAACAGAAAGGGCAAGTTCATTCTGTTTTGGAGTAAGTCCACCCCTGGAGAGGTTTCAAGCTTGAGACAAAATTAAGTCTATTGAGACTAAGAAAGATTCTAATCCGGACAATTGTTGCGCAGCGACATCCAGCGACGGTAGTGCAGACCTTAACATCAACGTGTTGAAGCATTGACGAACACTGATCAAAAGATTCCTTTTATTCTTTTCGTGTAAGAACTGCGATTCATGTTAAAGCGTATAAAATAACCTGAAAGTATAAATGTGCTGCTGCGCATCACCACCGCTGTGAGTCAATCTGTGATTGTTTATGCAACAATTACACAACATACAATGCATGAACAGACTAATAGGCAACCGGCAACAAGCGCAAGGAATACGAATATCTGCGTCAACCGTAGCATTGTCAATGCTAACAGTACCTTCATCTTTTCCAACTCGATATCTTTCCACTTGTCCATCGTTGTGGAGCGTACAAAACTTAAATGAACACCAAGACCACGATGTTTTCCAGAGCATTCCAAACAGATCCAAATACCATACGTCACTGATACCCATTGAGGATTGAGGGCTCCACATTCAAAGCAAGACTGAAAAAATATTTACACCCGATGATACTATCATTGCACATCGACACACTGATTCATCAATCACAGTTAAACCCAAAATCGAAAAAATTTAGGGTATTTACCTAAATATGGCTTGAAACCAATTCAAACAATTGGTTTATTCAAGCGCCTCACAATTCTACTTCTACTTATCCTTGCACAAAACCTATGTTGGCATATTTCTGGGATAATTCCTGAAGGCAGATGGAATGCCTATTACCTAATTTTTGTTGATGAAGTTTGAAGTTGTTTAATACCAGAGCAATGCAAACTGTTGCATATTAAGTTTTTATTGAAGATATGATAACAATATTTGTGCTGCCTGGTAAAGTGCCACCCTCACATCTTTTATTTTAAAATTCAACACAGCAGGAAATTTTCAAATTATCTACTCAAAGCACAATGCTAATGTTTTGCATCACAACATCCAAGCACAATCGTGGATCCACCTTTCACTGGAATTTTGAATCAGAAAACGTGGCGTTTGATGAATAACATAACAATAACTTCATTCTCCAATATTTTCTACCCTGTGTCATACCCTCATTGTGCAACAATTTCTTTTGTTATCAATCACAAACTCACCTTAGCACCTAAGATAGCACAAGTTTTTCTGACAAGCAGTTGATGACATAAATCTTTCCTTCCTTAAAAAGTGAATAAGCAAGTAATGCAAACAACCATTTTGGGTACAAATTGATGCAGCAAACAACTGCTTCTGCAAGCTTACTACTGAAATGTCATAACTGCCCAGTGGCGTACGCAGAAAATTTTCATGGGAGGGTTTCATTCAGTGGCGTATGGCGTCATTTGTATTTGGTGTGCGTTGTTTGTGACGTCATAATCATGTTTTCCAAACCAACGTTTTGGCGAAGTTTGCGCTGAGACAAAATAAAGACAGTTGTTTTGGATAAAGTGAACTATCGCGGAACACAATCCTGAACATGCGTGGTGTGGGAAAGGTCTGCAAAAAGTGGTGAGATGGTTTCTGGATGCAGACGACAGTCCAGATTCCCACCAAAACCTAATTAATACTTCTTGGCACATTCACAATATTCCTTAAAATTTGCATGCAAATTAATTCTGTGGTCTTTGCATAAGTCGACAAAACAACAAGTAAAAAGTATGCGAAACCAATTAATCCCCTTTGCGCCGGTAATAAAGTTTTCGTAAAATATCAAGCTCAATGGCGGGAGGTTTAACCCCAACCCTTTCCCTTGCGTACGCCCTTGTAACTGCCTCAAAAGGAATGAAACCAAAACAACAGCGAGTGATATGAAGTAAAATCAGAAATTAAAAAACACCAACTTTTCATAAAACCTGGCCTGTTACTACTCTACAACAGGGGTCGGCAACCTTTTTTGCACTGCAGACCGGTTTAAAACTGAATTTTTTTGCGGACCGGCTTTCAAAAATCCACAAATGTTCAGCAATGAATATTTATTACAACTCATGCAAGTTATTACAACTTGATTCAATGAGAACCTTGAGCTTGTTTTGCCGCAACGAGACGCTCCCACCTAGGGATTATGGAACTCAATGACATCCGCAATTTGTCCCTCACGTCCAGTCTGTTTCGCGATTTCGTCTTTTTTGCTGCCATCGCAGAAAATCCAGACTCGCACAAGTAGGATGTCGGAAATGGCAGCAAAGTTTTTAATGCTTTTATGGCAAGGACAGGGTATTCTGGCAAGACCTTCATCCAAAACATTGGTAGAGTCGTTGTATGAAAAATACATTCAGGTTACCATCATTTGCAATGTCCAGCAGTTGGTCCTGTTGTCGTACAGGTAAGGTCGATTCACCTGGTTTGAAAATAAATGGATTACGGATCCATTTGTTTGCAGTTCAAAAGTCTTTAGCGCTTGAACTCTTGTAAAAGAACACGCAAGTGTTGCGCAAAGGCCGGAGAACGCTTGCTCAGGCCCTCTGTCTTTCAAAGTCTCTGCTAATGTTTGAAATATGTCAAATACCCCTTTGTTTGCGCGCTGCTCCCACAATTTAAGCTTGTATTTAAATGCAGCCACTTGATCTGCCAACTTGAATAGAGTTGTCATTTTGCCTTGAAGTGAAAGATTTAGTTCGTTGAGCAGATTGAAGATGTTACACAAATAGGCAAGTTGGAGAACCCAATTTTCATCACTAAGTTTGTTAGCAAGATCTGAATTTTTCTCCAATAGAAACCTTTGCAGTGGTTGGCGTAATTCAAACACTCTGTTCAATGACTTTTCTCGGGAGAGTCACCTTACTTCTGTGTGCAAGAGAAGGAATTTGTGCTCTGCATCCATGTCCTCACATAAATGCTCAAACAGTCGGGTGTTAATTGCATGGGCTTTAAATGAGGTTGATCATTTTAACTATATCATGGAATACACTATGAAGCTCAGTGATATTTTTCGGCTCCTCAGCATTTCCCTGTGAATGACACAATGAGTGGCCTCGCACTCTGGTGCGACCTACTTAATCCGAACAGTCAAACCAGACATCCGAACAGTCAAACTGGCAATCATGGCTGCAGCTCCTTCCGTGCACACACCGACACAAAGACTGGTCCAGTTTTCCTGTGAAATATTCATTTAGAGACTTGAATAGTTCTGAGGCTGTGGTGTTTTTTTGGCAAGAACAAAGTACACAAAATGTCCTCATGAACGTCCTCTTCATGAAGATATCGAGCAAAAACTAGCAGCACAGCTTTGTTTTCAATATCTGTAGATTCATTTCACTGAATCGCAAACCATTGTGACTTTACAATCCGCTCTAACAATAAAGTTTCAACGTCTTCTGCTATATCCTCAATTCGTCTCCCAACAGTGCGAGCCGAAAGAGAAACCTGAGCTATCTTTTTAGCTGCTGATTCTCCTAAAACTTCACTGCAAATATCAATACACGCAGGCAGATCAACTCTTGTGACTGAGCAATTGCACAAGAATTCTCTCTTTTTCATAAAACGTCCGAAAGTAATTGCGTCTATCGATACAGAAATGTTTCAAAGCATTTAACCTGGAAAATGATACGGCCCGGTGACCAACTCCTCACGGACCGGCACCGGGCCGCGGCCTGGTGGTTGCCGACCACTGCTCTACAATATAGTAAAGAGGCCGTTTGGTCAGTGTGGTGTCACATCCGTGATGCACCACGAATGGAAAGTGTGCTAAGAATACCACCAGTCCTATATGTGCAGTCGCAGTGGCGCATCTAGCCTGGAAAAAAAAGGTGTCTGTCGCGGAAAGGCAGCTTTTGATATCACTTTTCAGCATAAAACCACATTTTCTCTTGACCGAAAAACTAGAAATCGACCCATGAATTTTGCGATGTTGCCAAAGTATTATATCGGCAAAATTCCGCCGATATGCAATATATGCTCCTAAAAGCCGCTGCGCTGGTTTTCTGCGCGGAGGGTTCGGAAACCCAAATTGCTAGTTCGTCTCTGATTAATTAACGCAAATTCTATGTACTCTTTCTTATGACGCGCAACCCTCCGACTGCATCAAGCAGTGCGTAGTACAGACCGTTGCGCAACCGTCCCAATAAACCAGTCTATGACGCAACATTCGCTCTGAGGTTTTTGCGCGGTAAGTAGATGGTTGCCTGCGAACAAACCAGGGTAGCCCATGCGCCGTGGTGATTGACTATACTAGTGACCCGGGTTTGCGCAGAATTCGATGTTGTACCCTTCTTCATCGCACTGCAGTATTGTCTTTCAACTGTGGTTTGAGTGTTGCAAAGTATCGGCATCGGTTATCGGCAATGAAAAGTAACGACATCGGTATCGGCCCTGAAAAGCCTTATCGATCGAGCTGTGCCTACCCAATCAAACTTGGCTAGTAGCCTAGCGCCGCTAACTATTTAGAATAGAAACTGGTATTGATCACATGGTCAAAACACACTAGGAAAAATTTCCAAGTTACCATTGCCTTCGGTCACGGAGCGTTTATTACACCACAATCGCTGTTTGTTCCAATGCGAACATAGTGCTGAAAAGATGCTTAGCTTGTCAAACATTCAGTAAATGTCAACCAAACAGCAATGAGAGCTGTTTATCCATACGTACATACACAGGGTTGCCAGGTTGGCCCTTTTGGGGCCAAATTTCAGAAATTTGGTCCCAAATAACATTTGCTGGCCCTAAGATTTTCGTTTGGCCCTTTTCCGGGATAGACTGGCCGCTTGCAAGAATTAGATTTGACCTCCCTGGGTCCTGTCTGAGAAACCATATTTTTCACTTTTTTGACTAATAACTAAAATACTTTTGACTAAAATTCATTGCAGATTTTGACCAAATTCCTATATTTTGATGTTTGTTTATTACAAAATTTGCTAGGATCCTTACAGTTTCTGAGTTAATGTGAAAGTAAGTTTATCAGAATATCTGTTTCTTGCTGCAGTTGCAGAGGTAGCAGTGAGAACTCTTACGTTACCAACTTAACTGTTATTCAGATGGTGCACATTGTTGTTGGTTTTGTTCATATTGTTGTTGATCACTTTAGCACTTATCGAGGATGATAAATTTATCTCAGTTTATGGCTACACATGGAGACTAAGTTGTTGTCTTACGATCTTTCATCACGTGCTTGTTTTGCTGCTGCGCTACAATTGTGATTGAGGAACATTGCCATTTATTAAATTGCTAAGTATAGAGTCCTGTGACTTTGTAACTGCTGATAAATTTGGAAAAAATGGTTGACCCTTTTTCTGACCCCTTGTCTTAGCATTTGGCTCTTTTTTGGACTAGTTTTGGCCCCTTTGGCAAAAAGTAGATCTGGCAACTCTGTGCACACACTTATAAAATCCATGCTGACAATCAGCTGCACAAGTGCGTCTGTGGAACACTGGCTATCAAAGATGACAGCATTACAACAATAGCCTGCTCGCGAAATCACTGCGGGGAAGAACGATTAAGTTGCATTTGTTCTGATGATTTTACATCGTCAGGTAAAAGTTTTTTACTCGAAATCAATATCGGACTTCTTGCGTAGCAAACAAGATCGTTAACTGTTCAATTCTAAAAAGGTTATTGTCGAAACGCAACACTTGATATTTTGTTCAGATAATGCGGCCAAAATTTCCGAGGCTAGCTGTCGCGCATTTCAATGAGACATTTCCTCGTAAAAATATAGCTTTAACTCGGGCAGAGTCTAATTTCAGCTGAGTTTACACTTTCTCTGCCATGCTCAGCTCCTTGCGGAACTGGGCAAACCACGATAGATACCGGTTGCGACCCAGCACTCCCGCGCAAATGTGTTGATCATCCAGCAGACTGCAACCTCTTCAAAAAATATAACCTTATTAATTTCGCAATAATTCGGCCATCCACTTCAAACCACGATAGAAATTTATGAAACTGTCGAGGGGCGCCCAATGAGACAACCTGTTTGGCAGTTTTTTTCTGTGTGCCAACGCCTTAACTTTAATTTGAAGGAAGTTGTTTAATGTTTGCGCCAATAAACTCTGTCAGTGGAAAAGAAACCCGCATTACTTGACGTAACCCTGAAGAAGGCCGTAACTTTAAATAAATCTTACTTAATTTATCATAACCTAGTATGTGTAAACAGCAGGTAAAATTTAGGCCGAAACTGCGAAACGAAACCCTCGCGATTGGAGACTGTCCTCTCGTCATATGAAGCGAAATATTACAAAACACTGCGTGTGCATGGAAGTGTACGAGCTTCTGACAGCTTTGCTTGCATTGGACTGGCACAGCCAGAGTAGGAAATTGGACTGGCACAGCCAGAGTAGGAAATTGGACTGGCACCGCCAGACTTGCATTGGCACAGCCAGAGTAGTAAATTCTAAAGCAGGTGCGTTACGTGCGTTCGACCCAATAACAATTTAGACTATCTAGAACGTTCAAAAAGGTGGATTATTTCGTGTCATTGCGCAGGCGCTATTTAGACAAGACAGGGACGTTGTTGTTTTGTAATAATACTATACAACGTTAGTAGGAAAAGGCCGTTGCTTGTTCCAAACCTCCCGCAGTCGAGACTTGCATGGGCGTCGGAAAGAGGGGCCTTGCCCCCCTTGATTTTAAGAATTTCAGCAAAAAAGGTTGTTTTCTTGGTCTCGAGTGGGAAAAAAATTTTTACCACTTTTGGTCCCCCCCTAAAAAAATTTTGGAAAAACCCCTGATAGCCTCCCCCTGCAAAAATCCTTGCGACGCCCATGGAGACCTGCAGTGACAGTGCTTGCTATTTTATCGGCTTTAATGCTAAGTACCTGTGGTACAAAGGGTCCTGTCATGATAACCAATCAGACCCCCTAAATGTGTCCCTGTATATGCATGTTATGTGAACAAACAATAATAGAACAATCTTGGGAGAGCAATCTCAGCAAGTAACCTCTAATGCTGCTTGAAACAAGTGACTTGTTGAATGTGCTTGCTAAAGGTTGTCAAGCCTAGGGTGGCACAGAGTGATCTTGGCACGTGATTTTTATTGTTGCTTGTTGCCAGTGTCAAGCTTTGTGCACTTGCTGACTGTGCCCTTTGCCATCAGTATTTCATAGATATATCCATCTGTTGATCATCTGTCTACAATACTGAATAACGATCTTGCAACAAAAACCTACAAAAGAGCAAAAAACATGCCCTCCACCTTGCCGATAGGGCCATGCCAGAATGTCTTTGCCTCAAGTTAAGATAAAATAGAAAAATACTCACTGATTCACATTTGTGGCAGCTTGGAGATGGCACCACATGTGAATAAAGTGGTCACCGGTAGATGGTGTCCAAGATTAACAAGTCATTGTAATAGACACTAGAAGTGAAAGATCAAAATTCACTTACATATAGAAGTGCAGTACAACCTCATATCAGTACAGTGATCTTATCGTGTTTCCCTGATAATAAGACCTAGCATGATTTTTGAGGATGATTTTAATATAAGCCCTACCCTTAAAGTAAGCCCTAGTTGACTGGAAACCGATGACCTGCATGACATTCCAGAGGATGATATGATTGTTTTTGAATAATTTGTTGTTAATAAGTTTCTGAATAAAAACATGTTGATGATCAGTAAATGTACATTTTAGAAATCTCTTAATTTTTACTTTGTTACTTCATATTTTGATATATCAAAATAAGACATCCCCCCTAAAAAAACCCTAGTGTAAATTTCAGAGTGAAAATTAATATAAGCCCGACTTATTATCGGGGAAACACAATATGAGTGAACGCTATTACTGCTGGTTGCTTTCCTGTTAGCCCCAAGTTAACAACTGTCGCTTGCCTTAGTAGTTCAAGGTTACATCCATAACTCTTAACACATACCACCTTGTGCAACAGTGGCAAGACACTCCCCACATCCTAAAATGTACTTTCAAATGGAACTGGGTCAATCATGGCACTTTTGGCAAGTAAAAAATAATGGATGTTCCAGAACACAAATTTGTACTGACAGTGTTGAAAATTCTACACAAGGTAAAAGAAATCAATATTTAGAAATAATAATTGAATTTTGTAATTAGCAAAATATGCAGTGTTTTCTGCTCAAGGCTCAAATAAGAACTTTGCAATAACAAACCTAGAAACATTAAGCAAGCACATGCAAAATACGAGTTTTCAAAAGTAGAACAGCAAAGTTTAGTGAACAGCAAGGATCTTGATGGCACAGGTGATGTGTTGACAGCTGCTGTAAGTATGGATATAAATGAGAGCTGGCCAAAAATGTAGCAGAGCCAGAGTTCAAACGTTTTAAGTAAAGGAGGTGTGTTAAAAGTATGTTCTGCTTAAAGTTGGAAAAGCAATAATTTTTTGGTAATTCATCTTTTGAGGTTTAAGGAATGATTGTTTAAATTCCATTTATTCAAAGAAATCCAGATTTTATTTTGAACATACAGAAAAAAATAATTTTAAAACCTATTTATAAGACAACTGCCAATCAACTTATGTTTGGAAAAGTGGAGGAAGTAAATATAAAGCAGAGTTTTAAGTCAGAGAAGATTAAAAATAAGAACTAAGATGGTCTATCCCTAAAAGACTATAGTGAATATCTTATTTTGTGAAGGCTCTTCAAATGTGCAACTTTGTATCTTACCACACTGCATGATTAAATTTATAGTACAACTTTTGGGATGTGCAAATCAATAATATTTTTGTTAGTTCTGACTCAACAGATTTAAAAAAACAAAAAAAACATTATAAATCATTTTATACACTTATGTGCACAATGTGTTATATTCACATGCGACGATATCAATTACTAACATAGTTGAAAAGAGTGTGTTTTAAAATAATCAGTGTACAAACGTTTTAGTCTTATCATAAAAACTAATGAACTTGCTAATTGGTTTCACTTATATTTACCATAACTAATGAAATAAAAAGTAGAGATAGACCGATATATCAGCCAGGCCGATATTTGGGTTTCACCGACATACCGGTATTGGCCAAAATGTAGCCTCAGTAAGTGTTGTCAAAACACTGTTATATTCCTCACGCATCCAGACAACTTGCATTAGAAAGCACAACGAACCAAGTCAAGAAACAAGAAGACAAGATTAACCCTGAAGCACGCATCACCCGTTGCAGCAAAGGTATCATCATTAATCAGAGTAATTAAAAATCACTCAAAGTATTGAAATTTCTGCAATAGGTCTACGCAAATTTTTTTAAAGTTTTTGAAAAAGGTAAGGCATAGAATACACTATATTTTTGAAAATGAAGCATAAAACAAGATCTAAAATTTCGGAAATATCAGTGTCGGCTATCGGGCCATGATTGGCTGATATATCGATATTAATATTGGCCCCAAAAAAGCCGTATCGGTCGATCTCTAACAAAAAGTTTTACTTACCTTTATATATCACACCATAATCATAAAGAAAAACTTACAGCATACGTATAAAATAAGACTTGAAAATATGACTATTGTAAAGGAAAATTGTAAATGTATATTAGACATACGAATACTTGTTTTATTGAAAACTGTAGTAACAAAATGACATAAGTCATTTAACGATAAAATGTAATAATGGTACAATCAAGCACCAGCAAAAACTATACTAAAACGATATGTGTTTTCTACAATAAAGGTACCTAGCAAAAAAACAGACCAAAAGTAAAAAAGGTGATGTACAGTATATATGTGGCAACTAGCAGCTTCAGCAACTGAAAGGCTATAAGCATTAACTTAGTACACACATCGCATGCATAGATTACATCTGCATCTTCAAACAACGTCACTAGGTTTTGAAAAACAAAAACTTAGTCCAAACAAGCTTAATTAACTTTAACTTTAGGTAATTAGTAATTAGACTAATTAGTCATTGACTTCAAGCAAAATACTCCAGCACACTACAGAAGAGAAGCCAATCGTACCTTAAAGGAAACTTCTTCAACTTGTCTAAGCTGACTGAACTACTTGGAATAATTAAATTAATAGGTAGTTTTATATACCCTTGATTCTGAATGCTTTGTTTTTCTATGTTGTTATGTTGTTCATCTGGCATCTCTGTACTTAGACAAATCGCTGCACATATTGTTTTGTATGCCATTCCAGAATTATAAATAACAGAAAAAATGTGTGCGACTAATGTGGAATAATCAATTCAATGGCATATAATACAATAAAAAGTAATTAACAGTACTTGAAAAACCGGCAAAAATGCAGTATGCCTAATACTACTACTAGGCTGAAAAAAGCTAGACCAAGCTTTAGGGCATTCCATTCTTGCATTTTATTTATATACACGAGTACCGCAAATGTGGCAATCACGTTAGTATCAGATAATAATTACAGATTACCATTAGTCATCGACTCACTCAAACACACTACAGAAGGTAAGCCAATTGTCCCTTAGAATTAAATAAAAATCCTAATTAATGCAAACATGGCAAAAAGGCTGTGATACACCACTATATTATTTATACTATTATTGTACATACACAGTTTTAGTACAGATGAGTTACTAAAACTAATTTTTAGTAAGTCCAAAACCAAGTTAAGGTGTGAAACAAATCTAGTTGGAAGAAAAAAATTAGGCTGCAGTAGTAACCACGCTAGGCCTACACTACATTACAGTACCTAGCTTACCTTGTTTCCGTTTTTCAACTTCAAGTCTTTCAAAGCCTTCCTCGTTCGTGGACTGGCCATGATGATGGTGAGTTTAAGAAACGAAGTTGAGTTTATACTCACAGTAAATAAAATATCTCAAATAAGAAGAGCACTAGACTACACACACTCGTTCATTACACATACATCTGCAAATTGCAATGTCGAAGTCGTTACTCAGTGCACAGGCACCATTCCCAGATGCTCTATTCTTGAAATGCGACTCGCGAAACCAGCGTTACAGTAGTTCTGTACTTTACTGCGTCTACGCCTCCAAGTTGCTGAACAAAAGTCAATTGCTCGGTAACCTACATCACTATTGAAGCTGAAAACAGTTTTCGGACGAATCAAGATCTTCAATCTTTGTGAAAAATTGCTTCGATCAGTTTAACTGAAATGACGTGGGCTACTAATCACCTGAGCGGAACTCCGAACGGAACTATACTATTTTTAATTTTGTGCATTTTCCTTCAAAATTTCACAAAATGGGGCAGACCCAACACAAAATAAATTCACATATGACGCAATCACAGTACATCCGGGTGTGAAGCAAATGATGTGTAATGTCTAAAATACTGAAAGATATTATTTTAAGTTTGTTGGCACAACATACAGATACATACACACGCATAAAATGCAACATAATGACACAAGTAGACCTATATAAACAATGATAACAATAACCGTTTCACCAAAGTTTTTGTCCTTCGTTTGAAAAATGACCAAGTCTTCTTTTCCTAGGTCTAAAAGACAACCTGGCGAAGAGATCCATGATCGTAGAGTTTTCCTTTCCAGTCCTTAGCCAAAACCTAAAATCTAGCACTGTCTTACTTGGCAGATTTGTCATAGAAAGACTTCTGATTCGTTTACGGAATGGTCGATTTCGGACTCGATATCACGACTTGGGAAAATGCTGGAATATATGGAGACTTGATGAAGGGAATAATAGCAA
>Ga0210059_1011910_pt1 | contig 13233 bp, 7 predicted proteins | sample Ectturendosymbi2_FD_188042 | JGI IMG/M metagenome (GOLD analysis project Ga0210059, IMG submission 188042) | Ecteinascidia turbinata endosymbiont from Florida, USA - Sample 2 (SPAdes) (version 2) | ecosystem: Host-associated > Tunicates > Ascidians > Unclassified | place: Key West, Florida...
CAAATCGGTTAAGGCGCAGATAGCGATCAATTGGCTTTGATCACTTCCTCGGTAGGAAGTTCGAACGGCAAGCGGGGCAGACCGGGTGTTCCGCTTCAACGGGCCTCATTTCGAAGCCCGATTTGGCCCGAAAGCCAAATTTACCGAGTGAGTTGAGGTACGCGCAGCTGCGAGGTAACAAAACACGTAGTGTACGGGTGTAGCTGCAGGTGCACGATTTATCACACCCAAAATAGCAACCACCTTGTCCAAAAAATTGGCATAATCTAGCACAAACTTAGTTTGTTAGTCAACGATAATACTTCGAAATATAATGTTTCTCAAGAAAAAAAATAAACTATCACGACACTATCCGCAATGGTGCTATAGGCATGAAAGAAACTATCTAGGATAGCGCTATAGGCATGAAAAACATGTTTGTAGGCTTCTTAGAACAAGCGAAGAATCGCGTGAGTGATTGAGCTTTCCCACGCAACGCCATCGCGTGCTAATTTGCTCACTGCTGTCGCCTTCTCAAAAAGAGTGTGAGACTAATCCGAGCAGACAACAAAAGAACGCAGCTGTGTTTGCAAATGGAATTAGCTGAAGAAAAATCATAATCACTTCACTCACAGAAGTTACCCTGTGAGCACAACAAATCTACGTCACGAAAGAAAAAAATCGTTACTCTTATTGTTAAAAAAAAGTTTTGTATGCAGACCCGAAATCGGCCCAAAACATTTTGAAAAACATAATTCCGAGCCCGACCCGACCCGAAAAGCCCGGTCCGACTTACAACCCTGCTGCAAAGGTTAAAGTGGTTAGTTTCAATAAAACTAATGCTTTTGTGTATGACGTCACGCCATCGGAAAATTACATTCTTGAATCGAGATAGTGCAGTTGGTGTGTTTGCCAAGGTAATTTAGAGTTCTGACTGTAGGCTTCAACTGCAAGTAAAGTCAATAAGTTCCAGCCGATAGGCAACATGGTTTCGTGAAAGGTTTGACTCCAGTGTTCAAAGGTACACTACTCTTAGTATATGCAGTCACAGAAAGTCATTTCCACAAGATAGCTTCGAAAAGGTGTTGCTCTCGTGTTGACAAATTAGTGGCTACAATTCTTGGTCTGAAAACGTAACGAAAGGGCAAACGAGATCTTAGAAAGGGCAAGCTATGTTTAATTTTGGCAAACGATTTTAGTTATGATTGTGGTGAAGGCTTTTATCAGAAGCGACTTTAGCCGAAATAGTTGCGGAACTTGGCAATGGGTGTACTGAATCAAGTTGCTTGGTGCGATTATCGTCGAACTTAAAACGTTTTAGTCGCTTCTGCAGGCCCCACGAGAGGGGTGTGTAGTTGGTGCGCAGCACCGGGACCAACAAGAGACTAGGGGGCACATGAACCTCAAAGTTCAAAATTGAAATGGGCAATTATGCACAAAGGTTTTATTGTTATAATTTCATTTGTACAATCTTGCGAAAATTAATTGACTACAGTTGTTGTTTCAAGTCGATATACAATGTACCGCTGTTTCTTTTGGTGTGCATTTGGGAACATCTCAATTGCTGCTGTTCCATTGTCAACCCGATGCATTAACTGCGTGGCGTGACGGAACAATCGTAAAATGTTTCATGACGTTACATATAAGTTTAATCAGCTCAATAGTGTTGTAGAATGAAGCCAGTTCTTTTTGTTGTGTGTAGTTGAGAGCAGGAGGGGTATCAGGGGGGACGAATTAGAATATCGCCTCGGTTCCCCTTTCTCAGGAAATGCTGCGGGGCCCCTCTTTGAGAGTTTGCACTTGGTTTTCGCATCGTTTTGTTTAAAAGCTGATGAACGACTCTGGAGCTACATTTAATAAGCTCTGCAGCAAGTCATATGTTTTTCAAAATAAAGCAAAGATTATGTGCATCATGTGCCAAATGGGGTCACTCAACAACTTTAAAAAATCAAATGACTTCAAACAATTTACAGTGTGAAATGGACTTTCACGCAGAAGCAAATAACCAGACAAAATGAAAAATTTAATTTGCTTTCAGCAAATAAAGTTGTATAGCATGTGCAAAATATAGCAAGGGCCCCTGTTTTGATATAACGTGAACAAATATAGGGGCCAAGGGCCCCTTTATTAAGACCACATATTGTACGCATGAAATATCACAATTATGCGATGTTTTGGGGCAGCTTTCTGAGATTTTGTCTCAGGCCCGTTGACTCTCTAGCTAGACTCTAGAGCAGAGGATCCCAACCTGGGGTACATTTGCCGATCTGAAGGGATACATTTATTTTACAGCCGCAACAAACTAACTTTAAGACATAACGACGGAGTTTACCTTTATAGTTCCAAATTTCTAAAAGTTCTGTTAAAAATTCAGTGTATTTTTGTTATTTTACTCAGCCATTTTGTCATAGGAAAGTTTAGGGGTACATCCTCATCTGTCGAAACGCTAAACGGGTACATGGTCAGAGGACGGTTGGGAACCCCTGCTCTAGAGAGTCCCACTAGGAAAGCGGAGTCGCATTGTTACGCTTTCGGAACATTGAAACTGTACCCAAACAGCCATTTGCAAATTGCAAAAGGTATGCAAAGAAGACGATTTACACAAGGATTTTATGCGTGCTGGAGTTCACATAACCGCAAGCAAGTACAGTGCGACGCCGCCTGCTGACAGAAAGTCCAAGCAACCGTTAAAAAGCAGCTTCTTAATCAAAAAATGAAAACAAAAAATTAGAGTGTGCAAAACAGTAAATATCGGACTGTAGAAGACTGGAAAAAATGCTGTTTTCAGAGGAAAGTAATTTTATCATTCAATGAAAGCAGAACAGATTTGACACGATCAAGATCTCTTAAATCCTACCCATTGCAGTGAGGTAGTAAAGGATCCCCAACGGAAGATGTTCTGGGGCAGTTTTAGCTTTCTGGAGTAGGTTCACGCATGCCAATTGAGGTATGATGGATTTATACAAATACATTGATGTAACTGAAAGAAAAGCCATTCCAGATATGCGAAGGGGGGCATTCCCTGATGGAGGAAACTTCCAATAGGATCTTGCCTCGTGTCTGAATAAACGACAAGTCACCGTAGCATGGTGGTGTAACCGCTGTTTGTGACATCACTGATGTCACAAACAGTGGAAATTCTGGTGGGTGAATGCTCATTTTATTGTAACTATTTGGTGCAGTCTTCCATTTATTTAATGTTCCTACACCTCTTTTTTGAGCACGTTATTCTGTAGAAAATTCCTACACTACGCGAGGTAGTTTTCTCAAGGTTGGTAATGTGGCCTGACCAAGTAATATATCATCAATGTACACCCCCAGGTGTTTAGTGGGCTTGTTTGGGATATAGTATATTATTATTTTTACGGTAAAGTCATGAAGTCGCTTGCCACTGGGACCTATGTGAGAGTGCGAAGTTTCTGAATAATTCAGAGACAACTTGTTAAAGCGCATCTATTAATCTACTTTCTGTAACTCAGTATTAACTACTTCTTGCAGTTCCTCTCTGCTGACAATATCAAATCCCCTGGTCACGTTTGCAAAGGCAATGCGTAGCGGGCGATGTTGTTCACGTCACTTCTGGATTTGACGCAGTGCGAAGGTCATGTCCAGAGATCTGTGGCGGAGGAAACCACAGTGCGATCATTCATTTAGCTTTTCCAAACGTACTTTTGCAGTAGAGCATTGCATGCGTGGATTATCAGATCGACGTTGCAGAGGTTTTGCCACTGAAGGGAAACAAGCTGTGGCTCGCAACGTTTCGGAAAGGTAGCTCGTGCTGCGGATCGTGACAGTCTTCTGATTTATACAGTTAGCGAGAATAAGCGGAGTAATATTTAAAACACCATGCGAAAACTGTTAAGGTAAGCAGGAAAAACTTGGCAAATAGACTCAGAATATACGAGACGCTACAATACTTTAGCAAACTGCGGAAAACGTGTTGAAAAGTGAAAAGTCTGTTTTACAAAAAGGTACCGGAGCTATGCAACAGCACCAGCAATGAGCTTGAAAAAACAGGCTAAATTTCGACGTTAACCCCCATGGAAAAATTCCTGCGGACGCCAATAGATGCACCAATTTCGATCTAAATCTTGGCTCATACAGCGTGGTGCTGTTTGGTTCAATTCTTGTAAGTCACTCAAAATCGATAAATACCGAAGTTGTCAGTTAATTTAACTTATATACTAAACGCACTAAACAACAAGCTCTACAATTTTGACGCGTGGTGAACAGCCTAAAAACATGAAAAAACAATAAAGGAATGTTTTGACATTCAAGCGCGAGGCCCCGGGCATTTGCCCAGTTTGCCCAATGGTTATTCTGACCCTGCGCATCGACAGCGCATCTCTTTTTACACGACGCAAGCCTGAATTCCAATGCTGCAACGCATCAATGGCGCTGTGTGCTGTGCATGCAAGCTTTTCCCCAGGTCAGCAAAAGTTTCGTATCAAGGCCGCATGGAGAGGCACTATCACGGTTGCTTACGCAACAAAAAAGGTAGTGCAAACGCCGGTGGCGAATCACAAACTGAAGCCGCAGCAAAACACACAAGAGAATGGCGCAGCGCTACCATGTTTGCAAACAATAGTAGATGGTGATCAAAGCTGGCGTTGGCAGTTTGAGAAAATTTTCATGAAGGTAAAGAATAATTGATGCTACCAAAAAAGAGAATTTTAGGCAGACCAAGTTTGGACTGTTTAGGCTGCTGTTAGAAATTTGTCGTTGCACTGAATGCAGGAGTGTCATTAATACATTATGCTTACAGTGAACCCACAGCGTGGTAATCCAGGATGTTGCAATACATTAGCTGTGTTGTGACATCAGTGGCAAAACGTTTTTGTGCTGACTGGTTGCACCTATAGCAGTTGGCTAACTCACAGAAATGTTTGGTGGACAGCGCCAGTAGTTCTTCGTTTGTTGTCAACCGTTATGGACGTTGTTAGCCATCTCTGCAGGTGTAGTTATAGCGCGCCGGTTACACAAACCAGGTATGAAAATAAAAGTCAAGAGGTTCTTCGCAGGGTTCGGAAAGTTAGTTCCATTTTATCAGAATTTTTCGCTGTCTGCTTTCAGCATGGTGGATTGTTTTTTAAATAACCAGCAAGCAACAGTAACAAGAATTATCCCCTAGGAACTAGCGAAACCAAAAATTCCCTGATCTTCTGCAGGAATCTGCATGAATTTAATGACAGAATTATGGGCACAAAAATCCACTGATAACACAGTATAAAATTGGCCACAGACGCAGCTTGTTTTCTAAAGCACATGTTTGTCAGAGCCTTTTGAAGATCCCGAATATTGCGTAGCCTACCCGCTTGTTCCCATCTTCAGGTCTGGTGACAATCACCGCAGGTGCGAGCTATAGGGGTTTTTGGAGCAAGCATTCCCAGAGTTTTGAGTTTTAGTCATAAAGGACTTGCATACGGCAGACTCACGAATACATAAAAGATAAGGACAGACAGAAGAATGAATATGAAAACTGAAGGCAAATGATTTCATGCAAGACTACTAGGCAATTACAAAATTGCAAACTTCTGCAACATTTCTTTGGATATAATATTCTGAAACGTCAACAGAAAAGAAATACTGCGATGTAATGCTTCGCTTGTGACTTGGAGGCCTACATGTATTTATCTAACGTCATTAGACACAGTTTTCTTGCCTTTGCTGAAAACTTATATAATTTATGTGTCACATGTTAAACCTAGGAAATATCTAAGGCCAATGACGCTTCGTGAGACGTTCTAGGCGAGAGGATACCAACCTGAGGTACATGTACCCCCAAGGGTACATTCGTCTATCTGAAGAAGTACATTTAGGGTTAGCAATAGAAGGAAAAAATACATTAATATATGATTTATTTGCAAATATTTATACATATATAAGTGAATATTATTTTCAAATTTCATCATATGTTCTTTGTTAAATATATTTATGATTAGTCATGATAAAATATTTTGAAATGAGAATTTTCAGGGGTACATGCTCGTTTGTCGAATTGCCGAAGGGGTACATGGTCAGAGAAAGGTTGGGAACCCCTGCTAGGCAATAGGCACGGGCGTCCGCAGGGGGAATGGGCATTTTCCACCCATGAAAATTTGGACTAAGAACTAAAATGTCTAGAAAACCTTACGTCAGCAGCTTAATTCCGATCAATTGAATTAGTTCTTGCAATGACAGTTTATTTGGCGGTATGACACTCACACTGCTCAAGAGCCTGGTTCACAGTTCTGGTGTTATGCAGTGAGGTTACAGTTCACTCATATCTGTTCCTTTTCCAGCAGAGGCAGATTGCTAAACTTATGAGGGGATTGTTCTTCTGTTAGTCTTTATTACGTAACAATACGATCACCACAAATCTTCATAGGTTCAGTTGCTACGTCGCAGGGTTCCCACACGGTAATGAATTGAAAAAGTATTGAATTATGAAATCGGTTTTCAAAACCTTGAAAATGTAATGAATTTAGCTAAAATTTACATAAAATATTGAAAAAGTATGAAAATTCCAAAATTTAGCAATTTGCTTATTCAAAGTTGTTTTTTCACCGCTGATGGTAGGTTTGCAGATGTTTTTGTACACTCTGTTCCATTAATAATCTTTTGGAAAAATGAAGGTAAGTGATTGTATTCAAGTTTTTTCATTTAGTATTGATAAGTTTTTGAAAAGTATGGAAAATGTTTTTTCACCATGTGTGGGAACCCTGTACGTAAAATAAAATTATGCCATAACTAGTGGTTACATGAAAGACCATGGCAATGCTTCTTGAAAAGAAGTACCTTGCTTTGAAAATCTGCATATAACCTATTGTGCAAACTCGTAATATGACTGGCTGTTGCTGCCAACCAAGCGCATTTGCGTGACTGTTGCCGTGGGGATTTTCTTTGTGGTGTAGAAGAGGTTAACCGTTTTGCGAACGTCCATGGTTCTAGGCTAACAATTTTGTGACCTGAATTTCGACAATCATGTCCACGAAGATACTCAGTTTGCAGGTCGAATTAATATGGAATGCGTGTAGCACTAACTGAACAGTTTCCGATTATAACTAAATATACTTCGTTACTTAATTATTACGGAATATTCCGACCTCAATTTGGCGTCCCCAAAACACTGCGCGAGGGGGCAGATGTCTCCCCTTGCCCCCCCTAGTTACGCCACTGAGTTGCACATATCTTGGCTTACTCGGTAAATTTGACTTTCTGGCCTAAATCGAGCTTCATAAAGAATTATCATGCTCGGGCCGGGTTTGGGCTTGAAAATGAGTCCCATGTGCAATTGCATTGCGTCCTATCACATTTTACAATTATGAATTTGGACTGAACAGGACGCCAATTGCGAGGACGAAGAGTTCAGTCGGTACGAATTACGAACGTTGTTTTACAAATCACACGGTTAACAGTGGTGTACCTGTAGGAATTGCCGCGCACGGGGACAAGTCAATTGAGTTACTTCTTGCAACGACGCTTTATTTGGCAGTATGACACTCACACTGCATAAGAACCAGGTTCACAGTTCCGGTGTTATGCAGTGATGAGCTTGCAGTTCACACATGTCCGCTCCTTAGCTTACAGAAGCAAGTTGCGAAACTTGCGAGTTGATTGCTCTCCTGTTGGTGTTTATTGCGCAACAATAAGATGGCCACAAATCTACAAAGGTTCACTTGCTAGGTAAAATAGTCATAACTTGCGAATTCCGGCCATGGCAATGCTTCTTTCTTTAAAGACCATGGCAATATTTCCTTGAAAAGAAGTACCCTGCTTTGAAAATGTGCAGATAGCGTATTGTGTAAATAATTGTAATATACCTGGCTATTGCTGCCAACGCAGTGCAGTGTTGTTACTTTTGCCGATTGCCGTGACATAGGGCATTTTCTTTGTGTTCTAGCAAGGGTAAAGCGTTTTGTGAACGTCTATTTGTATTTCATCGTCAGCAGCCTGAAAATGGTAAACAGAATGTCGACGTTGCCCTTCCTCTGGATAAATTTTTTCGGACGCCCATGGTTCTAGGTTAGCCATTTCGTAACCTAAATTTCGACAATAATGTTCATGGAGATACTCAGTTTAGATTAATATAAACAGATTAATATAAACCACATGTAGCGGTAACCGAACAGTTCCCAAATATGGCTAATATACTCAAAGCTGTTACCCAATTGAAATTAGAATCTTGCAAATGTAGTCTGTATTTATTTCAGAAATAAAAATCATGACTATCTTCAGAACCGTATCAAATCCATTTCAACATAAAGTTTGTCAAACCATCAAAGCTAAAAAATTTCCTAAACATCAGATCTTTTGTCGTAACAACATATTGAAAACTTCATCGCTGCTCCAAAACCCTCAGAAACATACTGAAACAACAGTGAACGCTGGATTCCCGTCCCATTGCGACGCAACTATAGAAAGAGAACGAATGTGGAAAGTTCGCAACTCTGGCTATCTGTAAGCATTGTGACGCAGCCGCAGGGTGGCCAGGTTGGCCCTTGTGGGGACAAGTTTCAGAAGTTTGGTCCCAAATAACAGTTGCTGGCCCAAAACTTTTCTTTTGACCCTTTGCTCTTTTTTTGCACTTTTCCAGGTTAGATTTGTTGTTTTGATATCTTGCTTTTACTCTGAAATATTGCAAAGTGTTTCGTTACTCTGACTGCTGCCAGTGATGAAACACCATTCAAGGGGAAGATTGGCATCAGTGCTAATGAACGATTTATCTCAGTTGATGGCTACATATGGAAATTAAGTTGTTCTCTTAATATCTTTTATCATTGACTTGCTTTGCTGTTGAGCTCTGAAAGGTCCAGGCGTTGGAATTTTGAATGTCATCCGGAGCAGGAGCGCCTGCTCAGTAACGGTTGACAAATATGGCGAAGTCACTTTTCAATTAAATTTTAAAAAGACTTGAAACAATTATTAGCCTGATTCCTTCAGTAGCTGATTTGTTCAATGCGTTCTGTCCAGCAGACCTATCGAAATAATGCATACGTTTTGTATTTTTGAGTAAGGGGGGGTGGGGGCTACGGCCACGATGAGAGTTGCCTAAGGGGTGATAAAAAAGCGGTGCTGTTGTACAGCAGCTGATCACCAGTGCCATTTTAGCCTTTAACGAAGCTGACATTTTGATGGAGGAGCAAGCTTCGTAACTGCGCCCCATGAGGTAACTCGCTTACAAGATAAGCTGAGTCGACGCGTGTGGCTCATAGTGTTAACCTCAGTTGCACCTGAAAAAGAAACTTTGCCTGTTTGGCAAAAGTCACCTTGCGGGCTTCCCAGGGAAAACATGTTTATTTTTTTTAATATATATATATTTAGAAATACAAGTTTGTTTTTTCATGTCAGATGAACTTGAAAATAATTGCTGATCACTGTAGTTCAATTTGCAATGCACTGATGATGACAACAGGAGTTACCGAAACGTTTGCAATATGTCGTTTCTATCGTTCTCATTGTCCGTGATTTTCATTGTAATTGCTGAGTTGTTGAAAAATGCGCCCGTGCTCCGTAAATGACAATTTCAATTTTGGCAGTCGTCGCCCATTTTGTCAGGTTTGAAGTGTTACCTGAGCAGGGTTCCGGAACTAGATAATACAGACGCTTTCATTAAACAAAAAATTGCTCCGACAGGCTGGTTGTTAAAATTAACGCCATGATTCCTTTCTCTTGGCTTTATTGATTTGCTAACGATTCAGTACAGGGAACTGAGGTTGGCATACTGCGGGCTGTATGTTCTGGCTCCGTGTGAGCGTTCAACTACTTCATCATATGAATCTATTTTTAAGTAGGCATTTAAACACGACGCATTGGCAGCAGAACAAAACGGACATTGTTAGGCGCGCAGCCAGAAAATTCAACACTGGACCGAGTATCAACATTTAAATCTTAATTCCCCTTGTTTTTAAAGCATCATCCGTAAAACGTGCATTTGTCTGGCGCTTTTTACCTGAATATTTTTCTTCAGACTTAATCCGCAAATAAAAAGTCTGTTTTCATTGAATTGACAAGTTTTAAAAGTTTGATTTTAGTAAAGTTCCAAACTTCTACTTTGGATCAAAGCCGCCATTTGCTCGTGTAACTTTCCTGCAAAAGCTGTTGAGAAAATCTCTATGCTATAAGTGCACGATATGCAGAATACTTTTTGCAACCGATATTGAAGTTTAGCAAGAAGTCATTGCGGTCGCCATTACGATAGCGCTTCTCATACACTGCAGACCCGATATAATGCGGATGTCGGGATCCACAACACCAGGCCGCGTTATAAGTGAGTCGCGTTATACCGAGGTAGTTTATTACGTAACAAATGGTTTACAGTCATGACCAAGAATGTATATTTCCATGACAATGTGATGTTTATACCAAAGACGAGTCCAGGGCTGACTGCTTCAGTGCTTGTCTATTCTTTTTCCTTGCGGTCTCTCGTATTTCTTTCAAGTGTAGGACGTGAATCATGTACACGTTCTGACACTCTAGCCCAGTGTTTCCCAAACTGTGTGCCGCTGAAGAGGCTGAAGTGAGCCGCGATTGTTTTATGTTTTGACAAAACCTTCTGTATGTTACATCACTTCCGTTACAAAGTTTGTGAAGAGTAGGTTTTTATGAAGTAGGTGTGCCGCGGCCAAATCTAGTATTTATTATAGTGTGCCGTAACTAAATAAAGTTTGAAAAGCGCTGCTCTAGCCTCTGCAAGGCTGTATCGATCGCTGCTATGGCATCACGTACGTAGTTTTGGTGGAGGTGGTGGTAGGTCATCATCTTCCTCCAATATGATCTATATCGGTAGCATGCTCATTCGTAGAAACATTGAGAACACTTGTCACAATATCATGGTTTGTAAGGCATTCATACGTCGGACAGTCGTCAACGATGTGTATCCATTCATGTTTATCTTCAATCCCCATCTTTCTGAACAACTCTTCGCAATGCTCTACGTCAGTATCAGCCTCAATTTGATTAGACGCAACAGCACGATCTGATTCGTTTCCCTCACCTGTTTCCCTCACCTGAAAAACCCTCGGTACCAACATTTCTGAATTGTTTGCGCAGTTATTGAATTCCAAGCTTTCTCTGCCAAGTCGAACAATGAGCTGAGAGTCAATCCTTTTACACACTTGACTGGAACTTGCCCAACGGTATTTATGGGGATATACCTAACATACGTCATACGTGGTCTGGATTGTGATAAAACCGTATGTATGCGACTGCGCATTTTGAGATGTTTAAAATTATTTACCTAAAAGTACTGTATCGCAGCAAATCAGTTATGAAATCCGGGTCCACACTCAAATCGCGTTATATCCGATTCCGCGTTATATCGGATCGCGTTATATCGGGTCTACAGTGTATTTACACGCTTCTGACATACGCCAACACACGTTCGATCGAAGCCGAGTAGCGGCTTTGCTCTAAGGAAGAGATCTCCAAACTATGGCCCGCGAAGTCATTCCAACCAGCCGCAAAGGCAGTTTGTCAGCAGTGAAATCAGTGGTGTAGGAGCTGGGTGTAGGGGGTGCAAGCGCACCCCCAAAAGTTTTAATTTGTCAGAAATTTGGGCAAAATCTCAAAAAAATTGGGCAAAGACATTTCGACATTTTTAATACTATTAGAATCGTATTTCTTTTTATTGAGTGCATAAATGAAAGTTTATTATGTCATGGAAAACACATTAAATAACGATATATAAAGTTAACAAACTTTTTCTAGTAACGTCGTGTTTTAGTATGTGAGAGTTAATGAGTAACTCTTGAAACTCTTGATTCACTTGAAAATTTGGGCAAAAAAGGCGTTTCATTTACGTTCTTTATTAATTGTACACTGCTAAAATCGAGTATGCTGCAGGGTACCTACTACATATTACTAGAGTACACGCCAAGCAAATACAGAGAAACTGTGGTTTTCATTTTAAGCAGAGCGTTTGGATGAAAAAATTTTACCATACACTTTGTGCATGTATGACCTCAGCTAGGTGTTAGTTTTTTTTGCTGACAGCAGCAGTAGGAATGTGAATGGAGTTCCAAACCACAGAATGTTGAGGCAGGTGCTCAGAGTACTGAGCCAGCAGGCTTCTGACAATGTTCTTGCACAGCCTAGCATACTTTTATCAGTTGCGTTATTAAGAACTAAATTTTAAGTACCAAATTTTAATTTGCAAGTCTTACAACATTTTAGAGGAAAATAGAATGTACCAACAGCTACAGAAAATTTGTAGAGATAAACTTTGTTGCATAAAAGCTTTTCGGGCAAATTTAAATAAATTTGGGCAAAATATCCTTTGCACCCTCGAAGAATTGCCTGCTCCTACACCTATGAGTAAAATAATAATATATATACGAAAAACTTGTTGATTTTTAGAATGTAACATACCTCTAAACAATCAAATTACGCAAGAGGCCCTCGAACTGTTGTGTTAAAGCTTATGTGGCCCTCTGACGAAAAAGTTTGGAACCCTTGCTCTTAGACACCGACTTCCGAAGTACGCCTTCTGCCAAACTTGCGCGCATATAAGACGTAGATCCTTTTACGTCAATTAGTCGTTTATGAATTTGACGGTATTTAGCTCCCAGAAAAATTTGTTTTAAAAACATATAATAAAAACAAAGATCTGCCCACCTAGATGTGTATTTCCCCTCCTAATTTTAAAACCTGGCTACGGGCTTGGAAACTTGGTGACTTAACGCCGTTGAATGGTTGATATCCGCAATATAGTCAAGATGTCGCTGTGACGATACCGATAATATTGCGCCAAGGGATATAGAGACTAGTAGCAGGAGTATAGAATTCAATGACGCAATGAATATGATCATGCTGTGTATAGACGTGCCAAAGAGTTTGTGGGGAACAAAAAAAACTTTGGTAGACAGTGCTCCAGAACTCTCCGTTGCAACGAGCCCGGATGTGCTGCAGCGTTTGATCATATTCAAAGTATAAAGAGTGGCGTAACTAGAGATTTAAGCCAGGGAGGAACTTAGCTGAAAGGGACCCACTGGCCACTGTAGGAGGCCCACTAGTCAACACTCAGAAAATAGCTTGAGAAATGATGGTGAACCGGATGTGCATGGCTGTAATAAACCCTAAATCACCGGAAAATACTCTGAAAAATGCAAAAAAATACTGAAAACTAAAAGAATACTAAAACCGAAATACAGTAGAATTCGCCTCCAGTGGCGGCTCGTGGTGAAATTGGCCGGGAGGGCTGCGAGATTTCATCTCTGGTTGAACATATGGGATTGTCGCCCTGGCTGTTTTTATAATTAGTGACGTTTGCAGTCA
>Ga0210059_1011911_pt1 | contig 13233 bp, 9 predicted proteins | sample Ectturendosymbi2_FD_188042 | JGI IMG/M metagenome (GOLD analysis project Ga0210059, IMG submission 188042) | Ecteinascidia turbinata endosymbiont from Florida, USA - Sample 2 (SPAdes) (version 2) | ecosystem: Host-associated > Tunicates > Ascidians > Unclassified | place: Key West, Florida...
TAACACTAGCAGGTTTCAGTTCCTTTAATTTAAAAGTAGCTGCCGTTTCTAAGATGAAACTGGCATACTTGCTAGCTTTTAAGTTTAACTTAATGAGTCGTGGCTTGAAGACATTACCTAATAAGCTGGATGTTGAAAACTGATGATCATGACAAATACCAGGGTGATGTAAATTAATTCAGTACATCGTTCAAAGTTCCAAAAAGGAATGACCATTTATGACATGAACACATTAAATCATGTGTTAAAGCCATGCGCTCTTCGAATCACTCGATGAAATTGGCTCAGTTTAAATTAGAGTTTCTGATGACAAGAGGTTGATAAATGCATGATAAGTTGCCTCTGCAGAGCTGAAGTTGAACAGATGAATTGCTGAGCATAATGTAGCATTTTCATTTGCAAATTAATTAACTGAGCTTGCAAAATCCATCGATGTACTTCCAAATACGTTTATAAAAGGATTTTCTGTCGAAAGAATTGCAATTTACGAACCGTGTTATGAAGAAATTTTTATAATAGTCTTGAGTCTTTTTGATGTTGATTCCTGACATTTGATGTTAAAGCCTGAAAAATTTGCCTTAAAAATATCAGACCCAGTGATCTAGTGATTTATCACTGCAATCTAGTGATTTTTTGCAAGTATATCTTTGAAGAAAATCAGTTATTTTTCCAATTTTGAACTTTGCATGCTATTTATTGCTGCATTATTAGCCATGGAAGTATTTTCATTTTCTTTGCAGGAACACTGCAGTGGAAATAATTAAATGATAGGTTGCTCTCTAAAATACTCTATGAGTAGTGTCATTTTCAGCTCTTGAGAAAAACCTGAAGATGGTTGGTATGAGATTTTCCAGGCTTCAGCATGATCTATATTAACAAAGTTGCAAATTATGTGAAGGTTTTTAGGCAATAAAGTAAATAACTACAGACAACTTCGGCTAATTGCATACTGGTTAAATGCATAAACCGCTTTATCGCATAGGGTTCTAGAATCCTAAACCAAAGCCATTCACATGTGAAGAAAATAGTCCTGTTAATCGCATACCGGTTATTTGCATAAACCGGTTATTCACATAGAAATGTACCATACATTTGTAAACTGAAACGCTTAATAGCATAGTTAACTTTAAGAGTGTAAAGCGCACTGCTCAGATAGTATGAACACCTGCGATGCCATTAATCCGCTTAAGCAACTGTTGCCAAAACGACTCCCTTCACCGACGTGCCAAAATCAACACCGCTCATTCAACTTCCAGGCTTCAGCACATTGTATACAGGGCTGTCTGGTTGTGTCGCGTCTCTATGGGTGCGAAGCTTTGTCTCGAAAGCCTCGAAAAAAAAATGTCTAGCAGAAAACTAACAGTCGTCAAATGGGAAATTATGCTGTGTTTAGTAGTTTGAAATGTAGAATTATGCCGTGCATTTCACCGTGGACAATGCACTGTTTCAACTTTGTTAATTATTTGACTTCTCTTTCTGTTTTTTAACATCAATAAGATTCATTTGGTGAATGCCCCAACCGAATGATGCATAACAAATGCCATTGGGATTATAAAAGCTTCATAATGCCACAGGCTAACAAATCAGCTAAGTCTTTATGTACAATGCGCAGCTGTATCAGGACCAAGAAATTTTAGAACTTCTACAAGCATTTATATATCCTGCAGTTCTACAAATCTTCATACACGACAGCTGTGAGACATTAACATGTTCACAACTGCATTGCACAGTTCAAAGCAAGTAGAAAAATGGCCGCAAGTGCAGGAAACCTTCCACGATTGATACAGGCGATTATCACGTCACACACGCAGTGCGCACGTTTAAGACAACATGCAACGTATGGGCCTGAAACAACTTGGAATTTACGTTTCAACTGATTTACATTTCAAGTGTTTGCTAAACACTGAAGGATTTCAGAATTTAAAATGCTGTATCAGGAGCAAGGGATTTTTAGAAAATCTAGAAGCATTTTTGTATCCCACAGTTCTAGAAATCTCCACGTTTGGTGTCAAGCTATAACCAATGGTGTCAGGTAGCAAACATGTGGACAGAAGTTGAGTAAGGCTGTAAACTTGTGGATATTTGTTTGATACGGATAATCACATACTCCGGTTAAACACATAAAAAAGCTTGGAAAATTGGCTATGCGATTAACCGGATTCGTCTGTACTTCATTTCAAGCAAAACTGTGAACTTTGACACAAAAATTTTAAATCTGATTTTTTTTTCGATTAAGTGGATTTTTTTGTGATTCTAATGATTTTTGCTGAGAAGCCTGTGGCAGCACTGGTATCACTATAGTGTGACACTGGGTGGGAGTGCCAAGCATTTTGAAGCACAATGTGTAACTGACAATTCAGTTTGGGAATTTAGGAATCCATCCAGCAACCATGGCAATGTTGGGATAAGGAAGTTGACAAAAAGCCACCTGACAAAAAATGGTAGTCAACAAAACAGACTATAAAGATATAACAGTGTGCTGAAATGACCTATAGCCTAATATTGCCTGTATACATTAAATTTGAAAGGGATTGTGCAATTAGAGATAGACCGATATTATCGGCCGATATTTGGGTTTTGCCGATATATTGGTATCGGCCAAAGCAGCCGATTTATCGGCCTCAGTAGGTGTTGGCAAAACACTGTTACATATCTCACGCATTCAGACAACTTGCTCAAGAAAGCACAACAAAGCAAGTCAACACAGTTATTTTGCAGCAACGCTAGCAGGTGCGTTTGCATAATCAAGCAGACAAGATGAACCATGGAGCTTGCATTGGCCTTCGCAGCCAAAACAAAAGCATCATCATTAATCAGATTAATTAAAAATCATAGCAAAATATTGAAATTGCTACAATTTGAAAATTTTAACTCATGAATCCTGATTTTTGAAGTTAGGTATAGAATACATACTATTTTTGATAATGAAGCAGAAAACAAGATTTAAAAATTTTGGAAATATTGGTTAGCGGTTATCGGTCCATGAATGGCCGATGTATTGGCATCGACCTCAAAAAAGCCATATTGGCCAATGTGTAATGTAAATGTTCATCTTGTTAATCTTTTTGGTAGGATTTGCTTGCACATTTACATTTATGTTGATGCCTTAGTTTGGCGCAGTAATGGTTCAAAGTTTTGTCTGAGTACATGAAAGTAAGATTCAATATTTGTAAAACAGGTGATCAGGTGCTGACCTTTAAGATTTGAAAAAGTCTTTTGTAACAATTGAAAATGTATGCTCCATTGAAATAATTGTCAGATTGCTGGTTAATTAATGAAGCTTGAATTACTTAACTGGTATTTCAACAGTTCACACTTCATAACTTAAATTAAACGTACAGTATTAAAAATGTATATTTGATTAACAGTGTTTATTTTGCCTCATGAGGTAAAATTGTTCTGTCATTATTTTGTCAATAGCTATACACATTTGTTTGAAGTGGTCACATGAAAAGTTCAAAACACATGACAAGATAGGAATGCATGACCTACTTAGCTGACCATAACGTCTAACTTAAGTGCAGACAAGCTTTTGGTGGCTTTTTGTCTATGTTATGTAATGTATAGGCTAAACCAAGGACGTCTCCAAACTGTGGCCTGTGGGCCAAATCCAGCCGCAAAGACTTTGGAATTCAAGATCTTATTCAAAAAGAATTCAGAATTCAAATAGTTCTATTTGAATAAGATGTAAGGACTGATGATGCATAGTTTTACGTGAAATCAATTTCCTATTAAAATTTGTGATTGGTTCCTTGCTTATTTCACCTGTGGAGTGAAGTTACTTGAATGCAGATATGCGCAAGTTTGAATCATCGCAAACAGATGAAAGCAGAGCCCAATCGGCTGATTCCTCTAAAGCAGTCATGTCCAACCCAAATGGCTTACTGAGCCAAAAATTATGTCGCTGTCTTAACCAGGGCCGCACATTGAATGACATGTTAATGAGGGCCGCACATTGAATGGCTTACTTTGACCTTAGCAAACTAACTGTAGCTTATACTAATGTAATGAAAGCCTTCGAATCCTAAATGCAATGGTGCAGACGTGATAAAGTGGCACTGAGGACCACCTGCATCAAAAGTGTCAAATTTAAGATTATCAGAAAGAACAGGTTGTCAGTATTTGGGATACTTTCACTATGGCGAAAACCTTAACTGGGCAGCACGAAACCTTTGACTGGGCTGCAGGTTGGACAGCAGCTCTAAAGTCTAAGAAAACCTTCTAGAGCTTTTAAATATATATATATATATATGTATGTTTTAAATACTGATCAGCTGGGAGTGGGTTGCCAGCATTAGGACTAGTTTTTTTATGGTAAGAATTAATCCTTTGTGTGTTGCACAATTCTTCACTAGTCAGTGCTGCAAAAATATTTTTTAAATTTTACATGGCATCAGGAAAAATAAGTAAACTTGCTGGCATCAGTGGTAATAAGCAAAAGATATTTACTTATTTCAATAACTGATGTAAATAGTTTGTTGAAGGAGTATCATAGGAGATACTAATATATATAACAAATATTGAATGTTTTGCATTCATCATGTGACATTAGGCTATAATATGTTTAAATATCAGTGTTACAGTCGATCAATTACTCGCCTGCTCAAATCACGGCACTTAATCAGTTAATCAAACGCATTCCTTTGAATGCCGAGAGCGGAGCATCGTCGCCCTGTTCATTTGCTCGCAACGCCATGTTCAGTTCTTTGTTCGCTGTGCTAGAGTTAGGTGGTCGTTGTGCTGCTTCGTTAAGTTGAAGTAACAGTTATCTTTGCAGTGAGGGTAGTGAACTCGACTGTCAGAGTATCAGCTTAGCTTTGTGTTAAACTGTCTTGTTTGTTGTATTTGCTGCGGCATCTATGTGGTTGCCAGGGATAACTATTGTTGTTATATCTGTGCAGGTGTATTAGCGTTGAACTCCCTAGTGCCATGAATGTTTATAAAACACCACAACCTTTTTTCTAGACGTGCCACGATATTACACAGTGCTCTTGCGAGTGTAATTTGACCTACTGCAACTCTGATCATCGTGGATCGTTTCTCGCAATTGTTTCTGCGAAGCTTTGAACGAACTCTAGTACAAATGTACCGTACTAGGCTGTTGTATTGAGAGTAGGCTGTGTGCTTTCGCAAGTTATAGCGGCCAGCGGAGACTTACCTTTGAAGTTGAGCCTTACACCCAACATTGTTGTGCACCTACCATAATTTTACAAACAACGGTTTGTCACTACTAATCAGTGTAAATTAAAGATATTTTGACTGATGTGTCACAAACAAATACACCTTAGGAGCTTACAGATACATGCAATATTTAATTGATACTCTCCAAGACCAGTTTAATAGTTTTTAGCATTGTGCTTAGGAAACCTGTGTGCAATTTTGAACATGTGACAACAATGCAAGCCCCATGTTTAAACTATACCAGAATCTGTACTACACAGTCACACTACTTGATTTCGAAGTAATATGTCAACTTTATATTTTAGTATTTTTGATGTAAATACTATGCCACTGTTATTCACAGACAAGAACGTACCATTTGATAACTTCGCACTGTTTTGAACTATGGCTGACCGCAGAACTTGGACACACGAAGAGATTATGGATTTTATCTCTGTTGCAAAGAAACTTAAATTGGTCACTGAAAGTGACCGCATCAAAAGAAATATGGATCTTTTTTGTTCGGTTCAACAAGATATGGAAGTGCTAGGACACCACTTTAGCATGTAAGTGTTTTACCAGTAGAATTCTTTGGTATGTTAATCATTCATACAAAATTAGTCAAAAACTAATCTTTTATTTTCTAAGACCACAGCTTCGACGAAAATGGAAATCCTTGAAAGAAACATATTATAAACTCCTGGGCACTTTGAATAAGTCTGGTCACTCAACAAATGGACTGCTGTGGCCATATTTTCACGCAATGCATGAAATTCTTGCAAGTCGCCCAAGGTGTAAAGTAAGTATTATGCACTTCAAATTGCATGACGGGTCAGCAATGTAACGCCACTATTTTCTTGATGTACTTGAAACATGTCAAACATAACTTCTGCAGCTGTAAGTTAGCAACTCCAAAGTATTTCTGTTTGTCATGAATTAATGTAAATAGTTTATTATGTGCTTTTTTTGTTTAGTCCATGCAAACATACTTTGGACTTGACAGCGGAGAAGAGCCATTAGCGCAAACATTACTTGAGACTCAGGATGGTAAGTTAGGAATATGTTGTACTCTTACTGATATGCTAACAATTGTTGTACACAAAGTAAATAGACAGTAATGTTCATGAAACATTTTAATGTTTTGTAGAAATTAATAAATGGATGCGTATTTAGATGCAGAAGTTACCATGGCTGAAGAGAATCTATCACCAATCACCACAGCAGATAGCATACCACACATCAAAAATGAAATTTGTGAGAGCAGTGATAATTCAATGGAAGCAGCTCCGGAAAGTCCACAGTGCTCTTCAAATTTACGAACTATCCATGGTATGTTATTTAAAGGGTTGTAACAGTGTTTCATAACCTTCCCTGCTGTTTTGCTGCAGCGGCAAAGGGTTTTGATGAGTAAGGTTTATCACATTTTTCTGAAAGTATTGTTTACCAATGATTTTATGCTAGTTAGCATTTTATAATGACCTGTTTGGAAACAGTTATTGTGGTCACGTTCATGTATAAGCACAGTGGCAAAAGGGAAGGTTACATGCTTTCTTCATTTCACAGGCACATCAAAGCGAGCTATAAGGAGACGAGCTTCAGCAGTTCCATATCAAACAGACAAATGTGTTGAAAGCATTCTGGAATTTATGAAAGAGTCAGAACAACGACAGTTACAGCAGTTTCAGCTTCAGCATCAATCTGAACAACGATACTTGGATTTGCTACAACAACAAGCCTCAGGCCTTGATGGCATGATGGTGTCTACATTGCAGACAATAAACAATGTTGCAACTGCAATACTTTCAACAATTGGAAAAAATAACAGCAATTCTCGGTGACTCTTCTTGCTTTGATGTCATAGTCAGAAGGGCAGTGTATGTATAGCTGTTTTCTTCATTCAGAAAGCCTTATATTTCATCACGGTATTAGTGCCCTGTAACATGTCACATGGATTTGTTTACATTGCCATTTGAAATTCGTATACCCACAACTGAAAAGTGCTAAAATTCACCAAATCCCTTATTACCGAAACATTGCAATACGTATTATCTTTTACAACTTATCCTTTTTTTAAAGTCAAATGTAGGACTAAACAATCCATTCCACGAAAAGAATAATTGTACGCCACAGTCGTGACGTACGCAAGTGAATGCGTTGCAATTTATTTCACATGGAAACTAGTTTCGTGTATTCAACACATCTTCAGTCCTGCAAGTTATAAGAAAAATTGCTAGCGAAATTTTGACACTGAACAAGAGTTGCAAAAAGGACACACGAACTGCGGCTTGGGACATGAAGCAAGAGCAGATAATTTAGCTTTTTTATCGCTGACCGTTCTAGAACCCTGCAAAACCCAACTGCCAATCAACCTAACTTCTCACAACGGATGGAAAAGAAAGCACTTTTGAAACCAGGATACTTTTGCAATGTATTCACTTGCATACTTCACTACTGTGACCTACAACTTTCGAAAGACAGACTTGTGCAAGTTTGTATCGTTGCAAAAAGATAAAAGCGGAGCCCAGCCGACAGATTCCTCACAAGCTTGCTACTAACGTAAATAACGTATCTGGTGGGCACATGTTTATATTGACCTATATTGAAATAAAGTTTAAAAAGGTGACGCCTTGTATAATTAAGCAACTGCAAGTGTTGTCCAAATTGTCTATGGTCAACTTTAAAGGTTATTTGTCACCAAATTTGTTTTTTCGAGATGCAGTACGCATGATTATACAGATGTATTTGAATGAGACAAAGACTTGCGCTGAATGGGGTGTTCAGTTTGCACTCCAAATTGATAAAACCTTTGTTTACTCTATTTCGCTACGGTTGTAAGTACACTTACTCTTTCCAAATGTAGTACGTGTTCCTGTGTCACAACGATCAAGTGTTTCCCTTGATGCAACCTCAAGCTCCACGCTCACTGATTTCTGTCGTAACGTACCTTATATTGAAGTGTAAGTGTCTCAAAAAAGTTTTAACTGTTTCAGAACAACTTCTAACCTTAACAATGAGCGTGTGTTGGAAACGGTGTCCGACAAAGAACCGCAGTGTAACTTACTAGAAAAACATGACTCTTCTACCGTTGTTGGCAACACTGCTGACAGTCGTAAAGAACTGGATGAATTGCATGTCATGAAAGAAAAAAGTCATAATTCGCCTGATGCCTCCGTCGACAAGCCGCCAACAGGTAACTTGGAATGCAATGATCAGTTGTTTTTGCGCTGCATTATACAGGGGCGTAACGAGGGGGAGTCAAAGGGGGAACAATTCCCCGGGCGCCAAAATATCCCAACAATGTCACAAGTACTTCCTTCAATCCAGTACACTTGCTTCCGAAACAGCTCAGGTTCGAACACGGGGCCGACAAACTTGCTTCTTGCCCCAGGCGCCATCTAACCTTGTTACGCCCCTGGCGTTATATGTCCACAAGTGTCTTGCCAGTTGCTAGCAGGACATGTTGGGTGCAACACCCAAATGTTATGGCATCATTTTTGTGCGAAACTGCGCGATTCGTCGGTTGTGTTTGAGGTTTGCTGCCCTCAGCGTTTACGCATAAATTATATAGAAAAATCCACGGAACCGCATCCCGCTCATATTTTGACGACGTCGACGAAAAGTAAGAAACGTTCTGTTCACGACAGCATCAGGCCTGCAAATGGTGAGGAGGGAGGAGCAAGATAAAACGCTTGATTTTCACGCCATTTTGTTGCCTTTGCACTTGGTTTTTCTTTGTAGCTGAAACGGACTCATCCAAGCGGCGTAAACCTAACTCCGCGAGCCCGGTCAGCACTACAGGAATGCTTTTGGACGATATAAAGGACTTGCGGGAAGAAGGTAGGCATTGTTCTTATTATTTAGGAGTTTACTTTACATGTGACTAGTCAAGAGTGTATTTTATTTTCGAGATTATGTTTGTCATCATGGCCGCAGGAAGTCTTACATCCTGAATGCTCGTGTGCATCAGGAAAGTCTCACCAGTCACCTCCTAAATAACTCAAATAATTAATTATCAGTTGTTCGATAAAGAATTCCCTTACACATCAGGCAAAAGGGTATGTGCAAGTTGAATGTCAGAACTTCTGCTAAACCTTAAAAAATGTGTGTGTTTTACGGTTATAGTAAGTACTTTCCACAGTCGGCAGAATCTAAATAGAATCTATTTTAGTAAAGACTGGGAAGCGTAATTTTACGTGAAATCGATTTCCTATTAAAAAATTGCTGATCGATTCCTTGCTTACCCCCATTGTGGAGGGTACTGCGTGCTTGAATATAGATACAGATATGTGCAAGTTTGAATCATCGCAAGAAGATGAAAGCAGAGCACAGTTGGCTGATTCCTCTAAAGCTTACTGGAAACCTAAAGCTCTCTCTTACGGTTCTTGGAAAATTGCCAACTAGGGCAACTGTGAGTTAGGACGACTGACAAGTAACACGATTGCTGTTGGCAATTGCCCTAGTTGTTAGTTGTGTTGTAGGTAGTTGTTAGTTGTGTTGTAGGTAGTTGGAAGTTGTCGTGATGACGTCTTTTACAAATGCTCGAGTTTTTTTTGCAGAAAAATGTGCATCGCAGACTTTTTTCTCAAGCGTTGCGGACGAAGCGAAAAAACTGCCCATTTCAAGAAGAGTACAATTTCAGGCAAAAGTTATGTCACTGTTGGCTGAAACATTAGACGAGCCTGCTGTATAAACTCTACTTAGCTGTTTTCAACGTAGCGGTGCCGACAACACTGCACATGGTGGCGTGCTTCACATTTTCAGATGCTTGTTGTGTGTTTGACTACTTTTTAATGTTGTTATTTCGTTAAAACTGTTGGATTAGAAAGAAGCGTTTGTGTATACCACATAAATGCTTTTTTGCCCGTGTAAAACCAATATGAATCTGTAAATGATAGGTGTTGGACAGCCGTAAAATGCTAATTTCCGTATTCATTGGATTGTTAGCCGCACGAAATGGTGTTGAAATTAATGTGAGGCGCACTTGAAGATAGGTTACCTGAGGCTCTGAGATACTTTCGCGAACTAGAACATGTCGAGTTTGATTGGCAACCCTGGTAATGATGTTTACGCCACTACAACTGTCTTCTGTTCATCATAATCCCTCCTTTGAAGAAAAGAGAGTTTGGTCAACAAAATATAGCCAAAAAAGGCTGAGCGCCATCCATAAGGTGAAGAAAAAGAAATGAAAGCCGTACGAAATTATGAAAAAAATTTCATCAGCCGCGGGTTACAATCGAATAAATATGCGGTGAAGAGAATCATTGCTTCTTGTTTCGAACGAGTTGTTGCAACATTTCCCAAACACAGTGATAGACGTAGTCTTGCCAATTAAACAAGATGACTGTGATTGTACGGAGGTTGCAGTCTTTCGAGTTGGGTCAAAGGTCATGACCCTTGCAACGCAGTCCTCCGCTCATCCACCGCGGTATTCTTCATCTTTTGAGCAAGTTCTTCAATCAACTGCTCCACTGCTTGGCCGCTGTAGATCTCGGGGCAGGTGTTTGAGCAGCTATTCGATTGTCTCATTGTCCAGGACCGTCCGGCCATGCAGTCCATGAGGACCTCGATGGATTGGACATTGGAGGAAAACATGGTCGACGGTTTGTTCTTCTACGCCACACTATCAGGCCGCAGAGGAGTCCACCTGACGAGATTACTCTGTGATTGCTTGTTCGAGCCGCACACAAATGTGTGCTATTCTGAGCGCACTTCCCGTTCGTGGTGAATATCGCATTGAACCCCGGCCGACTGAACGGCGACATCACCTGAAATCGTTGCGCACAGCTCATCGTTGCCGACACATTGAGCGCAACATGCTGCCGGCTCCTCCAGGTCTCCAATCACCAGACGGGACTTGGCGGCGCAAAAATTTGTCTGCTCCAAGAACAATCGTCTCTGCGTTGCTTGGTGACGTCATCAGAAACGAATACAAGACGAGGTTCGCTCTTGTTCCGATAATAGGCTCTGGTGGAGGAAGAAGCAAATTCCTGTTTGTAAGTTTCTGTCCGAATGCTGAGTTCGCCAAAACATTTCCATCGCTCTGCTTTTCGTACCCTCCGACATCCACAACTGCGAAGTTGTAATGAGCGTGAACCACGGCCATCAGCACCACACTATAAACAGTTTTTATAGTTGTAATACATAGAGCCACTTTTAGATGGAGCTTGCACGGCAAGGTGTTTCCCATCAAATGCGCATTGATGGAAATCCACGTCTTCTCAAAACCATGCGCTATGCTTTTCCTCATTGGGTACCGGAAGATACTCATCTTTGAACTCCTCCCAAATAACACTGCGTGTTTCCGGAACAATTTTTTTTTACAGAAGCTCGACTGATCTTGTACGCCGTTGCTATTGTGAAGTAGCTGTCCGCGGTGGCTAAGAACCTAAAAAGAATGTCGGTCCTCTGAAATATTTAGCTGATATTTTGCGACCATATGTGAAATTGCAAGTTAGAACTCCCATCTACGTGTTGGCGGGACGTCTGGACGAGGTTTTAAAAAGGGGCGAAGCCCTACGAGAGACCCATTTACATAACATAGCTTGGGCCTACGTGATGCTGGCTGATAGGCAGCGGTATAGTGCTGAAAAAAGAAGTATGGGAACTTACCCAAAGAACTAGCCATTTTCAACAGCACTTCAAACTTTTTTTTTAATCAGTATTTTAACGAAATATTCACTTTCATTACACTACATCCCTACTGATAAGTATCACACGGCAACTAGTCTGTTAAACCCACCCTAACTGAATATGCATCTAAAGCAATATTGCTTTATCAGTAACAGTTTATTCGGGAACAAGTACAAACAAACATCAAATCACGCACCACATGTTCAAGTTGTGGAAAGAAAACAAAGCCACGTAACAACAGCGTTTATTTCGCACCCAGGACGTCACAAATAAACAGACGGTTTTCTGTTCAGATGCCGTGATGCAACAGCAAGCCTCTGCGCAGCAGAAATGGGATGTCGGAGTCGCGTAGTTCGCTTTTGTATTCTTGGTTGTATCTCAGCCAGAAGTCTATCGAAATTTTCTGGAGTCATCCGAAAAGACCTGTGACAAACAAATCGACTCACCAGGTTGAAATATCCCGCATCAGGTTGAAATAAGGATGTTGCCGTGGTTGGCAATGGAACTAAATGGATCAAGCTTACAACTGAATTGGTTAAGTGTACACCTGTAACAAAATCACAAAGCCTAGATCAACGTGTCAAAGGTTGCCAGCAGCAAGAGCCATGAAAGATTTTGCATAACTTGTGCGGGCGATATGTTTTGGAAATGTCCTAATTAACTTCTCTTTGAATGGCCTACAGCCACACTTTACCGCGGTAATGCAGTAAGCTGTCCAGTTACAGTATTTAGCTTTGTAACGAGAGTAAAGTAAATGCAAGCATAAACTGTATGCACTCTGTAAGTGATTTGTCTTTGTTCAAATTTGTCAAATGAAAAATGTGAGCACGGGGGCATATAAAACGATGGTGTCAACCACCCCCATAAATGCTTAGCAGTATAGCAATCGATCAGCTAGACCTGGATATGTGCAGCAAATACCTATTCTGTGCTAAGTTCTTTGGAGGAAGGGATGTACACAAATCAACTGCTCGTACAACAGAATCAGGCATAGCTGTAAAATAAGTCTATTCTGTCTTCTGGACGCCATTGATAAAAAAACATTTCATTTTCATGAGTCGGTTTAATGCGATGTCTATACATTGTATTCCTCGCGCACCGACCGTTGAATGTCACCAAAAATGATTATCATGTTTCTGTATGCGACAACATAGAGACCGAGCTAGACCTTTTGTTTCACTGTGCAGATCGTGCAGCACCTTATAATAATTTTCGTGAAATTCTGACCAAACGCGAATTTGCTGAACGTCCGCGTTCGGTTGCTTTGCTGCAATTGTTTTCACTCTGTGTACCTGATGCGTCGGGCCCTATCGCAGTTGCTGCTTTCAACGCTGTTCATGGCTTTCTGGATCTGTAACAGATTCTGATTGTACCCGTCATGGTTTTCTGTGCTATGCTTGCTGTTACTTTTCTTGTGTCGTTTTCTTTTTTTTTTTTTTTTTT
>Ga0210059_1011912_pt1 | contig 13232 bp, 8 predicted proteins | sample Ectturendosymbi2_FD_188042 | JGI IMG/M metagenome (GOLD analysis project Ga0210059, IMG submission 188042) | Ecteinascidia turbinata endosymbiont from Florida, USA - Sample 2 (SPAdes) (version 2) | ecosystem: Host-associated > Tunicates > Ascidians > Unclassified | place: Key West, Florida...
CACCCGATCTCGACTTACAGTACAATGTTGGTGAAAAACTAAGAAAATAAACATCAATATTCTGATCGCTAAGGGGGGGGCTTGAGCCTCTTCAGCCCCACCCCCTGGCTGCGCTTTTGGGTCACTGAATGGCCAGGAGGTCAATGAATAACTGCAGGGGTCTACTGGAGCAATAAAGCCTCCGATTTAAAATTGTTGCTAATCGGGCAAGGAACGCAAACGGCATTTTTCAACATACCAAACAAAGTTGATCAAATCTCAGCTACAGTAGTTTAGAAGCACATTCGATTCGAATAGTTTTATATGAAATCATGCATTGTGATGACATTATGAGAACTGTTCTTTTTTTACGTCACATACAATGTTGTAGTGCATGTGTCGCAGTTTGGCAGTTGTTAGACTGGTGGTGGCCTACAGCAGTTGGCTACGTACGCAGTAGGACTGTTGGGCTAGGCCACGGGGCCTACAGACATTTGTACACTTTAATTGGAGGTCAACGTGCAGAAAAGTTTCAGAACCACTACTGTAGATAAACGTCAAGCAAAAAAAGGAAATTGAGCTGCGGCATTGTTTCAGGATGCCTTATTTGCAATCTATAGTAGGCTATCGTCGATACTAACGTTTCACCAACTTCCTGCTGGCTTGAATCAGAGAGTTTACCAATGCAACTTTGAGTGAAACTATCAGTCGCCCTTGTTTGCATTTTGATGTTGGAAATGTTTCATTCCAGGCTTGGTGGTTTAGGTGTGAAACACGTTTGCATATCTGCATTTTGTCTTCCCCCTAATCTGTTTTAAATTCGGCCAAGCTTGTGTTTTTCGCTCGAAAATTTTAAGCGAATCTGAGAAAGAAAAAAATGGGTATTCAGATTCAGGTTCAACCACAAAATTGAATCCTGGTAATGCTGCTACATGGAAACAGACTATTTTCAGTTTTGAAACACCAGGCTCTTTCCTGTCAAGCTGCCAAGGCAGGCGCTTGAAATTCGAATTTTCACTTGAAACCAAAACGCCACGAAAGTAGTTGACATGTTAAAACAGGATTCACACACACGACACTAATGTCTATGCAGTGCCGGATTTACCTAGAGGCTATATAGGCTTAAACTTCACATTTTTTCACGCGACAGTTCAGTTGCGTTCGATTCTTACCAGTCTGAAAAAGTTGGATTTACGCGAATGTGAACCAAACAGTTACAACCATTTGGGGGAGTTTAACTTGACGTGTTTTGCTCGTGTGTGTATGAGATTTTTACAGCCATGGTAAGCGACTTGTAACGTGGTCCTCAGGTTGTGCTTTAAAGTCTTTATGCCGCTACACATACTATATAGGTGCAGTGTTTTTGTTTTTTTGAACACAGATAAGAAAAAACAGATGTGATTCTTATAAAAACGTAGGCCATGTGTTTTGTCAAACATTTCAATTGTGGCGATTTCGGTTGGTTTGCCTGTGGCAGTTAATAATCCTGCTCCCACCAGCTAAGTAGGATTTAAAGAATTCCGTGCAATTTAACGCTTTTGCGTCGAAAGCAGCAACAAGCGCAGTGATCGTGGGCACTTCAGTAATGATTTATAATTTTTTACTGACCGTACTTTCAGGGCGTCATTTTCGGATTTTCACAAATTGATTGACGTTTTCCATTTTTCCTCGCGACAATGGGAGAGGGGGCCTCACAAGTGGATTAGCCTAGAGCCTCAGATCAGTTAAATCCGGCCCTGTGTCTATGGAACCAAACTTGTAGAGGAATGTACTGTACTTGAATGCAACATATTTGACGTAAACATTTCTAAAAACCTGTGAAAAATTGTATTTCGTCATTATTGTCTCTGCATGTGGAAAAGATCGTACGTGAACAAACACGATTTGAGACAACCGTGGAAATCTTGTGTGAAATGGTGTCGCACGAAATATTCTCAGAAGCTTTGAGCTCACGTCGCACTTTTCTTTGCCCGCTCTCGGCAGCGGTAAAGTAATTGAGTTTCGATTGGCTGATTCACACAACCGTCGTTTTGGTCAGGTATCCAGTCTGCAATTAACTGATGTAAGTCTGCAAACAAATAGTTTGCAAAGTTTATTAAAAGTTTCTTAGTGGGTCCTTTTTCAGTGCGAAGGCTGCGCTTGATTAGTGTCTTATAAGCAGGCACGCAACCAGGGGCTGGGCAACCGGGCAATTTGCGCCTCCCGAAATTTTTAATATCAAATTTATTTGCTAGTTAGCCTACAACAAGTTGAAACCAACAAGAAAATAGTGCAACAACAAATTACGATCACATTGATCCCCCAAAAATACCAGTTAGTTACGGACTTGCCTTTGGCTAGTATTGGCCACTGACCCTTCACGAAAAGGGGCAACATAAAAAATCATCATTTTGCAGAATAAGTCCTCTTTTGTTAATCTTCTCTTCGGTTGGTGCGCCTTGCAATCGTAGTTCGCTTGTTTCTGGTAATCACTTTGATTTTCAGCTTTGCCATAGCTAGCTGTGGATTCATCAAAGCAGAAAATTTCTGGTCACTGTTAATGTTTTCCGAAGCGCTCAGCATTGCGTGCATCGTGTCATGAAGTTTGCCGCAACAAAAATAATGTTTATTTGTTTCATACACAATATCTAATAACAGGCAATGAAAAGCTTGTTTCAGGGGATGAGTCTGGCACTATCTAAAACTATAAACGACCTTTCACAGACAGAAAGATAGGAAAGAGAAATTCAGTCAGTCAAATCCAGCAGTAAATCTTTTCTTTATATTTACCGGCTCAAGCTCCACGGTTTTGCAACAAGAGCATCCTAACAACGCTCTTGGCAGCCTACTTATTGCAGGACAACAGTTCACAAGATCTTGGCGTTGTGTTTCGTCATAGAATCAGTAAAACATGGTAGCTTGTTCCATGCTCCCAGATACTCTTCAAGAAGTAGTTTTTATATTTCTTAACATCTATTTCTTCTTATTGTTGCTGGCTACGATATTTGTCTTGCTATTTTAAGGTTTTCATAGATCTTTGTGGGACGCATGCATCATAGCTCAAGGCCGGCTTTGCAGCCATTTTCTCAACGTCCAATAAAAACCAAAAACCTTTTTCTTGATGCGCTATACATTGTTAGTTTTAAAGCAATTCATGTGCCATTTCGAATGATGTCAAACAATTTTTTCATCTGTTCATTCTGTCAAAAATCTTTGGCGACATTTCACCGAAAATCGACCTTGCTGCTTCATGGTAAACATGACTTGAGCTCATTTCCTCTGCCAGGCAACCCGCTGACTTTGCGGGTTGCTTGCGCGTGTGACGTCACAGAGTGAAAGTAGGTAGTTCCTCTTGCTGTTATTCGGATAGTTGTTCTTGTTCAGTTGTCACTGGTGGTGTGCTGAAGTTGAAGTTGTGTCGGTTTTCCTAATAACTGGTATTCTAGCGGCGTACAAGCCTGTGCAGGCATTGTCAGGAAAGCGAGAAACAGTATATGTGCACATATCCTTCTTATTCACTTATGGCACTGTCCTTGAACTTTGTAAACCCAGGATGTTCGGGCTTCAGAGTACAGTATAATACTGTACTCAATACTGAGTATTGACAAAACTGAATAAACTGAATATCAAAGAGTACTGCTGGATGAGCAAAAAAAAGATTTTGGTGAAACACAGAAGCAGACAAACACTTTGTAAGCTTTTCATTTCTTAGATTAATTAGAGAAAGGAATTCATGATTGATGAAATATTAGGAAAACAGTAGGTACTGAATAAATGGCAAAAACCAATCAGACGAGGCAGAAGCTTATTAATTAGTAATTCTAAGCAAAAGGTTCTGGGCGGAAAAACCACCACATTTTTGTTTTGATCTGTTATTTCAAGAATGCAACTTTAAGTGATGAACAACGTGCAATGTTGTGCTGAGGCATTAATCTAAAAAACACGCGCATGTACACGTACACATTGCAAGCACACAAACACACCGACATGGAATGGACATTGAGAAGTCGAATCTTAGAGTGTTTGGTGAGACCAGGGCCGGCCCGAGACAGTTCTGGGCCCTAGGCAAGCTTCAATATTTATGCCCCCGTTACACGTCACACTAAAACATTCGGGACGTGGAAACCAAGAAAAAGTGTATTATTCGCTCCCTGACGGCTGCGCTCCAGGCAGCCGTTTAGTTAGCCTAGTGGAAGGGCGGACCTGGGTGCAATATTTCTCATAGCGAGTGGAAAAGAGTGTAAATGTCATAGCACAAATTTAGCCCAAAAACGGAATTCGAGATTGATTTTAATGAGCTGACGTCATACACAATAATAAAACAAGCTCTAGCGTGGTAGCAAGCTTGTGAGGAATGACTGCTTGACTCCGCTTTCATCCTTTTGTGACAATTCAAACTTACACATATCAATCTTTCAATAGTTGTAAGTCACAGTAGTGACGTACGCAAGTGAATACATGCAGTTTATATCGCAGGGAAACTTGTTTGATTCAATACATCTTCAGTCCTGCAAGCAATAAGAACACTTACCAGCGAAATGTTGACACTTAACAAGGGTTTCTGTTTTCTTCACAAAATGAAGTTTTATCTATGACAGCTTGCAAAAGTTTGCGATTACTTGAAAGCACAACCCTTGCCCGAACACTATTATAAAGGAAACGGTTGTGCATGGTATTTGGTTTCGAATGAAAATGTATTCGGGAAATCAAACTTAGTATTAATTACTGTGGTGTATGAATGTGATGAGTATGGGACGGTGGGTGATACGGCGAGGTCGAGACAAGTTGCTTCTGATTAAATTAATTAATCCGATTATTAATAAGAATAACTAAAACAACTAGTGAACTAAAAATCTCCAAACCTCCACAAGTCGTTACGTCACAACAAAAAAGTTCAAACCCGAAAGAATAGCGTTGTTGATACTATCCATAATAGAGGCGGGTCTTTTACCCAGCGTCTTTTATCAAATAGTATCAGCAACGGTATTATGTCGTGTTAATACCATTGTTCTATTATTTCTTTCCCACGTGAGAAATGCCCGGACTTACTCAGGTAATCAGAAAAGCAATCGGTTTCGCCAACACAGAACAGTTCTCGACTTGGCGCAGAGATGTGCAAAATTGGTCTGCTTTTGTTGTACGGTAAGTTTATTTTTGCCTGATGGCAGCATTGAAAGAAAAGAAAGAAGTCAAAATAGGGATGCAATATGGAAAACTCATAACTGACGCAAGATTCTAGCAAACTCATAGGCAGATTTGCAAGTTGCATTTTCCAGGCAACTGGTCATGTATTGGACAGATTTTGTAAGTCTTGCCATGCTCAGGTCGCGCAACTGAAAGTTTCAAGTATGTTGAACGTAAATAATATACTTCAAAAACCGATAAGCTTCAGTGTCTGGTACTAAGAATACTGGGAAAATCCGGCAATTGCCTATAGGTTGCTTTGAAACGGTAACTGTGTTATCAGCCCTGTTTTTTTAATATATCCCGAAATAGCACAAGTCTTTCCGTTGTAATGAACATTTACGCTGTCGCATGATGTCTGCCTAGATACCAAAATGACAAAGTGTGTGAGGTCTGTAAAGTTCGCAGCCAATACTCAGTCTGTTTGCTATTTTTAGCTCGCTTGAGCCACAACTGACAAACAAAACGTTGATAAAGAGTTAACATATTTAGGTAGGTAAAGTTTGTAGCGGTGTTGGCTAAAAAGTGAGAAAAATGTTTACAGACAGACACATCACAAACAAAAAAGCTTGGATTTTATGCATGAAGCGCAAATTATTGGACACTGGGCAGTCGGTTTCTTGCTTCTGTTGGATAATGCCGCAACTTTTTTAAACCTGGACTGTGATATTTTTTTCTTCACATCAGAAATCCGCGTCCAAACATATGGGAGGAAGGTGCAGGGACTGTTTTAATTCTTCTTCAGTTTGATATGCATCAAATGATGAAAATTCTCGTTGTGTGCCGATATCTATTAAAGTTATTCCAGTCAGTTGTTTGAGATATGTGATAGTTGTTTTTAAAGCCTTGTCCCGGACGCAATGAATGCTTTTTTAATTTAGCAGTATCGATCTAATCTTCATTTGTCGAAGGATCACATCCTAGCATATCGTTTGCTGACACTTCTATCCCATCTACATCTGGCGTTTTGGACTTCACGTGCAGCATTAACTTCACGTTTTTTGCGTCTGGCTATGGCAGTTGAAAATATTGCCTGATACATTGGCAATATTTCAGTGTGTCGATCATCTCAAGATGGTCGTTTATAATTAGAATTTGGATATTTTTGGTCTAAGCCACAACCAATTTCAACAGTTCGCCAATCATATCGTTCATTGTTTGGATTGATTGTTGAAGTGGGGACAATACACTGAGGCATTGTAGGTAATTGATTTGCATCACTTTGTAGCATGATCAACGCTGGTTGCTTTGTACTCAAGACTTGCTGAGTGTCTGTTGCATGATTAGTCGTATGATATGTTATCAATTCTTCAATGATAATTGTCGTGCACTCGCCTGCGAATTCTACTAAACACTATCTGCAGAAAGCCAGGCTTTAATTCACTGAGGACACCGCTCAATCATGGAGCTGAACAAGCGAGCAATGAAACTCTGAAACAAACACAACAGCGTAACTGATCAAACGCTTCCCAGGGACGGCAATCTGCACTAAAAGAACACTTGGCAGTTATGCATTATAGAGACCGCAAGCACAACGCAACAGCCGCGGGGCGAACACAGGGGCACAACTAAGGATTGCAAGATTGCAGGCGCCACTATGTGACAAGGACAAGGTAATCATACATTCACCACAATAATAGTATCATAAGCGGATACAATACGACTTCTACTACATGCACTTAACATATGAATGTAATGATCGGTTTGACACATTGCAGGACATAATTGAGGCAGTACAAACCAACCATCAGATTCAACCCAACACGTATGATGAGGTGCCATACACTTTACAAATTCGCGATGACTTAATGCATCTCCAGATGTTCCTTCTGGAACTGGATGAATGAAATCTTTTATCACACGTGCTGTAAATTTTTTGCGAGAAGGTGGTGTACTTGGTATTACGTGTTCATACACACGTTCATATGTACATGTTGTGGAACATCCTCTTTGTTGAGCTCTTTGCATCATTGGATAGTCTTTCGAGGCATTAGCACCTTGTATTCGGGTCCATTTGGTGCTCGTATAGGTTCGAAATCTGGATCGTCCATTTCATTCAATGTATCATCTTGTGTTACTGGAGAATCTTGTGTGGTAGCGTCGTTATGAAAGTCAGGATCCTCGAAATCTATCGACTGGTATTGATCTCGATCCAGTTCAATTGATGCATGTTCGCCTTGTTGTTTTGAACGTAGTGCATACGGCATTTCTTCTTGTTCTTCGGTAGTAGTACGCTGATAATGTTTTTTGATGAATTTGTTTGCATTCGATACTTTCACCTTTGGTTTTGACTTGTCACCTTTTAAATATGTTTTTTTTGGTGTCGGTGGTGGTGTAGGTTGCAAATGTACACCGATTAATCTTGCACCTTGATATAAAATTTGCCGAGAAACTTGACGTGCAATCTCTTCGTAGTTTACAGGGTCGTCACCAACGACAGCAAAAAAACATCGAACAAAGTTTTGCAATTCAGCGGGTAACAATTCAAATCTAATATTATTATCTACAATGTGTTCAATAATGCGTTCTAAGAGTTGCGCTACACCGCCTGGTATGTCCATGGACGAAACATCTCGACCTGAAATTAAGATGAACTTTTATGTAGCCAATGTGCTGCATACCAATTACTTCGATTTGTTTCAACAGCTATAATAATCGTAGACATAAACATATCAGGTGACATCCATGAACAAAGATTAATAATTCGTTGCAAATGAATTGCAACTATAGAATCATCAGTGAATGATTGAAAGACATTTGCAAAACTCTGCTTCTTCGCATTTGCAAGTCTAAATCCATTCAATACCAGTTTAGCTTGTACGATTGCTTGTTCATATTTGTCTTTATGTTTATGTTCAGGTTTAATCACAATACTATCCATTTCTACGTACCTGTGTAGCGTAGAATACAAATTCGTTAGTTGGTGGTTTTGCTGATTGAGTAGATGCAAGTGTTGTACGTTGACTGTTATAATCGGTATTATCTTCGACCGTTGCTATTGCAGAAGGATTGGATTGTTGTTGCTTTTTGTTACTGCGTATGCGTTTAAGATTGATCACAAATAGTTATCTTTTGGTTTTAACCCGAGGCGTTTTAGCCACTTATAGTTTGGTCGTACGAGGTTTCTTCGCTTGTCTAACATTTGCTGCTTTGTTCGTAAGTTCGTCATTAGTGTTTTGCAATGTATGTGGATAATATGGTAATTCTGTTTCTTGCGGATTTGATCCAAATCGATGTGACTTTGGAAACTCTACCGGCTGTCGTTGAGTTGTTATTCCTTGATTATATACAACGGATAATTGTAGTATGATACGTTCTGCCTTTATATTGGTACTGATATGATCTGATTGGTCTTCCAGATACCCGATTTCGAATTTCATTTTGTTTTGGTGTAAGTGGTGTTGTTTCAGTTGGTTCTTCCGATGTAGTTGTGGTAGTATTATCTGGTGCTGATATTGGTACAGAACCACCTTCGCTATTTCCCCGTTTTTTGTAATAATTTCGAACACTTTGTTTATTAAGTAGTTTACTCCATCCACCTTTCCATTTTTTCGGTTTTCCTGCTCTACCTCTGCCAAGTAAAGGTGTTGATTCATCTTGTGTTGCCTGTTCATTAATTGTATTTAGTTCAATGTCTTCGGTAGCTGCGTCTTCTGCTGATGTTGCTGCACCTAACCATATAGTTCCACCAAATGCACCTGTTCCAGCTGCAAGCTCCGCCGCCATACGCACGGAGTTATATTTCTTGAAAAATTTTTTTGGTTTTATTAGTATTTCACACCCCAATAATATTCGAATATCACCCGATATAGCAAGCAAAACACCCAATGGATCAACATCAAGCTTTGCATGAAGCACGTATTAATGTGATAAAAGCATCACTTGGACAATTATGTAATGAATTTGTCAATCGCTGCAAAAAATTTGTTGGTATCTGTGAAAGGAAACATATACTTGTCAGTAAGCACTTTCATAGCATATGGATGCATGTTGTTCATAATCCTGTTAGATAGAGATAATGGTTTAAGACCTTTCATTGCACATATTCTACTTTTCATAGCATCTGCATCAATAGATTTCAAACGTGTTCTAACATCATGATTTGTTAGCAGTACAATCGGTGTCCGTGTAATTTCAACTGGACCCTTTCGTTTGACGGTAATACTGTTTGTAATACCTGTCGCTGGTACACCTGCAAATAACTCTTTGCACTTAGCGATAAATTCAGGCGTGTTAGTCATTTCAAACTCATCACATAAGTAAATACGTTTACCCCACATGTTTTGCCAAAAGAATTCAGATTGACCATCAGGTCGTATAATTTTACCATATATCGAAGCGAAATACAGTAACATCGTTGTTTTACCACTGTTTGGTTCACCCATTAGCCATAGACAATTTTTCTTAGGATGAACTTTCTCAAATATACCAATGATGGCATTAAATACAGTAGGTACATTTGCACCTGCTGCAGCAGCAACGCCTCTTAACCACGTCTCACATGCACTAACTGTTTGCGATACAGCTAACATTACATCTGTTTCTTTGTCATTAAATGCACTCAACAACTGCGGTAATGTAGCATTCGCACTTTCAATGATGAAGCAGTATTAAACACTTGATTAATATTCTACTTATATAAGTGGCGTCGTATGTATTTCAGGGTAATAAGTTTTTATGCCAAGTGTGAATCTACTATGCGATATTGATATTGCTTTTCATGCAGTGGCGTAGCAAGGGGGGGCTCACCTGGCGGTAACTTCCGGGCGGCAGCAAATTGTTGATGAAAATTAGTTTTTAAAAGTAGTTCAAGTGCATGGTGGAAATTATCCCAGTCCCTGCACCTTCCCCCCATGGGCGCCCACAGAAGGGTTATGGGGCAAAATGGGCAATTGCCCTTCCCTGGAAGTTGGTAACAAGAACAAAACTTTGTAGAAAACGTCAAGCCAACAGCTTAATTCCGATTATTTGATTTAGTTCTTGCAATAACAGTTTATTCTCCGGTATGATGCTCACACTACACAAGAGTCAGGTTCACTGTTCTGGTGTGATGCAGTGGCGAGCTTGCAATTCACTTACTTTGTTTGCAGAGGCAAGTTGCGAAACTTGCAAGCTGATTGTTCTACAGTTGGTCTTTATTTGCGTAACAACAACATGGCAACGAATCTTTGAGGGTTCACTTTAATTTGCAGTACTAGGTAATGTTGCCAACTAGTATGTATATTTAGTCGGAGGGTTTATTTGAGACTTTAAACCAAATCATTTCTTATGTTGCAAAGCGTAAAGAGAGAAACCATCAGTGGTTTTAAAGCTACATATAAAAAGTTGGTGATTTTGTTCAACATGGGAGTAAGCGTGCACTTTGGTGATCGGAAAACAAGACCGAGGAGAGCTGAGTTCTGAAAAAACTGAGCTTAGCTCTAGGTATGTGTTTTTAGTCAGCCAATGTAATGTATCCAATGGATGGAAAGCTGCATATGAGAGTGGCAGAAGATTTAGAGAAGAGTGACTGATAGAGTTTGCATATCTTGCAAAGCAGTATTCTGCTGGTGCTGAGTACCCCTTGTGCAAACTATGCAAAAAGAAAATTTGCAAACTGCAAAGCTGCTTACTATATTTCATTATAATGCAGTAGACTACAAAAGAAATGATATTGCAGTTTTAGGTGTTGGAAAGTTGAATGTTTTAATAAATCTGTCACCGCTAAAGTTAGCAAAGTAAAAATTGAGCTTGCAGCTTCTCTATGCAAGAGCAACTGTTAATCATCTCAGTAAAATCATGAAAAAGTGTGGAAACAACAACAAAAAATTTTAAGTTATTGTTACAGATAAATTTGGTATATATTTGGTATATTTTTGGACTAGATTTGGTATATTCGTTGTAAGAAGAGTTGACAACACTGGTAGTTCGTGTTTTAACGCATGTGACTGTTGAACGCAAACATCTTGACAGGTAATGCGCAGAGACAGTGACTGCTGATAACGGTAAGCCTAGTTTTATGCTCAATACTGTGTGAAAAGAGGCATGAGTACATGTAGGAATTTTCTACGGAGAGTCACAATGAAAAGTTATTTCTACCGATGGCCACACACGTTACATTTGTCTGCTTCCGTTATAATTTGCATTTCAAAATATGAATTAATGATAATGCAGTAGAATTTGTCTAATTCGTCATCGTTTAATTCGTCAATTCGTCGCTTTTTCGTCGGTTTCGGAGAAGCGTTTTGTTTGGCTAATACGTTATTTGCAGTTTCGCTTTTGATGTCTTAGCAGCCAGTTCGTGTGGGAACTCAAACAAATTAAGGATCTTTATCTGAGAATTGTTGCACCTCACAATTTGTTTATCGAATTTATACACGAGGTGCGAAGCGCGACCCACTCTCTGTTGAGAAAACGCAGAAAAGTCTTTGAAGTGTATTCAAGATTTAAGACGTACTAGGTTAAATTGAAGAGCCTAAATAAGCGCGACTAGAGTCCCCATTCTTCACCAAGCCGCGGTGGACATGCTGATGGCCAAGTGCGTGTACGTGACCCTCGCACAGCCACGACCACCCTAAACAACTTCTAAGCGACTGGCGTTCGTCTCCAAGACTCCCCATTGAGAGAACGCGGAAACGTTTATTAAAGATTTAAAAGGTGTTAGATTAAATGGAGGAGTCTAGATAGAGTAGAGGAATTAATTGTTTTATTCAACCGTAATGTCGCAAACTTGTATTTTACTGCCAATAAAAGCACTACGTATGCGAGTTACTATGATAAAGTATACGAGCTTCTATGATAGAGTTTTAACCTGTTTGCATAATACGTCAGATCGCCTAAATCGTCACTTTTTTCTAATCCCTTTGAGGTGACGAATTAGGCAAATTCTACTGTATTATTTTAACATTATTGTTTTATTTCACACAGACACTGTAGTATACATATACGGAAGAAAATATCGAGAATTCTAACCTAATTGATAAAATCACTTTAACATAGCAGGGATATCTGGAGCTTCTAGATATCTTTTAATGGGTCTTCACCGCTATGTAGTCAGTACGCATCCGGATGAATTTGTCCTTGAGCCCCCCTACAAAAATCCTGGATTCGCCTATGAATCATATCACGATTAGATGTTTATGTTGAAAGACTGTTCTAGTATATGCCGATTAAATAACTACAAATTTACGAATATTTGTTTCAACAAGCAGGTTGGCCTAAATTAAATAAACTACTTGACAGTTCTGTATTAAAAGGGGGAGATTCGCGGGTAAACCTTTTTCCTCTAATAAGCACAATACAACGATTGACATTGTCAAAATGCTTTCTGGCTTAACGAGTGAATGTCACTTCGGGTAAACAAAGCAGCACGAGAATGCATGAGTGCAGTAGATAAACACAAAACCAAGATTTATTAAAAAACATTTTCGCCTTTTCTGGTTTTATTTAGTTGATGCTGCTTCCAAATAGGTGATGCTTCTATCGCAAGTTTATTGATTTTTGAAAGCATAAATTTAAAAGCGTTCGTTTTACGTTCCAGAAAGCTGAATCTTGTACGTGGTCTACTTGTACGTGCGAGAACACCAAGGGGCACTATGGAGATTTTAATTTAGATAGCAAAGTTGTTTTGTTTGCTTTGTTGCCTTGCAACTTCATTGCACAAGGTTCTTCACTTATATTCTTTCGTTTAAATGTAAACATGATGTGTTTCGACATTGTTTGCATTTCATCAGGGAAGGTTTACTAAGAAGCAGGTCAGCAACCAGAGGGGGGAATCGGGCAATTACCCAACCGGAAATTTTCAAAAACGTATGTATTTGTTAGGTGCAGCAACAAGTTAGATCATTTTGTCCCTCCCAGAAAATATCAGTTGGTTGCGGCCCTGCTAAGAAGACGGGAAGGAACTTAGGCTCAGTACATAACCATGAACCAATTATGTGCCACTTGATTTAAGAAGACTTTCCCGAAATGCATGGGTATTAACATACAGCGAGTAAACATCCACTAAATCGCTTTACGTTATCCAGTATGTTACAACAGAACTTACTAGTTACTTGTTAGAGTGTGTTGTTTGTACTGTGTGGAGTACGTTAACTGCTTACGATATAGTT
>Ga0210059_1011913_pt1 | contig 13232 bp, 6 predicted proteins | sample Ectturendosymbi2_FD_188042 | JGI IMG/M metagenome (GOLD analysis project Ga0210059, IMG submission 188042) | Ecteinascidia turbinata endosymbiont from Florida, USA - Sample 2 (SPAdes) (version 2) | ecosystem: Host-associated > Tunicates > Ascidians > Unclassified | place: Key West, Florida...
CCTCGTCCAAGTTGTCGTTGCTGACCGTGCTAACGTTGTCGAGGTCGGCGTCGCCCGACGCCGACAGGGACCGATTGTCCGCTTCCGGGCCGTGGCCGCTGTCCATGCTGCCGGGCTTCGGAGGGACGGCGTCGTCGGTCTTGTCACTTTTGACGTCCGAGTCCAGTTTCTCGGTCGATGCGCACTTTTCGCTGACGCTCGAGCAACCGATGCCTTCGTCAGAGGACGACTCTTCGACGCCGGGCTTGGGGGACGAGGCCACGGGCGGCGCAGGGAGTTTTTCAGGTTCCTCGATTTTAGGGGCGGCCGTTGTCTGAGGGACGGCAGGCTTTTCTTCTTTCAGTGTTCCGTTCGCGGTGGGGCGATCCGGTTCGGGGTCGTCGGCGGCCGGGTCGCTTTTCACCGAAATGGTCTCGGCTTTGCTCGACTCGCTTGGAATTGGGGAGGGTTTCCTCGATGGGTCCGGGGTCACGGACCCATCCTGCAACGCACGAAAAGGCGAAAATTTGAAAGTTTTAGTTGCACTCTAAAATCTAAACATACATTTTTAGCTGCGTATGCTCTTTTACGTTTTTAGCCACACGATAAACCTAGGTGTATAATAAACTTTTAGCAAGGACCTAGAGTTATAGGTGAAACCACAGAGTATACGACGAGGAGAGGAAAGATTTTTTAATAATTATCTGTAGCTTCGTCTCTAAGAACTTCACAACTCTGCAACCGCTAAAATAAAGCAATGAGGCGACAGTGACAAAACATGGAAACGATGAAACTGTTCGAAGCTTGGTGACGATGGAACAAAAACCATCGAAAAAGTTAAGAAAATCTTAGTTTTACCATTATAGTACGCACAGAATGAAAGCAATTTGGAAGAGCAACCAAAACGACACGACGGCACGATTTTTTCAGCAGCAGTTTGAAACGTGTATTTCCAGGGATTACCCCTTTTGAATTTCCACGGTGGGGAAACAAAAGCGCTATTACCAAGCAATACAACATATACATCTTTAAACGCTGCTGGTCGTGACTAGAAAGACCTGCAGCAGCTGCGTTTGCAGCACTGTTGTCTGAACGATGTGGTTTGCCAATGCCTGCCACACTGCAAAGGATGCTGTACTTGTAACAAGAACGTCTCCAACAAATACGCTACGCGAATTCGCTTACAATCATTTTCAGCGAACCATAGCGCTTTCTCGATCTTGGGCGTAGAAAAGCCGACGCAGTTTACTGTGGCGTCACTGAACCAAGTATGACGACACACTGATCGGCAAGGCACACCTCAGTGCTTCCCAACCGCAGCGCAGCGAGACAGTGTCAGGTGTGCAGCGAAATTTTTGAACCGTTTGTATAGGACTCTTCTAAAGAGAGCGTTTCTATTAATTAGGTTTCAGTCGTTGGCTTTGATGTTTCGCGTGATGAAAATTGTGCTGCCGTGGACCATGGGCGGATCCAGGAGGGGGGCGATTGGAGCGATCGCCCCGCCCTAAACTTACGAGCTTGATCCGCCCCCTACCGCGCACATAGTAAAAGGTTGGGAACCCCTGGGCTATGTCATTGGTCGGAGACGAGAATCAGGCTTTTGGTTACAGGCAAGAAAACGTGAGAGATGAGGACACGAAGCACGCACCGCTTCGTCTTTCGATACAAATAATGGTCAGTTCATTCGCTCACGTTGCTATGCGCGTCGTCCTCCACCTCTTCGAACACTTCGGCTTTCGCTTCGGCGGCCAGACGCGAAAGGGGGTGCTTGGCCGCGCCCACCTTCCAGTTGGTGGACGCAATGAAAGGGTGGGTCAGCAGCTCGGCAAGGGTCGCGCGCTTCTCAGGCGCTTTCACCAGGCAGCGGCTGATGAAGTCCGCAAAGTCTTTCGACCTGGACAAACAATGTCAGCGTTGATTAAACCGGATGCAAAACGGCGCCGGTCACTTTAGTTACAAATTATTCCAAAGCAGGACGGACTTCGCTGATAAATTACATCCTTAACAATCGAGACAGTTTCGAGGGAACGGTGGATCGTTTGATTGGTCAACACCTCAAGCCGATGAGGGGCCAGTTATGCGTTTCCCAGCAACCACAAGTTAAATTCCAATGTCATTACAGGTGCTTTTCACCGTGACCAGCGTTGGCGGCGGCGGCGGTATTCGGCAAATCCAGCGCGATCAACGAAATATCAACTTTGGTTCGGAAGTAGAACTCGATCGCTTCGCTACATTGTCGCGATCTGAACGACATTTACGACCAGCACACAGAGGGAAGTGGGAGTAGGCCAGGAATCCCTCGTCCCAAACGAACGCGAAAATTGCTTTTTCACGCAACTTCTTCACATGACACATTTGTTTCTACTATCGAAAATGTTCATCACAACGAAGTAGCGAAGGCATAAAATGTGAAAGGCTTTCGAAGGCGGTGCAGTTCAGCGCGGCGGCGTCGGATTAGTCTCAAACTGTCAGAATAGAACCGAAATGTGACTTTCGGGGATAAAAGGAATGAAACTTAAGTACCTTGTTTGATTGCCATAAAAAAAGCAAAGCCTACACTTGTCGGCCCGTTGTATGTCAATGCCGCAATTTGCGTATATCTGCTGTAGCAAGCTCGCCATCACTTATTTATACCGCGCGCATTGTTCTAGGAAACGTATACAGTAAGTATCGTGTGCTCAGTTCGGTGCGGGAAAGACTGACTGCAGCAAAACGTTAAAACACTTTGGATTTACTTCGTAAAAAGGAACGACCTTATTCAAGAATGGTTTCGAGTGAGCGAGCTCTGGGAGCAAAACGAATCTGCATCAGTCGCTGCAAAGCGAATGACTGATAGGGAGTCAATAACTGGCATTGCAGGCTTCTGCTCCAACAGAACCACCCTTGTGAATGCGAATCGATATAATGAACGGCACCGCTAAGGTGCTGCTCAACAAATCGGCGACAGATTCTGCTCGACGATTAATTCAGCGCGGCAACGAATAGGAGTAATACGGTAGGAAAAGCCTTTTACACGCACTGTTGAATGTCGGGGCTGCCTTATATTGCAAATTCGTTCGTTTCATGTCTGTTTAATCGCCATAAAAGATTCGACGGTCGTCGATGACTGCAACGGTGCAACCAAACGAAGAGGGAGCAGAACAATTTTCAGCAAAAAAATAAAACAACTGGGCTTCTTTTCGGTAAAACATTTCTGTCATTTATCCGAAATAGCCTCCAATGAAAACAACCCATATCTTAAAACGAGGACGGAAAAAATATGTGCCATACGCATCAAATACAATGCCACGTTGAAGTGTCAAGCTTTCCTACAGTATCAAGCTTCGAAAATCCTGAATATGGAATTGCAATTGACATTGCTAAAAAAGAAGTCTGGTGCCCTACTTAACAAAAGTAATTATGCTGGGGACCGACAGGGTGCACCCACAAACGAAATTCGACAGGAAACATTCTTTTTCGGCAAAAACAAATTTCATTTTGCTGCTGATGATAACGCCACGTACGGAGGGGGGTAACCAATGACACACTTTCCTTCAACCTCGACAGCAGCTAACTTGATAAACTACAAAAGAAAAGGCAGCTCATTAAAAATATGTAAATCAGACTAAAAAAGCAGGTAGCTCATTCTTGAAAACTTTCTGCTTGGAATCGGTCAGTTTTGTGTGCTCACTTACTAAGCGAGAATGTTCTCACGTACATTTGAGAAAGTAACTGTCACTTTCACCAACTGCAAACTACCTGGCCCCAAGGAGTAGAGAAATCTGATTCGAGCACGCTTTCAACATAACATGATCGACGACAACGCATGTCGTCGTGCGTTTAAGCTCTGACTTGATCCGAAGACAATTATACTTCTAATGCAGGGTTCCCACAAATATGCAATCATCAAGTAACTCGACTTTTAATGACATACTTAAGAATATTTCATGACTTTTCTGCACTACATATTTTCCAGGGTTCTGAGATGATATTTTACTTAAGTCAATAAACATTTGGGGGCATTTTTTCGATTCACAAAAGCTGCTTTGCAGGTTTTTAAAAAAATTTCAGTGCCAAGTACATCATGGTTTCTTTGAAAACCTTGAGTTAAGCATACCAGAAGTTTCCAATCTGATTTTTTCCAGCCTTGTAACTGTCCTGCTCACCTTCACTTTATGACATATTATCATACTGTAAACGGTAAACAAGCAGTTTGACAAAATGCATATTTCTAATACCAGTATGCAAAGTATTCTAACGAATAGCACGACAAATAGAACAAAATTAAGAAACGGAACGCAGAAACCGACAGCGAACACAAGTTACAGTTCAGACGCATCAACTATAATTTTGCATAATAACCTCTTCTAGACTACAGGACAAAAAGCTAAGACTGGGCAATTCAGAACAATTTCCTACTCCGGATTTAGTCCGGAAGGGCTCGGTCGTATCCAGAAGATCCAAACCTATTCTGTTATTTTTCTTTCTGAAATGCAATTTCCTTCATATATGCCGAAAGATGCCTGTGCTGATATGGAACACAGTAGCTCATTTCGAGTCTACCGCGCATGCGCGCTGTAACTCTCAGTTGTCAGCGAAAAATGTTCCAAAACATTTGACGTTTTTTGCTTCACAGGCACTGTGCCTGATTAGTATGTTACCATGTCGACTTTAACCACAGTGAATAATCGCAGCTACTCTCGACATAATTGCTTCCAAGATTTTTCTGGAACAGTAAAATTCTAGGACCCGTCAATTCAAAAAGTTTTCCACAACTTTTTCATGAATTTTGATGACAAGTAAGTTTTTCAGGATTTAAGGATTTTTAATGGCCGTAGGCAGGGTTTTTTAGGACTTGACTTCGGTGACCGTTAAAACATTTCGAGAGACCGCAACTATTTCATCTGAATACCGAGGTGGTCACAAAGCGAGGTTTTGCGTACTTTGATGGTGGTCGAAAACGAGGCTCTACTGCATTTTGAGAGACCGTTGGGAAAATTTGAGAGACCGTTTCGGACTCTCGAAACACCTTATAAAACACTGACCGTAGGAACCCTGCAACGGTAAGAATGTTACCCTTTGTAGGGCTCCTATTTGCAGCTTTTTCTCGTTTTCTGAGCATTATCAATTCACACAAAGGATCAAACAATGTCATTATAACAAGCTACGTCAGGGATGGGCAAATAGCGGCTCGCGGGGCAAATGTGGCCCGCCACAGCTTTTCAAGTGGCCCGCAGAAGCATTTAGAAAATACCTTCAAATCTGAATTTTCCTCAAACTTATCACAACAAATGTTAGTGCTGACTGCTTAGGCTAGCTTAACCGAGACTTGCTTCTATTTCACTATGGAGGTACGGCCCTTCGCCAAACGTAGCCTTCTGAAAATGGCCCCCGACCCAAATCAACTGCCCACCCCAGAGCTACGTGGTTATCTCGTTCCAAGAACCTTCAGAATAACGTTAAGGTGAAACTACGCTACAACCCACCATCTTTGCGGTGCTTCTAGAGTGGGTGGGTCGGACTTGGTGATCCGGAGCAACACACGGACGGGGTTCAGGTCGTGGTTCGGGGGCTCTATCTGCGCTAACTCGATCAGAGTGATGCCGAGAGACCAGACGTCGGCAGCATACGTGTAAGGTGTGTCCTGAGGAAGAGAAGAAACAAACGACTGTTGGAAACTGTCTGAAGAAAAGGCAATGAAATGTGCAGCAGGTCTGAGAATGCGAAGGACCACAATCACTCAACAGACGTAGTAGATATTCACGCAATCAACTGCTATAACCACCGTTCGACCTGGTGCGTTAAGTACTTTCTATACATCGACATGTGAAATGAAGGAGTGAATTAAGCACATTCAACAAACAATGCAAGGTGAGCCGTTGTGGCACCAGTGATGTCGTCTGCAAAGACGCGAGGGATCATCGTTCCCACGCCGTTTCGCGACGAAACAGCATTCTCTTTTTTTTGTTAGGAAACACATATGTCCGCGCTTTTCTCGTAATCGGTGAAGTTTTTAAATGAAAAAGTGCTGAACTATCTTTGATTGTAAGTAACGGGTAATTTTTTTTGCGTAATAGAGCGTTCCCACACTTCTTTGTTTGGCGTGACGCTCCCGGGCGATGCGCACGATTACAGTTCTATCTCGAACAAAAGAGCACTCTGATATTCCGATCAGTGAACTACACGCCATACTTTTTATAAGCTAAATAACGTAGCAGTTTACCAGCGACGCTCAGTCAAGTCGACAGCTCGACATAAAAATGGTACAACACAAACGAAGCATGGGCGGCAGTACGGGAAAAAGAACCACGAGATTCTCTTTACCTTGAAGGTTTCGCACATGATGACTTCCGGCGCCATCCAATACGGCGTGCCAATAAAAGTGTCGCGTTTTTGAAATGTCTTGTCATTTTGTGCAGATACCCCGAAATCAGCTGAAAAAAAACGACACGTTGCAGCTCTCCTAAAACAGTGCAATTTAAACAACAAGCGCCTCGAACACACAAAGCAATTGAAAATAAGCCCAAGTGGTAAAATCAAAGCCTGGCACGATTAGCAGCAAAGTAACTTAATTTGAAGCCTTCACGAAGCGGCGGCAAGTGCTACTGTTCCAACGCGCTCTACGGAGGGACATACTGACCTAAACGCAAAATACCTGAAGTTGGCATGTCAATTACTTGGTACAAGACACCAAGCGTGCTACAGTTACTCACCTAGTTTCACTCCACCCTGCATGGTCAGAAGGATGTTACCGGCCTTAAGGTCGCGATGTATAACTTTGTGTTGATGCAGATATTGCAACGCTATGCAGGTTTCCTTGCAAACGGCTTTAATTTCACCTTCACTCAAACCACGTTCCAATTCTGGAAAAAGGACAACACGATAAAAAATGCGGAAATGCCGCCATCGTAATTCAAGTGCGTCTAAATTTTTGTTTCGCAATGGGAACACTTAGCGCGTCGTGTCAATTACAAAGCTTTTTGGTACCCTGTAGCAGGACTGCACAACATACGAACGGCCCCCGATCCGCATGCGGCTCGTAAGCACTTTTTCAATCGCAGAAAATGTTGCAAAAGCCCGACTTTGGAAATTGTCTTTCCAGAAATTCTTTCAAACTACAACGGAATAGACTTTCGCGGCCCGCGGTAAATTTACGTTGATCAATCCGGCCCTTCGAGCTTTCTGAGTTGTGCAGGCCTGCCCTACAGGAAAGCTGCTCATCCTTATAGTCGTACTGTAGGAGCAGGTTAAGGATGAAGTTAAGAACAATGTTTAAAGGACTGCAGCAGACAAATACTGAATATTAACAGGATGTAGGTGCATTGTTGGATGCAAGCCCAGTTAACGCTGTTGTGAACGTGTCTGGTGGATCCGACAGAGCAACTGACAATTTAAACGCGTTCTGGCTATCTGAAGCAAATATGCATTACAAATGAACGTGTCTCATTGGGAACGCCTGATTTCGTAATAACACAGAGGTTAACACAGAGGCAGAAGTTATAATCTCTAGGCATGATACACATCTGCATAAACAGAAACCTGAATTCAGCACTTCAATAAACGATTGATGGAATTTCAGAGCAAACAACCAGACTCAGCGAAACGCCAAAGTAAATAAGTACTGCAATAGCAACATATTAGCAAACACTCATTTGTAGAAGGGAGCAGTGAAGCTGAACTCAGTCAACGATAACGCAACAGGAAACGACGATCCAGTGAATCTTACGGCAATTAAAAAAACGCTCTCTCTGTAATTCAGTAAATCAGTAGTAGATGCTTCATAAAGCTTGATGGGGGATGCTACAGGCTCTCTCACGTAAAGTGAGAGATACTCACCAGCTGTACTGGTACAGCCAAACCTTTGCAGTGTTTTTGATGACCATCACCACTAGTGTGCTAGCTGCTGAGAGCATTGTACAGAATAATTCAAATGACAACCTTAAAACTTGTGCCCAACGCCGACATCACAACCTCAGTCGCAATTGTACAAACAAGAATAATAAGGTGAAAAAATCATCATCAAAAAACTGTTATTAAGGTTGCCACTTTGCCAAAACACGATTGAAACTTCTAATTTGTGCGGAATCAATGCTTAATTTTTTAATGTGGAAGTCTGAAGTTAGTTATTTGTTGCAGTCATTATAAAGAACACAAAAAGCTTCGTATCAGCAAAAATAGCTGGACAAGAAACAAAAATACAGTAAACATGAGACAATTTTATGGTTCCAACAGAAACAAACAAAAGTGACACCATGGGCAATTTTCAGAATTATTAAGACTAGTTTCAACAAGCGAATCATCAAGCAAGGTATCGACTTATGTGAAGATTTTTCTCATATTGTAACCTGTTGACCAGTCTCATGCAAAGACATGTGAAATTTGACAAATTTACGTGCAGATGGGAGTACAAAATTATAAGGATTACCACAAAGTATAAACAGCCGCATCCAAACAAATTAACACACCACCAACCATCACTAAAGAGTAAACGAACTACGTATGACCAATTGACCAAGCGCTAACACAAGGATTTGTGCAATACACACAAATCAAACAGTTTTTGTCTTTTACATTCATTCATCCAGTGCTTATGATCTCAATCATCAGTGATTTTGCACTAGCAAGTTCACAATGTAGCTTTAAAAAAATACTGCAAGGAAGTGCTTATCATGCACAGAAAACCTGGACACACGAACCAATATAATACTCGTACCTCCTTCAAACAGCACAGAAATGTTTTAACCTCAGCAGCAGAAACATTTTTGAAATGTAGAAGGTCAATATTTTGTCTGATTGGCAACTTTTGTAAAATAACAACACTGGAAAAATTACATCTACTGTAAATTATTGTAAGGTGATATTAATATATTTCATAATACCCATACAACCAAAATCTACGCAGCAGGGTTGAGAAAAACCTGTTCTTTTGTCAAAGAAAAACGTTTTTTTGTATTTTGTAAAAAGCAACAAGTTTTTGTTCTTTTTTTCAAAAGAAACACAAAAACCCATTCTGAATTGTTTTTGTTTCATGTAAAATCCTCATTTTCAAAAATACACAATAACAACTTGTTATACCTATTATGGCATTCAAAATTGAGGGTAAAGAAATGTACCTCATCTTTGTTTTCGCAAAGTGTTGTTGGTCAGTTCACTCCATCAAAGTGGTGGCACTTGGGAAGTATGCACACAGCATACAGAGAAAAGCCACTCCCATGCAACTTCTGCAGTTTCATGTCAAGTTTATGTGCATGCCCTACTAGTTCGGCATCTATAGTGTATTTTTTCAATATACTATGGTTGTTTGGTATTGTCCAACATCAGAAATAGGTTGGGTACAGAGAAGGCAGAAAAATTGGTCAAAATATACCGATTTTACAGAGCTGAAGAAGATAACCAGCACAGCTTACTCAATCTTCAAATTATTCTTTTCTGTTTTTGAAGTCCAAATTTCGTTGCTGTTTGTTTTGTTTGATTTAAAAAAAATTACAGTTAGCTGTACAAGTGTGCTGCCTATTTTGCTTTATTTCAAAGTACATTTTTCAAAGGAAAAGTAGAGTGGTTTTTTTGGTGGGCTTTATTGTTTTTTTGGGGGTTGAGTCCAATTACATCAACCTTGCTATGTAGCTACTTTTCTATGTTGGGTTTTTCTTCTCGCTGAGACAATTCAATCATTTGTCCAAAATAGCTTAAGATCTTTCTGTCATCTTTTCATTTTTGGACACTTGTTATGAATGAAAAAGGCATTTGGGGCAAACTGACTAACTTATTTAGTCATTTTTTTTTAATTGTTCAATGACTGAAAAACTTTCTTAGTAATAACATTTTGACTCTAGCATTCTTATTTTCATCATAATGTATGTACAATATTTTACTTTCATCAAGGCCTAACAAATGGGCCACAAGCCCATGAAAGTAACTAGTTACAATGGCACACAATCAACTAGTTGTGATAAAAGTCAGAAGCAAGCAGATACATAAGTAACAGTGACTTACCAACCATGATGGAATCTAAGGCACCTCCATCACAGAATTCAATTAACACCTGCAGATATTTGAGATTGTTTAAAACCCTTTCAGTCCCACGACAGCCCCAAATCTTGCAGAGCTTTGTAATCTTATAACTCGCCAGGCGATTGAGCAAGAGAGTTATCCAAATCGTCCACAGATTCAGCAAGTCTTGTAGTCAAAATCGAAAACAAAGGTTTTACGTTTTTGGTGGGGGGATTTCTGGTGGTGACGTCACAAAGAAGGCATGTTTTGGAAGTTTTGGCCACCTCTGGCCGGCCCTAGGCCCCAACACGTTGACCCACTCTTTTGGATCAAAGTTTTGTATGAAACCTAGGTCAAAATCCACGTCTATAGAGCCCTGGATTGACTTGTTAGCATATCTGCAGCCAAAATTATGGGTCAAAAACCGAGTTTTTTGCCTAATTCAAAACTTTTCAGAAAAGGCATAATTTGCCCTTTCAGGGCAAACTTTGGCCAGCCATAACTCGGCAGTAGATTGAGTTAAAGAGCTGTTCAAACCCCGTAATGACTAGTGGTGTTGTGTAGTTTAGAATAAAAAAAAATTTTAAATTTGGTTGAGGGGTTTTGGGCCAATGGGATCATGACAGGGCATGTGTTTTGGTTAATTATAAGACTTCATCCGATCCCATGCGCCAATATTTTGGCTCGCAGTATTTTTGGATGCTAGGGCAGAATACGCGTTTTTAGAGCCCTTGATTGAGTTTCTAGCGTTTCTGGTTCAAAAGTTAGGCCAAAAAACAGCTAATTGGCAAGGAGCTTTTCTCAATACTTTTGGGGGTTTTCCCAAATTAATTCTAAGTTTTTTTGGCCCTAATCTTGGAACCAGGAATGCTAAAAACCTGTTCGGACCCTTCAAAGTCCCGATTGGTAACCAAAAACAGCTAAACTCAAAAAAATTGTATGTCATTGAAATGGCTCCTGTGGGTCTTAAAAGGAGGTCGGGCAAAAATGCTGACATCAGCAAAAAATAACATAAACATCCTATCATTATATAAGCATTAAAAAAAACAGACATCCTAAAATGAAACATTTTTTTATGGCAAACCTTCACGAGTCGTTCGGGGGTTTGAACAACTCTCCAGCTCAATCTGACGGCGAGTTATTACCTGTGGTGAAATGCCTCCAAGAGTGACTTTTGAGGGATCAAAATTTTGGTCAATTTTTGGGTTATGAGCCATAATTTTCGCTCCTGATATGCTAGAAAGTCAATCAAGGCTCTATAGACATGGATTTTGATCTAGTTTTCAACTAAACTTTGAGTCCAAAAAATGGCCCATTGGGACGGCACCCAGGGCCAGGCAAAGATGGCCAAAATAATGCAAAAACACCCCTACTTGTGACATTTTCCCCAGAAAAGCTCAAACCCAATATGAAAAAATTTTTTTTTCGATTTTGACTACAAGACTTGCTGAATCCGTAGAGGGTTTGAACAGCTCTCTAGCTCAATCGCCTGGCGAGTTATAGGATTGCAAAGCTCTGCAAGAAAAGTGGCGCACACGGGACTGAAAGGGTGAAGCTTGTTAACAAACACCATCACTATGACCACCATAAACACAATGTTGCAGAAAAAAGTGACACGTTGTTGCCACAAAACATGCAGTAGGATTTAATTCAACAATGGGTCTGAATAGTACATGTCATACAAAAAATTAACTGCATTATTTGAGCATACTGGATATTAATCTTACCACAAAAATGCAGCATTTGGTACATTGTATTCTAAATTTATGCAAGAGAAAATCATTAGAAGTGTGAACTCAACTGTATTACATATAAATAGGAACTTACCCATAAGTGCATTTCAAAATAATAAGCATCAAGAAGCTTGATAATGTTGGGATGATCACAAGACGCTAGAATGTTTATCTCTACAGCAAAATCGTCAAGATCCTCTTCACTGCGGCATTCGATGATCTTTGCAGCTGCTAGCCTCCCATCTTGCTTATTTTGAGCCTGTTAACATGCATTTACTGTTATAACAGTTGAAGCAAAACAAGAAAAAGCTAAAAGTATGTAACAATGGCAGATCAGGAGAGCATTGAAGCAATTTACTGACTTGCAACTTTGAGTGCACGAAACAGAAATCAATACTCAATGTTGATGGTAAAATTAAGATAAAAACAAAGCATTCACACAAAGCATGAGTATCCGAAAATATATATAATGCAGCATAGACACATCAAGTAGAACTGGACAAACTGCAGTTTTAATAGCAGTCTGTGGACAAAACCAGCAATCACCTTCGAAATTTTTCACACAGTAAAAGCCAGTGGGCACAATCTGGGTGCAGCAGTTCGGTGAAGAATTCATGCAAAAGGGTTAACCACATATCACACAAAATCACTAAATGTGACCCATGAACGTGATAGTATAGTGAGTTATGAAACAACAATGATACAGTATATAATCTAAACAGCACAATTGCCAGATATGAAAACGTAAAAATGCTCCCTGTTTTCTTTTCAACAACTGCAACTTTAGACAAGGTGCAGCATACAACGCCAAATACAAAATGATGTATCAACCTGTGCTCATCAACAACTTCAAATTGCTGCAGCACTTTATGGACCAAGAAATTAACACTTTCAAAAAGGTTATTTTAGCTTTTGAAAACACATGCTGCTAACTACAGTTTGACTGATATATCAGCGTTGCCATTAGGGTGCATCAGTAGCCCTTGGCATTTTTACGTTACGTTCTACCTAGTATTAAAGTGTTGCATTTATACAAAAAATAAGATATCCAAATTTTTTAATAGATGACTGTTATGTACGTACATGCACTATACACGAAAACTTCTGTGCATGGCATATGAATGTTTAAATGAATAATAAGGATCTTGGTTGCATTCAGAAAAAAAGCTTTTTGTTGCACTTAACACGTTGAGAGCCGGTCTACGGTATATTCGTACTTCGATTTCGGCCTAAAAAACAGCAGTTTTTGGTTGCCTTACCAACGCCCTAGCTCCTCCGCCGATTGTGCTAGAGAGCTCTTCAACGGCTCAAACGGATCGGCCAGTCTAGTAGATTGCACTCGAAAAACATTTTTTGCCTGGGGGGTGCGGTTTTTTTATGAGTGACGTCATAAGTGGAGGACTTTTAGGCCACCTTGACCCACTTTGCCTGGTCCTGGGTGCCAATCGTTACGTGGTAGTATTTCGCTGAAGTTTTTACTGGAAACTAGGCTACAATCCGAGTCTTTTGATACTTTGGATGACCTTCTGGGGTTTCGGGTTCAAAAGTTGT
>Ga0210059_1011914_pt1 | contig 13231 bp, 8 predicted proteins | sample Ectturendosymbi2_FD_188042 | JGI IMG/M metagenome (GOLD analysis project Ga0210059, IMG submission 188042) | Ecteinascidia turbinata endosymbiont from Florida, USA - Sample 2 (SPAdes) (version 2) | ecosystem: Host-associated > Tunicates > Ascidians > Unclassified | place: Key West, Florida...
CCCCAGAACTTTCTGGCGCTAAACTGAAATGTTTATCGACGCTTCAATAACACGTCATGTTATGATTCGCGCGGGCAGGTTTAAACTTTACCACACCATTGCCAGGCATTGTTGCACTGCAACAAACGCATCCGGAAACTTGGACGCATCCGGAAACTTGAACGCATCCGCAAACTTGAACGCATCCGGAAACTTGAACGCATCCGGAAACTTGAACGCATCTGGAAACTTGGACGCATCCGGAAACGGAAATCAGAACGCCTTTATTCAAAGACCATCAAGTCAGCCGGAGGTTTTTAGGCCCCACCTCTGACGTATATTATCACACAGAGCCACCGTGCTACGCAGAAAGTTCAAATCCTCAGCCTGGAGCAGAGAAAGACTAACAAGTGATTGCTTTTTACAACATCAAGTTCGAATTTTACATTTTTGATTCTCTGCTTGTTCTGCGCATTGAAAAAGTTTAGTTTAAGGAAACCGAGTTTTGTCACATCTTTCTCAGGGATTATAGGTTCTTTTCAAAACGTTCGTTCTTCTACAAAATACTTAGATTTCCTTTTTGTAATTTTGCAATCTTTAGACTGTTTTTAAATCTTCCTGCAAATTTCAAAACTTGCAATAAAAATGTCTGGATGTTACTATGATGGCAATTCATTTTCTGATATCCATTTACATTTACCCAGGTTTGATTTTTATATTACTTTTTCCAGTAAACATTCTGTGCCATTCCGATCCGAAATGAAATTGTAGTGAACTTTTGTAGAAAAATATTGCAAAAAAAATACTTTTATGAAGACTCTCGTACCGCCTGCTTGAGCAAGAAATTTGTGCTTACTTTTAGTTTTAGCTACGTTTGACAGCAAAAAATAATATTTTTGATTCGCTATGAATATGCCATGATGTGTTATATTAAAATATTGCATAGGAGCCCCAAAATATTTTTACCAGCTGCCAACTGCCACCTACTTGAATAGTACGTGTTTTTCTGCTTACAATTACGCTTGAACGTTGAAAGTGCGTTTTTTACCGAAGATGTGCTTTGAAGTGTAACGAATGATTCCATCCCGTTCATGCTCCGAGTGAGTTAACCTCATAAACGTAAATATTGTAACCACATAACTGAAATAGTTGACTTGCTTGATTCCGAATATCTTCACTGCACAGAATTATTTCTTTCTCTCGCGTAGTGCTCCAATTCCATGATTTTGTCTTTCAGTTAGTGTTTTCATCGCAATTCTTTTTGCAATAGCCCCTGCATACATCTGAGAACAATGAGACCCTGTCAAAAGTTCGAATGTTTAATTCGAAACGCAGAATAGGACTATAGTTTGAGTGAGGAAAAATCTAATGAAGTAGCTTCACCGCTGCAACGACCTACACTTTGACACTCATAAAGTATGTGGTATATGTTTGAGAGAAACGTCTCCCAAAACAGCGAAGCCTTGTAAATAATTTAGTCTGTACCATGCTGTTATTTGCAGAGATTTCCTCTTATCTTTCTTAGCGTAGTGCTCAACTATAATCAATGCCAAAATCTGCTTCGGTTTTCTAAATTTAATTTGGTCGAAAATATTTTTCTCACCATGTCTTCCCTGCTACACTGCATTTACTGTGTGCAATGCAACCAGTCAATGTAATCACATTTTTGTTTACGCCACAATGCAAGGGCAATGAAAAATGAAAAGAAACATACATAAACTCATCCTTCATTCTACTGAGCAATCCGACTCGTGATGCTTTCTAATAAGTTCCCGACTTGATTGGTGGCTAAAATGTTGACCACAGCTACTGTCAAATCTATATGTTGACATTAACGTAGTACCGTAGGTTGCACAAAGATGCCTGAGAAAGTTTTGATGCGCCCGCGTTCCACCCTGCAAAACCTTAAAAAATCTGGAGATTACAAAGTCCAAATAGATTACAGTGCATATTTGTGTTTGGACAATTCACAAAAACGTCAATTTACATTAAAGTCGAATACAGTATCCTTTAATAAATGCAGTGAAATGTAAGAAAATTTGTTACGTTTTCCAAAGTTTATCCATCATGTCGTCAAAACTAGTTTGTAGTTTCAGATTTCGATGGTGATGGGGTATCTAGTGGTCTCGTTTCGGTTTCTGCTGCATGGCCTTCTTGTGTTGGACTTATCATGCCATGAACCACACAAACTATCAGAATAAATGCAATAATCAAAAGAGGAATAGCGATTCCGCGATTATTACTCAAGCAGAAATAAACAGCTGCTGCGATAACACCAAGAATCAAAGAAGCACAAGCTCTTCTGGAAAGAAATCGGAATTTGTTCGTAACTTTCGAAGGGAAGTCTCTTAAAAATGAAAGTATCAAGTTCTTCCGAGTTCTCCAGTCACAATCGTTCGTCATGACCTCGTTTCCGCAATCAACTTGAAATTCGTAATGCTTTCCTGAAGAACAGCGAGTAAAAAGTTTTCCAATAGTTCGTACAAAATAAAAGTGAACGTCTTTATGTTTTCGTTTTCATCGTGCGTATAACGAATAGGTGATGAAAAATACCAGGTTATGAAGGAAACAACAGATTATTTCGACGATTTTGCCACTGCAGAACCTTTACAAGGAAAACTGTAGCGTTTTCATCAATCTTTTATAAGCTTTCGATGATGGTGATTTAGCTTAAAATCTCGAACAAAACCAAAAACCACGTCACTTGGCTTACGTTTAACGTCAAAAATAAGTTTTCACTTGTTTCCGTATGATGCTGAGCTCTGCATTGAGTTGAAGATGGCTTTATTTTCACGATCAGCTGATCAGATATCGAAGCGTACTGTTTTTTACCTCTAAAACTACAAAGCTGTTTTCAATCCCACAATTGCAAGTGATAACCAATCATGCGGTTGAAAATTTGCAAAAAAACATGCAAAACTCAACAGAGAAAACGCGAAGGTTGAAACATTTCAAAAACCGCTAATCAATAACGATTCAAAGCTATTTCAATCGAAAGCATCGCATGACCCCCCTTTCAAATTAATTTATAGAGCGAAGGACGCATATCAAAACTAGTCAATTAATTCTCAAACCTGCATGCACGTTTTTAAGTAAGATTAATTTTTTTGCAGTTCGCATTGTCTTTAGATTTTGAAAACTAACGACTGATCCATTCATTAAAATTAACCACATTTGATAAAAGGGTTGCTCAAATTGTTATTAGGAGCGTGCAGAGGTCTGCTGGTGTCCGGGGCCACTGCTTGATTCTATGCCTCCCTTTTCAAATTCTAGTATTGAGGAATATGAGAAATACAGGCATTTGAAATGCGTAAAGCTAGTATTGACAAAAAACAAGTTTCGAAAAATTGAATCCATGCCGCATGTGTTAGTAGCCTGGCAGTACAAAGAAGCATCTAGCTACAACATTTTGATAAAATGCATTTCTGTAATTTCACTCTTTCGATGCCCCTTCCCTTGGATGCCCGGTACCGTTGCCCCGTTCGCCCAGCCTCCCTCTGCTTGCCCCTGATTGTCATACAGTGGTTTTCAGTGTGATCCCATAAAAAATGATTCTATATATGTGCCAAAACACCTGTTCAGCACAAAGTTACAATTAATTTCACTGGCACTGGCAACCTAAAGTATCTTTTGGAGTTGCGTTATTATGTTTACAATACACTTCTGGAGGGGTGGCGAACCTGCGTCACGCGGGCCAAATGCGGCCAGCGATAACATTTAATATGGCCCACAACAGAATTTCTTACCCAAGTTTGAACACAGCATCACGTCAAAACGAAGCCCTATGACAAGCAGATACTCAGACAACAACTAAACATTAGTCTCTCTCGTTCTTTCTAAACGTTTTTCCTCCTTATTTCCTTTCGAAGATAAAGTTAAAATTTTAAGATAACATAAAAATATTTTTTCCGCCCGGAACAGATATTCTACAATCCATGCGTCCCATGATAGCAAATAGGTTCTCAAGTCCTGCTCTAAAGTATATATCTTTCAACTTGTGAACAAGAAACGTGCCTGAACCTTCTTGTTCCTGCATTAATTTCTATTACAGCTTTAAAAGGATTTTTCAATGTCATAATTTCTGACTATAACCGAAAAAGATTTAAATACAATGCATTACTTCCATTCTAATCAGCCGAAACTTGATCTCAACTCGTGTACCCGGCTAACGTTTGTGGCAACTTAAGCAACTTTCAAGAGAACAACAATACCGTAAAGCAAAGCAGCATCCTTCTATTGTGGCAAATAATTTAAATTTATCACACTGACATGTTGACACAAATCACCGCGTCTAGAGCACCCGTTTCAAAGCATTGTCATATAGATTTGTAACAAAAGGTCAGGAAGCATTACATCTTTCAGGTATTTAGTGACAACGATTGGCAGCTATAGAGACAACTTGATATCCTGGAGATAAATGCCTGAAAAAACAAAGCAGTTTCAAAAGCGGCCTGTTCGGTCGTAGGTGTAGCTCAAAATATGAAATTACTCAGCGTTAAGACAATTGGGTGCTGGTCTCGTGCTGTCAGCGATACAGCCAACAACAAACAGATTATTCATGTAATCTTTTTTAAAGACTCTTCGTACCTCAACATGTTCTTCTATGATTTAAAAAATTAGGAGCTGGAAAGCTTGTTGCTTAAGACCTAATTTAAATAGCAAGCACTATAACAAAGGGCTGACATCGAGAAACAAATAGCTGAGATTTGGAGAATCAACAGAGACGAAAGTAAAGTATCGTTACTCATTCGTTTCAACTGGGTGTTTGGAGAAATAGACATAAAGGAGACCGTACGTCTCTACAGTGATTGTACAAAATCAGTGCCTAATTGCATCTATGTATCAAACGAATGCCAAGTTTAAGTATGGTAGTTCATTTATGAATGTGCAGTGTTATCGTTGTACTGTATGTGAAAATCGTGCTTCACATATTTCGCACTGGTTTTGCCTTGATCCTTGATAACAAACTACTAAATGATACTGAACGTCATGCATACGAGAATGGTATTAAATGATTCAATAAAACAAAGAAAGCGATACCTCGAACTAACCTCACAAAACCAATCTGTTTGAGTTCAAAAGTGGCCAGACATCAGACAAATCGCTGGAACTGATCAGATTATAACAGAAAAACAAGAAAAGAGGAACAAAAGCACCAAACGCCAATGTCGATTGGAATCAACCGAACATCTGCGGTTGTAATATACAAGCGAATATAGACCAAAAACGGACTAAAAGTAGTAACCAGGAGACATTACCCGTGAACAAAAAGAAGAAAAAAATGACACTGAAGAATGTTCTGGAAACGGTGATCAATAGCCACGAGAAAGCAGGTGCCGGGACAATAAATTATTTGATATAATTTTTTATTATTATCAAGGAAACAAACAAGGAAAAATAACCAATTGGTTAAAGTTCCGTAAGGAAGAGCAAAACCCGAGGGTACTTTAAGCCCGCATTTTTCAAGGACCGGGCTCTTGATTTCTCATTCTGTACTGCTGTTCGATGAAGCTGGTTCATGTCCGTCAGCTGAATTAACGATGAAATAAACGAATGGATATTTTCAGGGGGATTCTGGAAATCACATCAACAACGATGACGGGATGACGACTACGCCGAAGTTAAGTACGCCAGACTAGAAAATCTTTTTAAAAAAAAGAAAAGCCCAAACGCGGTCGATAACAAAATTTGTACAGGGCAAAACCAGGATGCGAGCTTTGCGTATTTTTGTCTCAAGCACATAAAACAGTAAATCGTTGTATCTGCCAGAGTAAACCTGTTTACTACTGAATTAAAATTTTACGTCTGAAGGCTTGGATTACTCTAAAAGCACTGAGTTGCACCTCCAATGCTGTCTCCTCTACTGCGTAGATAAAGCCACACCAGTCCGAATTCATGTGTTGGACAGTTATGCAAGAGTTAAGATGGTCAATCAACAGCAACAAGTTTGTTATCAACCATTCAGTTTTAAGTAAGAACACTGAAATAACTCATCATCAAAAGTTGATGCTGCTGCCATCAATCAGAGGTTCGGTGAATTAAAGTTACCAGGAGCCGGACCTTGGAACGCTTTACTTTACAACAAAGGTCTGCAGACCTGCTTAGGAAACTTCTAAACGCTGTATGAGTCGTTATATGAAAGGTGCTCTCCAACCAAAACTATGATTACAATTTCCTGGGACATGTGACGTCCGTGTTTCCAGGACCAAACTATTTTTGACTTCCCGTCGTCCATTTTTAGTCACTTTCGCAACAAAATCGTATCTGAGCAGCGAAACACACATAGCATACAAATTTTATACACTGTACCCCAAAAAATGCTTTTCAGAGAGGAATTTTTATTTGCACGTAGAAAACGTCATGCGCGTTTTAGATCCGTTTTTCTTCATACCAAGTCATGGTGTAGGTCTACTCTTCACATATAAGGTTTCCGATGTATCTGGGGCAAAACGTGTCGCACTTTAAAATCACACTGAAATTGAAAGATAGTAGGGTGCACAAAATTTGCTACACATCAGGTAACCCTGGGTAGTACAGTGCCCCAATTTTCTACATATTGGCTTTCACGGACATTTTTGTAAAATATCACTGGCACCATTCCATTTGTCTCTGAAAATCCGGAGAAGTCATGGATACTCAGGTTTCTGACGTTTTTCTGAGGACACGAAATCAACAAAAACAAGCCCCTGGGTACCGGACTACCCAGGTATCTTGAGCAGGGTTTCAACGTTCCGTTTCGATCGGTAGAAATAAGATAACATTAAATTTGTGCAGCGCGAAAGAAACTCAGCCTCAATTGTCAGTAAGGTAACGTAGTCAAATCAATCGGCAATTTATTTCATTGTGAAATCGACTTCACGTATTTCAGCATCTTCAATCCTTGCTGGCCAGCGGTTTTTAGCTTGACAGAGCAAGGAAATCGAAGACATGTTTACTTTTGTGCAGCTTGACCAGCTGCGATTGACTCATCACAACTTTCCTTAAAACTGGTCGTTGCGTATTGGCGACAGCAGGTGATTTCTGCATTTTCCGTTCATTTCACACTGCTTTACTTTATCGTTCGCCATGTCTTCCAGCTGGTGCCAGTGGCCTTACCCGTTATGTTTATGGTGAACTGTCAGCTCTTTTCTTTCACGCCTTGTCGTTTGCGTGTTTGTCGTTGTCCGTCACATTCCCATTGTATGTTTGTTGTTCGTAAATTGCATGTACTCGGGGTTAAACAATAGCTTGAAGAATCCTATTCGAACAGTTGAGGGAAATGTCGGCAAGGGAACAAAATAAAAGAAGTCACTGACACAAAGACTTCGATTTGTTTGAAATCAAACTGGGTAAAAACTGCTTCGAAGCAACATGACTAGTAGAGAGAACAACCTTGATCAGACTAAAGGCTAATTCTCCCTGCTTCAAACGCACTTCCTTAATTATTTTGCCATTTCAAAACATCATTGTGCTGTGCACTTAAGGAAGGTATCAAAATATTTCCAAGCATTTCAACTTCTCATTCCAGGAATTGCCGGCACACAGTCTGCGGCTTAAAATTAAAAAAAGACATTTCCCGACGTTTAACAATCGATAATGTTGTTCTGGGACGTGTGCATGATATGTTAAAAATCAAAGCCATCTTTCCATTCAAGAAACGACGAAGTTAGATTGCCCGGGTGTCGTGCACAAGCTTGCTTTCTGTCGTGTTGCTCGTATGCTGGTGGAACTCAGTGCAATGTCATCAGCAGACTTCAAGAACGCAAAATTGCAAAAATTCAAAAGCGCACGCGCGCACAAAAGCGTATCTTTTGACTCACTCCACATTTTCAAACTTGACGCTCACTCCACATTATTAAAACACTTTAATGTTTGACTCGTGCGGAATCGATCCTTTGCTATTTTTCTCAAAAACAAAACAATAATGGTCGAAGATTATTTTTTCACTTTTTTCGCCTACACTCAGTCTGCTTATTCTGTGCCGTAACGCTTTTGCTTTTCGCTCAACGATATGTTTCGGATGAGTTGTGTTTGCCACGAACAATATGATTTCACTGACATCGTGAGCTGTTACGTTATTGCCTCTGAAACGTTTTTCACTCGTATGTTTTTGCAAAATTTTCTTAAGATTTACTTGAATCCACACCAAAATAATTTTACTTGACGGCATCTAGACCGTGCAAACTTACTGACAAAATAAGAAATTTACACTTTCAGATTGTGACCCAATCTGCTCTATATATTAGGTCCTTTCAAATATTTTTAGTTGACTGCTGTGGCTTCAAACTCACCCCGGTGGGAAAACTGCATTAGAAGTTTTCTTAGTTTAAATAAAGTCCCAAGTAAACGAAAAACAAGCAACTGAAACCACTCATCAGGACTATGGCTGCGACTATTATCTGCACTTCAATTCTAGCCTGATTGACTATTCAGCACCTAGGCCAGCTAGCGATCGAGGTCATTTGTTACGGTCCAGTGGAGAAGCTTTGTAAGTGTGCTATTTTTTGAAGAAATTTGATGATGTTCCACTAGTGCCACACGAAGTTAATGAATCCTGCCATCTTTGAAATGAATGCGAAAATGATGAGCAACGCACAGATGATCCAATTAAGGCACAATGGCATTTGCGTGGCGTGGTCTCAAAGATATAATTCGCCACTCACGCCCTACACAGCTTTATCTTTTGAAAAGGTAGGCTTACAGCGATACTGTACATGGTATAATCAGAGTACAATACTGTACATGGTACAATCAGAGTACACGAATACGATGCACTATGTGTAGGCACACTGGCACATGCATTTTGAGTGCGTATTTCGGTTCCCGAGGTGTAATCTTCAGCAGAAGCGGACCGCACGGACGTGCAGACTGCTTGGCTCTTGAGTGCGCGTCTAAGCGCCTTGCTCAAGCGCACAGCAACGATAACACAGGCAGGTGTAGGGATTCAGACCCTTCGATCCGGAACCGTCGCTTTTAATCATTGCGTTGTGCCATCGGAATCGCGTACATATTTGTATCAGTAAAGGCAATTACCGTAAAGTTTCTTGTCTGGGATAACACAACACGCAAGAGACTTCACCCCCTTGTGTTAACAAGCAAGGTAACTGCAGATTTTGCCTATAACGGCACCTCTAAGGGATTGCATAAAGAACGTTATTGCCTAATTGACATTATAAGCGAATCGAAATGCATGTAAAAGATGCCATCGGGACCGAACAAAATGTAACGTTACAGTTGAATTGACGTTACATAAGAAGCCGTTATAAACAGATTCAACTGCATAGAACTCATTTACAAGACGTTTCAGGCCCCATTCGGATTAAACTAAAAAAGTTAGTTTTAGGCCAGATTGTTATTTTCACGGCACTTTTTTCTTCCCCTCAGTAAAATGCCTTCCCGTACGCCTATGCAGAAAAGTGAGGAACAACAAAGCAAACAACAGTTTTGAACTTCCAAACACTAGCTTCACACATCCAATAGTACGCTTGAATAATTAGCGTTACTTCAACTGAAGTGAAAGGTAAGACCTAGAAGAGCAGAAAAAAGCATTTTGAAACAGAATTTTGCGTAACTGTGATGAAATACATTGTCTGCTTCAATTTTGAAAAATTGCATTTTTCTGTTGAAATAGTGTAACAAAAGAACCAAAGTCTGCTATTCTGACACCAATTAAATTTGGGCCTTTAATGGATAGTTTACGTGAAGGTTTAGCTACAAAATGTGAGAAGTGATTGGCCAGTCATTACTGCTAAGAAGTAAGTAGACTTCAGTAGTTTTGGAAAGTTTTTCCTTATCCTATTAGAAAAAAATGTTTTACTAACAGCCTTACTATCAAAAACTTATAAAGTTAATCGTTTAGTATTCTGGGTTGAGCAGCATTAAGTTGTTTGTGTAGGATAATTCAGATGATTTTCTCTTTTGGCCTTGAAACAATGGTGATAGTACTGCCAGTCATCGCATCAAGATATCGCAATAGTCTGCAAAACCCCCCTGGCTTGGATCATATCTTGATGGTCAATTTGCAAATAAAAGCGCAAGGCCGCAAGTGATGCGATTGCTGGGAAATTCTAACCTGCAGCGTCTGGTTGAAATTTAGATGGAAGTACTTTGTGTTTGGGTATTGACCAACAGAAAATTTTTGAAACTTTTTCCACCGCAACTGTTCATTCTTTCGCTCTAGCCGTCAGGACATTGAACAAGTTCTCCTGCTAAGCCAGTTGGTCAACTGCTTACCACATATTCACTGTTTTGTGAGCTCAAACTCATCGTGATTTTTGATTTTACGGTTGGCTACTTTGACATTAGGTGCTTTCCTTCTGGAATTTCTGGACATGCATTTCTAATCCCCATCTCATGCCATCTGCACTCAATTCTATAGCGCAGGGGTCTCCAAACTACGGCCCGCGGGCCAGATGCGGCCCGCGAAGCTATTTTGTCAATGATGAAAAAATAATATACAGTACCTACGAAAAAATTTTTGATTTGGTAGAATATAACATATCCCGCAACGGCAAGAATCACATTGGGTAAGACGTTCGACCGTCGACATGTTCTCTATTACCTAATGTGGGCCTTGGTCAAAAAAGTTTGGAGACCCCTGCTGTAGCACACACTGTTAGTTGTTAGCTCTTGTAGTTTTCCGGCTTGTCGCTTATACTGGTAGGCCGTAATAAAAGATGACTACCATTTGCGAATTATACAATCCGCTGTCAGAAACAAGGAGCTCTTTGTACATTTTTGGACAAGCTATGGAATCTCTGTCCACGCTCGAAAGACATCATGCGGAAATGATCTTAGAATTGCGAACAACATTAAGTGGTTGTCTACGTACTTTAGTGATGTTTTATTGCTTGATTTCACAGTTGGTCTAGGCTACTTAGTTTTTCAGGTGCAGATATTGTATTCGCTGTGGTCCGTGTGACAGCGAAGGCTTCATGACGCAAGCTTGATTGCATTCGTCAAAATCCTGAAGACGAATTTTGCAACGAGTAATCTGCATTGCCCTTAGCCTGACAATGACCTGAAGTAACAGCATGTCCAGCATCCTTAAATCTTTCGGAGGGGTAGAATTTCGAAACTCGTTTGTGATCTTAGCACTATTGTTGCTAGCATACTGCGAATTGCTCAAAGCATGCACAACAGTATACACTCAATACATTCATTTGTCATGGAATGCTGGCAATGAAATGTGGCGGTCACAGCTCGTGGAAGTTGATGAGGTGGAATCTCTTGCATTGTTTTCGACTTTGCGGGTGACAACGACGCAGCCGGGGGAAAGTTTCAAAAAGTTTCACTGATAATTTCTTCATATCAAGATCTGTGTACAGTGAACTTTGAGCGGTGAAGATAGAGATGTGCTAGTGGTGGGAGCGATGAAGTTCAACTGTAAACGAAGAAGTAACGATTAGTAAAGATAGACAAGAAGAGTTTAGTCTTACGTCATTCAACGACCTGTTGTTGAAAATATGATGTTACATCGAGCAGTTGCAAAAATTATTTGCTCTTCTGCACGTAAAAAGATTGCCATTTATTTGAAAGCTTGTGCTACAGGAAGTTGATTTCCACCAATGCACAGAGGCAATGCAACAGAAACATGAAAACACATGACAGTTACCTGTTTACATACCTCAAGCCTGCAGCTTCCGCCAGAACAGTTTCGGCTTGAATTGCAACAGTGCTGCTTTTACAACCAATACGACCTCTGTTTGGAGCGTAAATGAAAAAAGCGTGTTTTCGAGCAGGTTCTGTAAAGAACGTAAAATTAGTTTTTCTGGAAGATTAGCGTGTTTTCACGAAGCAGTAGCATGGTTTCTTATCAGAGGATAGATTGTCAGTGCATCTTCAATTCTGTTCAAAGAGAACCAGTTAATTGTTACACAACAATATCCTACGTCAAACACTATCTAAGGTTGACCCTGCAGCAGTAACTGCCTGTTTTGGAGTTCATAGCAAAAAAACAATACGCGCAAATGCTTTGGTAATTTTCCGCATCTCACGTTCCAAACTTGTACTTCAGATTCTATACTTCAATTTTCAACCTGGGTTTGAAACGAATGTACACTTAAAGATTTATATCGCTATTCTTATTCAACTACGCAGGCGGATGTTTTTGCTATGAACTAAGAAGGCAATTTTATTGTGAAGAGATGCACATAGCAAAAATACAGGAGATATTTGAAAGGACAGCAGAGCAGGAAGTGAACCCAGCTTAGAGAAAGTAGAGATCCTTAGGCCTACAGCAGTACAGGAGAATATTAAATATAGCTTCGCGAGTTTTCTGCTATGTATTACAGCTGGAACTCATTTCGCCGCGCAGCATACCACCTTTTCTTTGAATGTAACTGCATCGTAGTTTGTGAAACATGAGAGTACAAGGCAGAAATCCACATTCCCCAGATATTCAGAGATGATTCTTGGATATTGCATGCAGGGTTTTTGTAAGGTTTGACCTTGTTGGCTGTTAAGATATTTTAAGAGACCGCAACTATTTTATCTAAATATCGAGATGGTCGTGCAGTATGGTTTTAGTGTATTTTGAGAGACCGTTGGAAAAATTTGAGAGACCATTTCGGTCTCTAGAAACACCTTAAAAACACTGAATGCATGTGAGGAGAGACTTGGTATTGACAACTCAAAGCTATGAGATGTGTTTTGTTCGCTAATTGAAGTTAATTTTGTCTATTGTATACATTTGTCTTTAGCACCCCTATATATTACATTACATGATCGGGTGCGGGCTAGCTGAACTTCGCCATAGTTACAATGGCATTCAATCAGGGGTGTAGCGCTAAAATAGAGGTGTGGGAACGCTGTTTCTACCCCAGTGCCCACTACACCCCTGATTTAGGTTAAAGCCGAACTCTATAACACAAGATATTGCTCAGATGCCCTCACACGCAAAAAGCTCCTTTAGTTCTCGCAATCCACTCAGGTAAGCTGTAACCTTCTCAGCAACGGCCTGAAAACTTCAAGACTAATTACTAAAGCCGTTTGAAGTCATATTTTTTCTGTACTTCAGGAAGCTATGAAACAAATTTTGAAGCAAAAATGGCACCCCTACGAAGTCTATAACAAAAGTTATAAAGTCTTAAAAAGTCATATTTTCCATGTTAAGTCATAAAGTCATATTTTGCATATTTTCAATCTCATTCAATAAGGAAACCACTAAAACAATCTCAAAATATCAGGTGAGACTATTAAATCAGTAGGTCTAAGCTGCATCCTACAAATTGAACCCGCTTGGGCCCCTTGCGAATGTTGGCAAAGACATAAG
>Ga0210059_1011916_pt1 | contig 13230 bp, 10 predicted proteins | sample Ectturendosymbi2_FD_188042 | JGI IMG/M metagenome (GOLD analysis project Ga0210059, IMG submission 188042) | Ecteinascidia turbinata endosymbiont from Florida, USA - Sample 2 (SPAdes) (version 2) | ecosystem: Host-associated > Tunicates > Ascidians > Unclassified | place: Key West, Florida...
AAACCGGAGCTGAATGCAAACATCCCGTCGATGCCTCTATGCATTTTTAACGTGTAGCAGGCCGTCATGCTTCTATCGTGACGTCACGTGCCATCACCATTGGCGCGTATCCAGCTGAGTCATGTGACTACGTATGCTTCGCGCCACTACGTCACTACCGAAACAGCCTTTTGCGTTTTTTCCTTTTTTACAGCGCTTTTCTCCTGATTAACCAATAAGAACCTGCAGCAAGATCACTGCAGTTCTATTGCTATGCACTGAAGATGATAACAGTTGTTATCGAAACGTTTGCAAGATGTCAGTTGTATCGTTTGCTTTGGCCGTAGTATTTATTATAAGGTCAGGTAAGGAAGTGAAAACTGGAACTTCAGCGCAATGTGGTATGGGTCGTCGAGCAGACACAATATCAGGATAATAACAATCTTTCTTCTTTCGCTGATTCCATCCAGACATGTCCACCGTGCAAAAATAACAATCATCATGGTGATTTTTAGGCTCACGCCATACCATAGGAATCCCAAACCGCATCGAACTGACTTTACCTTGGGTTCAAAAGCGCAGCGTTTCTGCACAATGTTTGCACAGCTTGTGGGGTGCCCAAGACTTGCCTTGGTCCCCTAACTCCATGCCAAAGTAAGCTTCATACGCTCTCTTGGTAAACTCCCTCACATTCAATCGGTGCTTTGCCATCATATATTCACCACAAATGTAGCAAAATACGTCTGGATTGTTTCGGCATTGCCTTCGCTTAGAGCTCATCTCTACTACTTTCTCATATACAGCTTTATTCAAAACAATGTAACTAAATTTTCCTGCAAATAAATATATAGTACCCATTGAAATGTTCGCCAAAAAGCAGCAATTGTTCGTTCATTATGTCCTTAAATCCACAAAATCTAGCACTTTAGTTAGTTGAATGATACACGTTTTCCGCACTATGCTGCCTTTAGGCCTTATCATGGTTGTTTTAACGCACAGGGGATGACAATGGACTAAGACTGATAACTCTTCTCTAAGAAGGAATATAAACGTAATGAAGAGAAACTTTTGATAGGAGTAAGTCGTAACTTTTATGCTTATTAGCTGATAGTAATGCTCTAAACCGCATCAAACTTTCATGAATCATCAACATTATGGCTTGTTTTTATACGAATCGATACATATATAAGTTGTATGGAGTAAATGGACACTAAACTTTGAATGGGAAACCAGTAACATTACATTAAAGTAGCTTCGCATGCTTGAGAATGCACCGTGCTCAAGCACAATTATAAAAAAATAAATGTAAAATATCTCCAAAAGTAGAGCCAATTCGGCAAAACTAAGTGCATTTTCAAACTCAGCGCCCCCAATTTCACCCCAAAACGATTCAACATCCTTTGCCTTTTGACAACAAAATTTTTTGTTGGCCTGTGATTGAACCGAACTAAAATCGAAAACCCTGCTTTACGCACTTGTGCAAAAAGTTCTTCACATTTTGTATTAACAACGTTGGGTGTCGAATGAACAGGTTTGTCTATGGGAATGGGATTTATCTCTTGGGACAGGACAGTGTACTTGAATTTTGTCCCCTGTCCCATCGTTAGTATTTTTACAATATATAGCAGGAATTTTCTGAAGTTGTACATATACCATTACCATATGCTCACGGCATAGCGAGTATTTCACGCAGAGGTTCAGTGCCGCATAGAGTAGTGATGCGAGACCCCGGAAAAAAGACTGTTGGGCCTATTTTAGGTGACATTCAGAAAAAGGTCACCCAATTTTAATGGCCCCCCTAATGGGAACTTTTTGGTTGTGTTAGCCGAGGTTTTGTAGAGGCTAATTAAACATGCACATGACATAAGGTACTTCGTGTAACTAGTTTAGCGGGACTGACATGGGATGGGACAGAAAAATGTGTCCCATGGACAAGCCTGCGAATTGACAAAAGTCGATTCAGTAAATCGTCTTTTTAAAAAATCATTTTCAAATGCAACAACCTGAGTTTATGACCAGTGCATTTGGTGTCCTAACTCCAATGCATGTTTTGCTGGAGCGCTTTTGTTAGGATAAAACATTTTTTCCTTTTGGGCGTGTTACAGGACCTCATGATTTCGCCAAAGTACTTCTGATTGCTGTTATTTAATCGGCCGCATGGGGTTTACACACTATTTGATTTGTAATCCTTTCAGCATCTTCGAAGTTTTTCAAATAAGCCACGATAACACGGTAGTACTATTAAAGTTCAGCTCTCCAACAGTTTCGCAGTGTCATAAGAAGATTGCAAACATGTCGTTAACACAGGCTGATTACCATTGTTTTTGAGGGTTTGCTGAATGTTTTTTTTGGACTTCATCGTAAATCGTAATTGCTTTCATTCGATGTCAAAAGTTTCGCTCAACGTAACAATGTCTTCGCAACGGCGTCTTTATGTTGCAAATGTGATCTTTCGAGCAAAAGTTCAGGCATCTTCCCGTGTGGATTGGTTTTCTATGGACAGTGCAGTCCAAACCACCGGTGCAGTCACGGATTTATTTCACATCATGGAATACCAAAACCCATAACGTTCTATTTGTTTTCTGAAATAAACAGTAGGTTCAATTTATAGCGTTCAAAAATTGACAAAATGCTGCTAATACTTTGGCTTGGTGATAACAAATGCATCGTCCACGCGGCGTTTCCAATTCTTAGTAGGGTGGTGCAGTTCCGTCATCACTTTATTTTCAATATCTTCCATGGCTAAATTCGCTAAGATGGGAAACACCGGTGAATCCATAGGTTTTCCTAATATCTGTTTGGAACAATTTCCCAGGAAAGTAAAGCAAGATGCTTGCACGGAAAGTTCCAATCGCTCGTAAACATCTTACATAAACCAATTGGTACGTTCTTGAAAATGACGCATTCTGTCAGGCTATGCGTGGCTATTTTTTCTGCTACAAGTAGATTTGTTGGAACGCTGGTAAGTAATGACACGACATCATGAGATACCCGAAATCATATCTTCTTTAGTCGTTTTTCGCCAATCGAGCTGCCAAAATCAGTTGAATTACGTACATGAAACTTCATGACATCAACTATAGTGATGCCAATGATTGGCAATATTTTTAGACAAGGTACATGTGGGGGCACTGAAAAACGAAGCATAGGACATGGTGGAATATGAGATATGTGAATTTTAGGTTGGCCATATTACCTCGGTGCGTCTGCTGGTGAAATGTCTTCTGTTGGCTGAAACGTCGGCGTCCTTTTCAAAGTTTACAACTGTGCACAATATTATATTATTGTTAACCTGTTGGATGGTTCTGCAATAATCTTTTGGATTGGTTTATACTGATTTGTGATCAACGTTCAATCTTCTGTGTTGAGCGCAGGGTCGATCTAAGACCTGTGCTGCAATTACCCTTAATTTGTCTACGTAGCTGTTTTGAAATTAAGGAAACGACTTGATATGTTTCACAAAATCGTAGCACAAAAATGACAAATTTTTGTGTTTTGTGGGCTTCAGTTAACTACAAATGTTAGGGGCATCAGTGAAAAAAAGTTACAAGCAGCATTCCCAAGATAACAAGTTGTAGTCCGTTAATCGCCTTCAAGATAAAAACTTATAAATAACTTGACCGATTAAGTATACTGATGACATACTAATTTCGACCAATGGCCCAATTTCCAGCTCGTCAGTCGTCATCCATTGGTTCCTCTACTCAGACAAAACAAGAAAGAAATACTGTATGACATTCGACGTTGAAGACTTTTATCCATTAATCACCTTAAAATTATTAGAAGGTGTAGCTTTATTTACAAAGCTGCTGAAGACCAGGCACCGGGCACACTCGTCACGGTGGTGCACCTCTGGAAAATTCAGATACACCCAGGTATGCACTAAACACCCGGTTGACAAGCACTGGCCTGTCTAACGAGAGAGTTAGTGCGCTGAACCTTGGTAGCACAACAACTTTGTGTGGCATATTGGTTAGTTGTTTAAAAACAGCTACCAAATTTTCTTTTGCTTTCATGTTACTCAGAAAGTATCAGAGAATAATGATTTCGTATTTATTTTTGACAGAAAATGGCTTTGTGACATCATGCGCATGAACCAGAATTTGACCGAAGCGAGCGAGAAGTTAAGAGATGATTTTGGTGAAAACGGAGTCATTTCAACCTTGCTTCATATTGTACGCCACTACCAAGAAGGTTTCGAAAATAAGTCGAAGGTAGCGACGCTTGTTCTGCGCCTCGTTATGAACCTTAAATTGCGAAATTGCCCAGTATTCCGGTTGCTTGGTGACCGTAGCAAGCAATGACGTGTTGCAACCTTGAATTTTTGTTCGTTTCCTTTTTTTCTGAAAATGGACTAGTCACTGAAAGCAGGGGGCATTGCATGCATTTACCAAGCAAAACACATGTCAAAACGGGCATAAGCAGTTCTGAATACACTGCACCTCTCATTTCACCTGCCTCGTTCTTTGTAGAAAACTATGGTTCCTGATTGTTGGAAACGAATTCAAAAGCAACATGTGAGTAGAGTAAAGCTAAGAAAGGTTCATAGATCAAAAGAAAAAATAATAAAACTTGAAAGACTTTTTGCATGCTCTTTCGTTGTTGTTAGTGGATACCATGATTCGGCTGCTGCTGCGTCTGACAAAGCCGGAATGAAAGTCAGCACTACAAAGACAGAGGTATTATGTCTGTCCAGAAACCCAAGTCAGCGTATGCTGCAAGTAAGTGGCAATGCACTGCAGCAGGTGGTGAAGTTCAAGAACCTTGAGGTGGTATTAACGAGTGACGGAAGGTGGAACTAAAAGACTGATGCGCGAATTAATGAAGCAAACACAGTTTTGTGTGAGCTAGGTGCAGTGGACCAGGTGTAGTGATTTCATCTCCGACCTTGTTTGGTCCTGTCTTGGTGTGTAGCCAGCAAAACTATCTGAGATTGCTGTTGACCGTGAGGAATTTCGAGGTCCCCTAGGGCTGGTGCTCCGCGACCCTTCCCAGGGGCAAAGCGGGTATGAAAATGAATGAATGAAATAAATGATTCTTCCTGAAAGTAATAAAGTTATGTGTCGCTAAACCTATCAGGGAAGTCAGCGGTTATCTTCAGAGAGAGGCGAAAACGTTTGAAAAGCTCACTTCCCGTTTCGTGCGATTTTGCGCACAAAATCTTATGTACGTGTACCAAATATTTAATTCATAGAATAAATGCGTCTTGTCTTTCAGGGGTCAAGTCTTTTTCAAACAAGACCTCTAATAAGGCGCATAAGTGATAAAAAACAATATAGTAAATGTTGCTAATTGGTAGACCCTAATCATACCTTTTCTTGGGGAGAAACGTAACAAGAACTATTCAAATCAGTGCAATGAAATAGAGAAAAGTCGCTGCATTCCATTTACCGTTTGTTTGCAAATAGCTGCCATGGCGTTATAGTGGACACATTAGTGCTTTAATGTTTTGTGCGTTCTTACTGCGTAATTCCCAGTAATATTGCATTCGTGATTCAACCCAATATCCTTGTTTGCGCACAGTCCGACCGTCGATACGACTGCCTGCAAACTTACATAACCGAAGTCGGTCGCTGTTTCCTGTGGCGCATACGAACGCTCATCGCTTTTGTTCGTCGTCATTCTAGTGTAATACTAAACCGAAACGTTTAGCGTTACGTTGTTCTGACTTCACGCTTAAGTGTATCGGAGTTTTTTGTTGTATATCTGCATATAATCAAAAGAAGCGTCAACTTAGAGTACTATTGGAGAGTTATTAGCAGACAAAGTGGTGAGAGCCTTTTATTTCGCCTTGCTTTGGCTTGGCAACTTCAAGACGTCGGGTTGCTTAGTTGGGAGACTGACCTGTGCTCCTGCAACAACTAGGTTGACCTCTCAACTAGTAGGGATTGCTGTGGAATCGTGATCGTCCGACTAGTCGGCACCGCAACCAGCTAAGAATCCAACATCGTTTCCCTGCACGTAGTCCCTACAGCGTCACTCGACCACTTGAGCAAAATCACATTTGCAAAGCTGCTCTCGACAAACTTGCGAGGTTTTTGCTGCTTTCTGATATTGACGGCAATTCAGATGTGCGGTATGTTTATTATTTATATTGTGTTTTGTATAGGTGGAGCAAAAGTTGGTTATTTTCGCAATGGGCGCCCTTTTTAACTGTTCTTTGCAAACCAATAACAAGAAATATTTCAAGCAAGTGGAATCCGTCAACAAAGATCTGCTCTGCTTTGCCGACAAAAAAGAAATGGTATGCAGCTAAAGTCATTAAACCGTCTAAGATATCAGCTCAAGAAAAACATGCTTACTCAGCCTCAAAAGTGGCCCACATATCAGTCAACAAAATCCATGACTTACTATATCTAGACTTTGCCATTAAACATTGGTTGATGGTTCCATGCCAGATGTTCTTCATTTTTCAGCAAACCTGAAATATTGGAATTAAATCTATCCCACTTGAACTTTTCTTTACGTTTTAGTAGGATTTTCTGTACGTATTAGAAAACCTTTCATTTGTAGTGAAGTCAAAATGGATCGCCGGGAGCTAGAAATTGTGTATGCTCGATCGAGTAAGCTAATGTCCCTAAGAAGCGTTTCCGTTGGGAAAGCACAAATATGGTCCAGTGTATGTATAATCCAGTGTAGGTGTTGGTCGCGTCCGTCCGCTCAGTGACTGTTATCCTGGATAACACTTTCAAATGCGACTGGTAATTCAGTTACATTTCGTTTTTGAAAGATCAGTGACGACCGTGATATTTGGGCACCCTCGAAATATTTCTTAAACACAGCAATTCATGCCAGTGCTGTGGCACACTTAATATTCATCAGCTGGAAATATGCAAATGATTTTATACCTTAGTTTTTGCTTTACCCGTAATCACAAGTTAGCTTAGTTTATAATATTATGTATAATGGTGCTTCTTTGCTGTAAATGAATCGCGAAAACTAATGGGTTGCCGCAGTGTTTAAGCGTCTCTTGAGACGAAAGTGACAGTTAGTCAAAGGTCAAGGGATCGAGCATGATTTTTGTGAGATTCACGTCGGAGCGTAAAATATGTTGTTTTATATTTCCGACCTCAGGTGTAAAATAAAGGATTTGTTTAAAGTGGCACAACAGCCGGATTTGTTTGTGGCTGCTTGAACCACACATCGCGTAGATTGATGGGTACTTAGGTAAGCCTTTGAGAGACTGATACAACGCAGGAAAAGAGCTCCCCAAATTTTCTTTTCAAGACTACCTCGAATTTTGAAAGCATTGTCTTTAGTACTTTCAAAGTTGTTACTTCGTTTTAAATCTGTCTTTAGTACTTTCAAAGTTGTTACTTCGGTTTTTTTTTAGATCAAAGTTTGTTTTAAATCGATTAAAGAACAAGGCAATGTTTTATGCAGGTCGGCAAGCGCGATTGCTTGCCTTACGTGAGTAAGCTCATACTTGCTCACATCTTGGATAAAGATGAAAACAAGCAGAGCAACTATTCCTTGAATGATGGAAACATAGATGAGATAATCGAATACGTTGCCAAGGTACCAGTTGTTCAGATCAATGCATTTAGTGCTTCGAAAATGTCTTACCTTTTTAATCGTGTGGAATGACGTCAATAAAACATACTATCCTAACGTACATCCAATAATTTTATCATCATTGTTATCGATAGTTTCGAAACGTTTGTAAGTAGCATATTGCAAATAATGCACCCAAACGTTTTTGAATATCAGCGTTGCGGAATTGTAGCTCTTTGCGAATAAAAATGCTTTGGACAGAAAACGGTGTCTACCGTGCACGGGATTTGGTTTGTTATAACGTTTGGAAGATTTACTGTAGTTGCTAACAAGCAGAGCAAACATCGCAGCAAAAATAACAGTATCTATCGAAAGAAATGCTTCCACAGTAATGAATCAGGCGCTAAGATCTTTACTGAGTTAATATTTCGCCTACTCAGCAGGCATATTCAGCTCTTTTGCCAATAGAATCATTAACAGTAACTTTAGATTCTTAAAAAATTTAAAAGAAGTGGACACAGTGAGCAAGATATTTTAGAAATTTTATAAATACCAAAGGTCAGACCAGTGATGGACTTAGGGTTAGGGGGGCCCGAGGCAAGGCTGAAAAGAGAGCCCTCTGAGGACGCCATCATACTTAGCCAACCGTGATAAGATCTTTTGATCAAGCCTAGGAAGGTGATATGCGGGCAAACCAAGGATACGTTCCTGAGACCACGACATGACTGACATAACAGAAAATGCACAAAGGTATTCATAATAAACAACTTTAAAAACTCTGAAAGTTGGGAAGACAAAGCTAGCAACACATGAAAGTTAAGAGATAGAAAGTTGGCATCGCCCCCACTTCTCTAGTTTTGCGTCCCATTTCTCGCCATTCACCATCAATAAACTTCAAAGTTAATAGCACATTTTCCTCGCTAAAAATGCTTGGTTTCCTGAATATTTTGCACCCATGTCCTGACGGGGCTCCATGAAACTACAGGGAACAACCAAGCAGATTCAAAACACTTCATTTGGTTTTACATTTCATCCTTTTAACTACAGTACATTCAACAACATCCAATCTGAGACTTGTTTTGAAAAGCTTTGAGGCTGGATGAATCAAAACTGCCTTCATCTTGCATTGACACTAGTTAGTTGAAAAATGTGAAAAAGTAGCAATAAATTCATCATACACCTTTTTGCAAACATTGCTACACTTCATTATGAGAAGCTTCACTCTCTGACAGCAAAAAAGATTATCATTTGGTATAAATTTTTGCTCTTACTCGATAGGGTTTTCTCAGAACTTTTTGGAACAGATTTTAACCCACTGTTTTTTCAAGGTATTGAGATTGGTTTGAAGCTTTTCGTTATTTACACATTAGATATGCTGGTGGCCCTTTGAAAGCAGAGTACTTGCACATTGCAGTTGCTGTTGGGGCCCCCTTTGAAAGCAGAGTGCCTGCACATTACAATTGCTGTTGGGGGCCTTTTTGAAAGCAGAGTACTTACTTATGATCTGCTTCGGAGTATAATATGAGTGGATAATAAGTTTTTCGCCAAAATTGAGGAAAATTTCGCGCGGAAAACCTCAAGAAAGCCCCTATAAGGGAGAGCCCGAGGCAAATGCCTCGCTCGCCTCCCCTTAAACACACCACTGGGTCAGACCTTGTTACATTGCAAGATCTCTTTTCATAATATAGCCATTGGACGGATCATGCAAGATACTGTACTTCCTGGAATTCAAGTCAAAATTCAATTGCAAAGCAAAATGCGTTGTCCAGTTATAGTTATTCTTAAATATTGGCCAGGTCCAATGTCTTTTGCCAACTGGTGATTTCTTGGCATTTACTTCATCTAATGCTTTCTGATTCAGCGAAAACAAAGTGTACATTCCGGACAAAATTATGCGATGCAGGAAAAGCGTTTTAGACGCCTGCGGCTACTAAACGTTTACTTCAAGGTCAATAGAAAATTTTTCTTAGTTTCGCAGCTTCCTCCGATGTTTTACTAAATACTTTAAACGCTGAATTTGTTTTTTAAACCTATTTATTTCAGCAATTAAATGAGGCAGTGAACAATTGGAGAGAACACCGATCTTCACAAAGATTTTCTGCGTACTGCCTGATGTATGGAATCGTCAAACTTGCAGCTGACAACGAAATCAGCAAAACGATTGTTAAAAACGAGACAGTCATTCCGTGCTTACGGAGGATGCTAAGAATAGGTAAAACTTTAGCTATATCTTCTTTGTTTGCTTTCTCGTCTCGTAAAAATTAAGGCGTGGAAATATCAATAGTTTTTTATTTTTGGTTTTCAAATTATTGACGAACATCTGTTAGAAATTTCATTTTAATATTATATCATATCATCCACATCATTGTCAAAACTATCAACTGCTTTTCTCAAAATATCTCCAGCTTTCCTACGCTCTCGGTCAGCTCAGCTCTCTTCGCGCCACTTTATGACGTCACCAAGCCATGTTTTCACGTAAATTTTGCCAAATGATTGTTGGTTGGTATCTTGATCTCCGTACCAGGTGTGCAAAAGTACCTTCTTTGTTCTGGGGAATCCCTTAGCCAAACCATTGCACTTGAAATGCTTCTGATTGGATGAACAGTTCCTCATCGTTCAAGTATTGACCAATCCCACCAGCGCGCTTTTTTCAAGGCACAGTCACACCGTTGCCTTTATATAAAATTCCATCTCTACGTTCGGACCAGTAATAAAGGCTTTTCAATCAGTATCAACAAACATATTGAAAATGTTGGTAAAACACATGAACTTCGTTTAAATGAATCAAAGTATAGGAAATCTTGACCGAATTAGAATGGCTAGAATACTCAGGCCTACACATTGAATTCAACATCAGAAATGGCTTGTTGAACGTTTGTCATAGTTTAGAAGTTCACATTAATTCAGCAGCATGTTACATTTATCAACATCATCAGGTAAAAAAAAGTTTAATGTTGAGTCTTTGTGTTTGTTTGTCTTCGTTACATGATCTTTATTGATCAATCAGGTTTCGACGGCATATTTGAAAAAGCTATGGCTGCTGAAGCAATTTGGGCCCTTTCCTTTCCTGAGGAAAATAAGAAAATTTTAAAATCGGACGAAAAATTGATGCGAAGACTTGAAATTCACGCAGCCACTTCTAGAGAACAGTATGAACATTGTTTTAATATTGATGCAATAGTGTTCAATATTGTTATTCGAAACCTATCAAATTTTATTAGTTTTTTCTAGAGAACTTTAGGTATTTATTAGTTATCGTTACGTAGCTTAATCAAGACAATGCAATGATGAATTTTTGCGACCAAACATTTCACTAACGCTTTTCTTAAAATTCAGAATGCAGATTTAGACTGCGCAAAATTTCAAAGTGCCGAGAAACCTTCATTCTAAAGATCGTCTGCTTGAGGGTTTTATTTTATCTATAGTCATTTGCTGTTAAAAAATGTCCTTTGCTGCTTATTATTCACAAAATAGTTTCTGTTTCAAGTTGATCGCGAATTTTAGCTTCACTAAAAGGACTCGGGCATTTTCTGGCGAGATAATAGACATTGTTGTTAAATTTCTGCTCGGTTGAAGAAATATCTTAGACCTAGTGGCTTTCATCGATCTCAGAAAATGGCCGGGACGTGAGACAAGTGACCAAAGCCAGGGTTAGTTCCAGCGTATGTCTGCCAGAGTCTTTCACTAACTATGGCCTAGCAGTCTCACTCAAAGAAAATATTACGAATAAACTGAAGCTTAAAATGCAATTAGGTATTTCATATAATTATTGAAATTAGTTTTAGTTATTTAGATTTGTTTTAGTTAATTAGTTCTTTACATTAATCGTTCAGTTAGTTATTTGAATTTAGTCATAAGAAAATTTAATTTGTTTAGATCAGGGGTATCAAACTCAAATTGCTCCGTGGGCCAAATGAGGACTTCTGAGGTAACCGCGGGCCGTATTATGATGCTGTCGAAACAATAGCGGTATCTGAACTTACTGAAAACAGCTTTTACATCTTGTTTCCTGCGAAAGGTATCAAGAATTATAGGCAAATCATTTCTAGCCGCCTGTACGTTCGTATTAATCAGTTCTAACCACCAAACAGCTTATTCATTCGCTAGCTGAGCACTTTTAAACACCGGTGAATAAATTAATTAACGCAAATTTTGTTCATTTCATTTATTTTCAAGCCCAATTTTGCTCTAGGAGGGTCGCGGGGGCAGCAGCCCGAGGACTTGGAATATCTCCTGGTCAACAGTATTTCGTGGGACATTCTGGATACCTGGCCGAACTAACGTAGCTTCGATCTCTTTAATTCGGAGAAGTGGTTCGACATTCAGGACTCTGCAAATTTTACAGCTGTGCACTTTGTGGCGAAGTGTCATACTACCAGGGGCATAACGAGGAGGGCAAGGGGGGCAACATACCCTGGGAGCCGATTCACTAGGAGGCGCCGAAAAGTTCCAAAAATGTTGCAATTTTTTTCTTCAATACGGTATATTTACTCCCAAAAGACCTTAAGTTCGAAAACGGGGGCGCCAAATTTGTTTCTTTCCCCGGGCCCCACTTAACCTCGGTGCGCTTCAGTGTCACACCGTGAAGTCTTCGCAAAAATCCCATCTCTGGCGCTTGCACCTGAGTTAACATTCTTTCGGTCGTTACCCAAGATTCATGACCATAGGTGTGAATCGGAACAAAGGTCGATTTAAAACCTGACAGCTTTGTGGTGTTTGAAAGCTCACGTTTTGTGACCGCAGAGCAATCAAGCTCACGCAGAACTGCGTTAGCTTTCCCAATCCGTGTTTCAATCTCCTCGCTCCACCTTCCGTCACTCGTAAATATCACTGCTATAGGTACTTGAACTTCTCCATCTGCTGCAGTGTATTGCCGCTCACTTGCCACATACACTGCCTTGAGTTTGTAGGGAGTCATAATACCTTGGTGTTTTTAGTGCTTACTTTCATTCTGGCTCGGTCGCACGCAGCAGAAAACCGATCGAGTGCATGCTGAATACTCTGTTGAGAAGATACTAGCAGTATCAAATTGCGAGCAAAAAGTAAACGGTTGATCCTGCCGCTTCCAACTGTGACACCCTCGTCGACTCGGCTGTGACTGTCTAGCATGCTGGCAACGTAAAGGTAAATCCAATTCATGTAGTGGAGACTGGACACAAATTTCTGAGCAGCAATACAGTGACTTGACGGTCAGTAACAGGCGGCCGTCAACACCATACTCACGCAACAAGCTTTTCACGAAGAATCCGGTATTATGCTTTCTCGACGTCGACAAAGCATATGCGGACATCATTGGCATACTCCCAACATTTCTCAAAAATTTGCTGGAGAGTGAAATGTCGTCTGTAGTGCTGCGGCCAGGACAGAAACCGCACTGGGTATCATCCAGAATAGGTTCAATCATTTCACGGCATTTTTTCAAGGTACTTGGCAACGTAAATGTTGAATTGTACGAAAATTTCCAAAAAGCGTCGCGGGCCGCACAAAAAGTCCTCGCGGGCCGCGTGTTTGAGACCCCTGTCATAGAAAATACAACAAAGTACACATGTTTTCTTACTTTAATAACCAAATTAAGAATGTCTTTTTTAGGTTAATTCACAAATCCAATAAACTTTGTGTAAAGAAATTCTAACGTGGGCTACATTAATTGATCAGGCGGACCGCAGGTCCCCCACCTCTGGTTTATATACATGTATAGCAAGTATGTACTTTCCACGATGGGTGTAAGCAAGGAATCGATCAGCAAATTTTTAATAG
>Ga0210059_1011917_pt1 | contig 13230 bp, 12 predicted proteins | sample Ectturendosymbi2_FD_188042 | JGI IMG/M metagenome (GOLD analysis project Ga0210059, IMG submission 188042) | Ecteinascidia turbinata endosymbiont from Florida, USA - Sample 2 (SPAdes) (version 2) | ecosystem: Host-associated > Tunicates > Ascidians > Unclassified | place: Key West, Florida...
CACACTCATCACTGCGTCCGAGCAATTCACAGCTGCAAAATGATGCTGCGCTGATGTCTTGTCGAATATGAGCCGTCGAGCATAGAAAGTGTGTGGCTGGACCGTCTGGCGCACACCCCGGTTTGCACGATCGAATTTTGCAAAACTACACAAGAATGGAGAATGCACATGAAGTACGCAAGAAAACTTTCAATTTTTATTATGTATAGAAGTCCAGCAAACGTTTAAATTTCCTTTTTCTCTCCTGAGACATTATTATCAAATTCCTGAATGCTTCTATGTTCTAAAAAGGTGTTTTTGAGCTCGTGCTACAGAAATTGCTAATGTAGCCAATGCGGTCCGCGCTTGCGCTGATCAGCCTTAGCAGACAAAATAACGACAATTGTTTCGGATAAAGTGAACTATCGCGGAACACGATCTTAAACATGCGTAGTGGCTGGAGGGTTTGCAAAAAGTGGTGAGGTGGTTTTTGGACGCAGACGATAGCCCGAATTCCCACCAAAACCTAATTATTACTTTTTGGCCCATTTGCAATGTTGCTTGAAATATGCATGCAAATTTATTCTGTGGTATTTGCAATAAGTCCACAAATTAACAAGCAAAAAGTATGCGAAAACAGTTAATCTCCTTTGCGCAGCTAATAAAGTTTTCGTAAAATATCAAGCTCAAGGGGGGTTTTAACCCCAATCCTCCCCTTGCGTACGCCCTTGAAAACTATTAACCAAACCTTCCCAAATCACCAACCCTCAAGTGTGGGCCTTTGGCACCATAGATTTTTCTTCAATATCATATTGGCAAAATACTGCCAATAAAAAAGTTGGCTGTTGACCATAGTTGATCATAAAAGTCGCTATGCTATTGTTCTGCACAGAGTTTTCGGAAACACAAGTTGTTATTTGGTCTCTGATTGATTAATGCAAATTTTTGTCCTGTTCTTTATAGCACGAGCCCTCTGACTACATCAAGCAGTGTGTAATAATCATACTGCTGCCCAATTGTCTTGATAAATTGCTCTGTGACATTTAACGTTCACTCTCAGGTTTTCGTGTGGTAAGCACAAGCACATGACTTGCCTGCGAACAAATCAGAGTAAATGCTATCATGGTTGACTGTTTAAGTGACCCAGGTTTGTGCAGAATTTGATGTTGTATGGTTCTTCATCTTTTGTATGGCAGTGAAGTGATAGTTTCTGTTAGCAATGAGTTGCATATTCTTGTTTACCCACTCGTGAGATCTGAGCATAGGACCATAGACCTACACAAGGGAGTACTTTGACACAACACATGTTTGCCTGTTTGTGGATTCGCTTGATTTAGAATTAGACTATTGCAAATCCTACAAATTGCTAAGGATTGCATTAGCCACGACGGATGTAAACATCTTGTGGGTTGGTTAACACATTCGGTGCTGATGTACAATATATTTATACTTCGAAATCACGCATTGAGCTGCTTTTTTCATGCTACTTGGCAACTCCGTAACTCGCCAGGCGATTGTGGTAGAGAGTTGTTTAAACTTAAAACCCTCAAAAGATGCGGCAAGTCCTGTAGATTGCATTCCAAAAATTGGAAAGTTTGGATTTCAGGTTTTTTGTGGGTGACATCGTATGTTGTCATAAATGGAGTAGGTCTTAGGCCAGATGGAATTTTTTGACTCAAGCTTTTGTTGGAAACTAGGCTGTAATCCGATTCTTTTGAGCCTTGGGCTTTCTAGCATTTCTGATTAAAAAATTATGGCCTAAAAACAACAAAAAATCGGTAATTAGATAATTATTTAATTTGGGGATTAATTAATTCGTTGTCCAGAAGTTCGTTTGCATTTCCTAAGGTTGGTTGCTTGTATTTTCAGGAAGGGTTCACCTTTTTTGACCAACATTGTATCACTTTCTTTTGCCTCTGGGTGTGCTTTGTTTTGCATATCAGGATGATTTTATTGAAAGTGTAAATATTGTCATGGTTATCTGGCAATTTTGAGCATGATTTGTCCTTGTCAGAAGCATATTTCATCCAGTATGCTTTGCAGAAGTTCACCTCAACTTAAGGTGGAGGGAGATGGTAGAATAAGAATGCTATTTCTAACTATTACAAAATTGGGTCAGTGGTGGCTGTGTATAACATATCCAGCACTGCATGTGTTGCATTTATTGGGTAAATGTTGTCAGTAGTGGTGCCAAAACAGAAGTCAGATGTTATGTTTCTGCATGGCAGACCTGCCTGGCTCCAAGAATCATGGTTGTGGCTGTTGATGTCCTGGGCCAGATACAGGATATACTATCAATTTTTGATCCAGTATAGGATATACTATCAATTTTTATTGTGTTCATTTCGTTGGTCAGTTTTACATTTGTAGCAGTTGTCTGTGGCAACCTTGATCATTTCTGTGTATTTTCATCATATTTCTTACTGATATGGAACGTGCATAAGTCTGATGTTTCATTTCAACATCACTCATAATTTTTGCACTAATTTAGGTAGCAGGTATAATGGCCTAGACTTTTCTAGCAGAGTTGGTAATAACAAGGATTTTACCAATGTGATGTAAGATTCTAATGTCATCATTTGCTATGCTACAGACTTGGCTTGTATTTGCTACTAGGTGTACAGATATACTCCAGTAATAATAATAAGCCATTTTTTGGCCAAGGTTGGAAAAAGTTAATGGAAAGCTAAAAAGTGCTGGACAATTGCAAAAAGGTTAACTGGCTTTTCATCCATTTGTGGCACACAATATGTCACGAGAAACTATACAAGAAAATCTAGTGTTGCATCTGTGCTAGAGTCTTGTGCAGTTTAAAAACTTTTTCCTGCTCCCACCTCACAGACTTCAAACCCACGATCTCCTCCCTAAGTGCACCCTCCCACCCTGCGGCCGCTGCACCTGTGTCTGACAACCACTGAAAACTTATACAAGATTTTTCATCGCTAGTGGCAATTTATTCAGTGGTTCATTTCAAGGTCAACAGAAACTCTTAAACAAAGTAATCTTTTGGTCAACCTTGATCGCTTTATTCTTAGCTAGCTTTAAAAGCATTGTTGCAAAAGAGTATGTCATTCACTGACAAACTCTTTAAATTTTCTCTTCTGCTGTTCATGAAATGCCTAGCCATACTAAATACTTGTTTGCTAGCAGTGCTAATTGCCATCACCCAGAACGTATTTCTTGCAATATCACTCAGAGCTGGAAACTCCAACCTGTGGTCTCGCCACCACGGGAGAATGTTGCTACACCCTTGTACTGAAAGCTTTCTCTAGCGCAGTGAATTTTTCGCTCATGTCATTTTCACATGTGTTGGGGCAACAAGTTTGGGAAACACTGAGATTGTCACTGCCACCATTTGCTTGGTTTATGGGGTGACTGTGACATGTCACTGGAAACAAAAATACCTTTGGGCAGGTGGTAAAGTATACATGAAGTAAGAACAATGTCCTGGAAAGACTATTGTCAATGCAGCAATTGAACGCAATGATGAATGAGGACACACAATACTTTTCTGTGTTGATTCTATGGTTGACTGGGTGGCTGTTGAAGCCAAGTAGACCTACCACAGCAAATGTTATTCCAATTTTTTCAAATTGTCATTGGACTGTTAGCCAGGCTTTCCCCAAGACAATGCTTTAGTGGAAGCCTATGAAAAACTGTTCTCTTAACTGAGTGAAAATGATGAATGTCAATAGTTATTGATGAACTACTTCAAAAAACTTGAATATTTTCCACAATGTGCAGAACAGTGTTCCGACAACAGTCGTGTAGCCAGCCCAATAGTTTAGGGGGGGAAAAATTTTGAATTTAAGTGGACAATGGTATTTGGTTAAGGACACTACATCTCGAAGCACAAAATGACAAAATATGCTAGAAATTTGAAGGCCATGGCCCCTGGCTATGCTTATGTCCGAGAAGACATTGAAGAGAAAGCTCAAAGAATATTTTGAGGAAGATGTTCTCATTACCAGCAGGCATGGAAAAACACCAGTTTTTTGTTTCAAAGACACAGGATTTAAGATTCTCAATAACACTTAGTATGAGAGCAAAGACTACAAAACACAGCAGCAGAACGTTTGGGGGTCGTAAAGGCTACAGCCGCTTTCATAATTGAAGAAATTCACTCAATGGCTTTTAACAGTGATGCATATGCAACCTCTGAAACAGCATTTAATGACATGTTTGCTACACTTGAAATCCGGCAAATCTTCACATTCAAATAATGTGATCAACAAATGAAAGAAAGGCAATGCAGCTAATAAGACACAAAAGTGCACATTATCAAACATGCTGTTATTGCAGTTACTAGACCAGTGTTTCTCAACCCCGAGTCCTCAGACTCAAATGAGTCTGCAGAAGGCTCTGGATGAGTCCGCAAGCACTAGGGGCAAACAAGTTTGCTGTAATACCCTTACACAACAATAACTGTAACTTCATACCATCGACCGTTTTGTTCATACAGCGATTAAAATGCACCTAACCAGCGTGAAAAAGTAAAAGGTTGCTGTTCCACATGGCATTTATACTTTTGAGGTAATGTGGTCAGCAGCTTAAGCTTAAAGTTGTTATCTAAACTGCAGTTTATTTTTGTTGTCTTGTTTATAATTGCTAAACAAAAGCAAGCATTTTTGTACAACGACAACTACTTGAAACTTGGATTTACTTCAGTTGCAGTAAATGGTGAAATCCAAATACAGTTCGTGTTATGCTGAGAAGTCCTTACTCCCGGATCTCTCAAAGAAGCTTAATTATCAAGTAAAAATATGCAAAATACAGGGTGACCCAAAAAGATGTGTACCCATGAGACATCGTCGTGTTTAAAAGTAAACTACAGTTTTGGATGCATCGAATTGAAAATGGAAGAATATCTGTGTTTTCAGCATTAAACGTATTTGCAGAAGAGGTCGAAGTTGATTAGCGCTGCGTTTGTCAAATTTTCTTGAGCACCTTAACTACATCTCGCCGAGATGGATAGATGTATCCCTTCCCACAATTACATCATAAACATTTAACTGGGTGCAAAGCCCTTTAGAGGTTCCAGAGCTGCAGGTTCATTGTGAAGTGGATTGCATTGCTGAACAGCAGGTTGAGCTGCAAAGTCGACAGCTGTAGAGTCTGACTCAATTTTGAGTGGATGTCCAGACAATGGAACCAAATCTTTCTGATCTGTGTCGACAAGTAACAAAAGCTTTTTTTTCAACTACATATGGTTGTGAAGCTGCTTTTCAGTGGTATAACTATTTTTAAAACCAGGCACCGAGACAAGATTCTCACTAAAATTTGTGAATGTGGGCAATGAACTGAATTTGCTAAAACTAGTGTTTGTGTCATTCTTGTAGTCTTAGTCTATCTTGAGTCCGCGGAGGTTTATACTGGTCCAAAAATAGTCCATGTCGTAAAAAGGTTGAGAAACACTGTACTAGGTCAAGGTCTTTCTACTCAATAATGTAGGTTGGACTTCTGTGTATATATATGTGCATAACATAAGCATTTAACATCTTGACATTTGATTGATTTACTTTCCAGTATGCTTCATATAGTGAAGCTAGATGGTATGAGTTATCGGCAATGATTGGTGATCTGCAAACGTGCAGTGAAGAATCATTCAATCAATTTGAGTTTGACAACGCAGACTTCTATATTTGAACCATTGATGGATATGGTACATTCCATGGGTGGAGTCATGTGTGTTACGCCAGCCTCAGGAGTTAAAGCTCTGGCTGACATAGAGCATATAAAAATGTGTCCAACAACAAAATTGGCAACAGTGAATAAAGTGAAGTTGCAGAGATACTGCACCAAACAGCAGAGTTGGTGACATAACCATGGAAGACCCTGAAGCCGTCTGTTGCCTTCAATCAACAAACTCTATTCATCCGTTCCTTGAATTGTTGTGGAGGAGTGGATCCCAAGGATATCTAGGAGTTCTAGATATCCCTGGTGTATCCTGGCTCTCTTGCTAAAAATCCAGGCTGGATGGAATATAGGGAGTTAGTGACCAAAGGCATTACCAATTATATCAGACTTCAAGGGTGATAAGGTTACCATTTGTCAACTTGCCATCCAGGAGCTTGGACACAATTTATTCTGTCCTAGCACACTCACTCAATAAATGCAAAAGGTACGGACTACAGACACATTTCATCATATTTGATCAGCCATTGTACGTCATGAATTTTTTGAGAATGGTGGCCTCCTCAACTAGTAACAATGAACTCTAATCTGTCATTGTAAGGCCAACCGATTTTCCATCTGAAAAATTCTCAGACTAAAATTTCAGAAACCAAAATCTCTGAAAAGAAAATCCCCTTCATTACCTTTCATGTAAACACAGTCTGTTCGAACTGCAATACATTGTAATACATGTACAGCAGGATTTTTTTATGGAAAATGTTAGGTACCCAGCAGGGGCGGCTCGTCTAGAGGGGCTGCCGGGCTGCAACCCTCCCTGAAAAGTGTAAGGCAAAAGATTCCGCCAAACGGCCAAACTCGCCTTAAGTCTGGATTTAGTTGCGAAATTTCACAACACAATCATTTTCGGTACTTCCAACACCATTTTGGCTCAACATTTCCTAAGAATCCAACAAAACCAATGTTTCGCTCTTTTCCAACGACGCCGCTTATGCGATGACGTTTTCAGCACACTTGCCGATGAATTTGGCAGTTTCGGGGCTGTCTTCGGCACAGCCCTAAATGAATGAAACCAAACAATTGGCTACAAGAAACATGGTGGCATATCGGCCTATCGCAAAACGTTTTTGCTATTTTGAAGATGAATTTTTAAAGAAAAAATGGAGGAAACATGATCTTGACTGTTTTTCACCACCTGATTTTCTTAGATATTGAATTTTATAATTAGGTTTAACAATGCTTTTACTAGCACTTTGGCGATATTGGCGGCATTGGATTCAAATCTAGTCGCCAGTCTTGGGCTGCGAAAATACAGCCCTTTGTTTATCTGCACCAGTAGGCTAAGCTGATGAGCTGTCTAGGGTTGGCGTTTGAAGATGTACGGCAGTAGTTGGTGGATATCATTCTTGGACAACAAAAGGTGTGACTGATTTAAAACATTGAAATGTGAAAATTTTGAAGCATGAGATGTCTGGCAAACCTTTCAGCAATCAAATTGACCCTTGATTTTTTGGTAAGGTGAACATTGCAGCTGTAATTTATTCAGGATACAAGCTTTTACTGGAAAAGCATAACAATCCAGTTAAAAAAAACAAATTTTGTATAAAATCACAAACTGTTTGAATTTGTTTGGAAAATTTAAACTTCATTTGAATGAACATGATAAGTACCCGCTCAAAGAAAATGGCTGTAGCCTAGGTCTGCTGCCATGACACGGTTTGAATAAAATGCTAAGCTTTGTCATATTAACAATAACACCTTAGTAGTCGAGCGGAATGTTCCAAGCTTAGTATACGAGTGGTCCTGGGTTCGACTCTCGCCTTTACAGCTGTGGTGGCACTGGTTATGCGTCATACTTTGATGGGACCAGTTGGGTTAATTCTTTTGTGTTCATGTTTAGGGTTTGGGTTCGGTTTCATTAAACTGAAGTGAATATTTTATATGTATCAATAAGGACAACTGAAAATTACCAGTTTGATAAGTTTAGGACTGCTGGAGTGACTGGAAACGCCATTATAAACAGCCAGGGGCAGGGTGACAATCCTGTATGTTCAACCAGAGATGAAATTTAGCAGCCGTCCTGGCCATTTTCACCACGAGCCGCCACTGGTGCCCGGTATGGACTTGTAGGGACCCGATGATAATTTTCTCTGTTTCTACGGACCTGATTTTAAATTCTAGGGACTCAAATCGGGTCCCTAAAACACCTTAAATAAATCCTGATGTACAGTACATTGTGACCTCAAGTCCCCAAGTAGTGTGGAACACTTATCATGGATTGTTGATGGCCTCTTTTATGAATATTTTTTGGTTCTTCAACATTTCAGTTAAAATCTGTATGATCCCGTCCATGAGGTAACAATTCAATGTGATGTAATCATACTATGATGTCATAATGAGGTAATGACATTATGATCTCATGCTCATTTGTTCCTACATGTTTACATTAATTTTCAATGCACTTTATGGTCGTTTAATAAAAATATAATCAAATATATAATATGCCATTATACTTAGAGATTGACCGATATGGCTTTTAGGGAACCAATAGCCGATACCAGTAACTGATATTTCCAAAATTTTCAAATCTTGTTTTCTGCTTCATTATCAAAAATGTACTGTATTCTACGCCTTACCTTTTTTTCAAAAACTTCAAAAATCAGGATTTATTTGCTAAAATTTTTCAAATTGTGGCGATTTCAATATTTTGCTATGATTTTAATTAATCTGATTAATGATGCTGCTTTCGTTTCAGCTGCGACGGCTGATGCATACTTCATAATTCATCTTGTCTGCTTGTTTATGAAAACACACCTGCTAGCATTGCTGCAAGATAACTATCTTGACTTGTTTGTTGTGCTTTCTTAGGCAATTGTCTGGATGCGTGAGGAATATAACAGCATTTTGTCAACACCTACTAAAGCTGATAAATGGGCTGATACCGATATATTGGCAAAACCCAAATATCAGTCTATCTCCAGTTATGCTAAATTATAACTTTGTATGAGGTCATTTAACTAATTAATATAAGCAATGACGTTTTGACGTCCTGGATGTGAAAGCTCAAGGAGGCTACACAGGGTTTTTGATATCTTATCAAGGCTGCTGAGAGGGCACATGCCAATTTTCAGCTTTTTACTAATTTTGTCCAGCCTTTCCCCATTTTGACTGATCTAGTAGGTAACTTTAATTTTCATGATTTCATTTAAATACTGCAGCCATTCTATGAGCAATTGCGTTAAAAACAGGTTGGTAGCTGGGATGAAAAACCTTGATATTCTCTTCAACTGGAGACATGGATTCAAATTCCAGTGTTTAACATGTTATTAACACAAACATGTGACATAAGACTAAGATGTAGTTGATGAACAACTGCCAGATGGCCTTGTTTATATGTTTACTTCGGGACAAGGCCAATCAAAGAAATGGACACTCTTGGCATGCATGAGATGCACACAAGTGTAGTTTGCTAAATGCTAACCATATCACTTTTTTAGCTATCTGCCATGGAGTATGAAACAGGTGCATATTTGCACCCTGCGTTTCCAAAACGTTTTGAGAAGACTTTATAAGACAGTGAAATTAGGGAAGAACATAGCTTGTGCATGTACAATGTTGTTCATGGTGGGACTTAGTAACTTATTAATGTCTTGTGTCAGTTATGTTTTAACCATTAAGTGCCTGTGAAGTTTACAGCAAACTGACACCACTGTTTTACCAAGGACTATAGCAAACATTTGGTTCTGGCAGTGTTTCCCAAACCATAATATTTCTAAGCCCTCCCTGTGGAAGGGCTTTCATTGCATAGCACAAGGTACAGTAGAACTTGTCTAATTCGTCAATTCGCTTAATTCGTCACTTTTTCGTCGGTCCCGGCAGAATCCCTATCTTTTGTGTACATTTCTGTTGGTCTAATTCGTCAATTTGTTTAATTCGTCACCTCTTTCTATCCCTGAGAAGCGTTTTGTTCGTCTAATTCGTCATTTGCAGTTTCGCTTTTGATGTCTAAGTAGCGAGAACATATGGGATTTAAAACAAATTAAGGATCTTTACCTGAGAATTGTTGCACCTCGCAATTTGTTTATCGAATTTATACACATGGTGCGAAGCGCGACCCGACTCCCCATTGAGAGAACGCAGAAAAGTTTATTAAAGATTTAAAAGGTGCTTGATTAAATGGAGGAGTCCAGATAGAGCAGAGGAATTAATTGTTGTATTCAACCATAACGTCATAAACTTGTATGTTACTGCAAAAAAGAGCACTATGTATACGAGTTACTATGATAAAGTATACGAGGTTCTATGATGGAGTTTTCACCTGTTTGCATAATTCGTCAGTTCGCCTAATTCGTCACTTTTTTCTAATCCCTTGAGGTGACAAATTAGGCAAATTCTACTGTATTAAAAAGTTTTAAACATACTGTACTATTAACATTTTGACAAACAGAATGTAGCTAACTTCTTTTAGTAGAGTCAGGTACTCGTAGGAGAGATCTCAAAAGATTTTTCCACCGTCTTTTGAAACTACAAAATATAATAAGCTTTCTTCAGTTTGGAAATTTGCTCTAATGGTTTCAGCACTTCTCATTTGGTAGTGATAAAACTTTTCCGTTTCGATATTGTCAGAAAGCAACCCTTCCTAATTTAGTGCTCTGTGTTGTGCTTTTGTTGTCAGAAATTTGCTATTTGCACATGCAGGTATTGTCAAAGAAATTTAATTATACACTTTCCTACCTTAGGTAGTGGCATTCAGGACATTAAAAAGAAGTACCAAAATTATGTAGTTTTCAGAAAAATGCTTATTATACACAAACTGGAAAGCCTGCACTCAAAAACCTTCACTGGCTGTTATTTCAGAAAAAATTATTATGATTTGAAAAAATGAAGGCTGCCAGACCAAGAAAATCTGATCCTGCGCCTTAGAGTAATGCGACTTTTGGTGTACTAGTAAAGTTCTTTGCCATATGTTCAACAAAATTAGTTCATGATTTGACATCCAGTAAGTAGGATAGTGTATACAGCATCTTCTTACAACAGTGTTGAGGAATTAATCAGCCGTTTTTGGCGTGTTTATTTCAGCCAAATACAATGATAACACACCTGAATGTGCGCCATTGTGAATGGTTTACCGAGTGAAGTCTACTACGAAGTACAAAAATGTAAACCAGAATCATGTTCTAGCTTAACTGTTACTGTATTTCTTTTCAACTCTGTTAAGTTGTGCTCAACAGGAGTGAGGTGCGAAACATATGTTTATCTTTGCTACAATGTAAAAAGGTTGATACAGCTTTCGTGTATTTTCAGTACTTTGCATTTTGTGAAATGTTGCAGCGGGTTAATTTTGATCTTTGTTGTGTTGTTTTGAGATGTTGGGGTGGATTTCATTGCTTCATGTATATTTCATGATTGGCGGTTTACAAGACTCTGAGCACTCGCTTTCGTTTAGCAGCCGCTGCTGCATTTTATTTTGAAATAGCAAGCGAATGGTTTTGCTGCAATATAGTTTCCGTGCATATGCGAATATGTTTAACACGGAAAAGGATAGCGTTGCAACTAGGGACGCTAGTTCACCAGGGTTGAAAGTAATAAGCATTAATAAAGTTAAAAACGCCCCGTTTAGAATTTGCTGCTTAGATATAGCAGACATTCGTAAAGTTTCTTGGTAATCAAGTCGTGTATGTAGCTGAGCAGTGTACTGCTCTGCGAAAGCGATTATGCCATGATGACATTCGTAAAGCCAAGCGACCTCCATGTAAGTTGAATGGATTCCCCGAAATCTGTAAGATTTATTTTTATGCCGAAGTACCGAGGCTTTTGTTTGTATGTGCAGAAGCCTGCAAGTGGATCGTATGCGCATGTCAGTTTCGTCTAAAAAATACCAATTCCGATTAAATCCATTTCTTTCCTTATTTTGAAGAACGATTGGGTCGATCCTTATTGTTTCGTGATTTTGTTCGCTGTAATCAGACACCGTAGCAAAACGTTCTGCTGTTGTGATTCGAGTTTGAAAATAAATCCAGTGAAAAGACTACTAGATACAGCGTTTGGACGGTTTCAATCGTGTTTTTAAAATCTCCCGAAACATGTTAGGAAAGCAAACATCCAGTCTGCTCCAGTCAGTGTGGCACGACAAGCGGGGTTCTAATTTTGTCCGGTTTCTTCACGATCCCCGATGCGTAGCTACTTTGCCTAGCTTTGTTACGTTTGTTGTCACGGACGACCAACCACGTTAAACGAGAAGGCGTCAGACAAGTCAGACACCGCAGGTCTCAGACGAAAGCGAACGCTTGTTCAATGTTTAACTGGTTATGGACTTTTTCGGAACAGCTAAACGACTGAGATACGCTGCATGTTAAGCCTGCTGCTGTCTTAAGTTTTATTAGAGACGTAGCTTACTTGACCGTGCAGAGAAGCGACTGAGAGTGTTTCGAAGGCGGCGTTTTGGTATTAAGAATGTTTGAAATATTACCTCGCTGAAATGTGCTCGGTGCCTGCACCTGTCTTCAGCCCTCTCTGTAGTTTTCCTGTTGGTCAGTGATATAAGAACGTTTTCCGTGTGTTTTTACTTTCAGTGTGATAGCTGTCTTCTATGAATTGAAGTACTTGCTACATCTTCGTTTTGTGTCTTTATTGTGAAAGAATGCTGCACCAAGTCTTGTCATTTAAAGTCTGTATAAAATTTTCATTTGGCGGCTGATCACACGTGAAAATGCGAATACTTTTGCTTTGCCATGGAGACGCATAATGGGACTTTGCTGTTCATGCTGTAGTTGCAAAACTGCCGTCGCTCCGTCAGGTAATGTTGAGATTGCCTTTGTACGTGGTTTCTTGCAAAACGCTTTGTGAACGTACCTTCCTTCCAATACAAGAGTTTGACAGTAATATTTGTCAAATGGGCAGATAGCCTGAAACAGCAACGATTTATTCAAACATTGATATCTGGTAAACAATTTCTTGTTGCTTGAGTAAGTCATGGAGCAAACTAATCACATGCGTGAATGATCTCAGAAGTTACTCTGATGCTGAGGCGTAGAAGCATTTACCGTGCTATTTATCATCCTTAGTGAAAATGAGCAATTCGAAAATGCGCGCTTGTTTGGTAACAAGAAACTGAGTTTTTGTTGGTGTTGTTGGCTGGTTTTCAATGCGAAGATGAGGTTTCACTGCACTGAATCAGTGACGATGAAAACAGCTCTTTTCCGAAACTTCCAATATGTTTGATTCTCATGCGGGCTACCTAGTTCCCCTTTATTCCTTTTAGAACAGTGCTTCTCAAACTTTTCAACCTTGCGGCCCACTTCACCGAGAATTTATTTCAGGGCCCACAATAAGCTGTGTCGGCAAAAAACAACGCAAAGAACACACGCAATTTACTTTCAATGCGAAACTTAATGAACTTATTGAATATGATCAGATCAAGTTGATACGAGATAAGAGACACTTAAAAGCACTAGTGTTTCTGTATGCTTTCGAGGAATCAGTCGACTGCCATATGCTTTCGTCTTTTTGCGATGATTCAAACTTGCACATATCTCTATTCAAGTATGTACTTTCCACGATGGGTGTAAGCAAGGAATCGATCAGCAAATTTTTAATAGGAAATCGATTTCACGTAAAATT
>Ga0210059_1011918_pt1 | contig 13230 bp, 5 predicted proteins | sample Ectturendosymbi2_FD_188042 | JGI IMG/M metagenome (GOLD analysis project Ga0210059, IMG submission 188042) | Ecteinascidia turbinata endosymbiont from Florida, USA - Sample 2 (SPAdes) (version 2) | ecosystem: Host-associated > Tunicates > Ascidians > Unclassified | place: Key West, Florida...
TCGTGTAATTTGGAATTAAAAAAATTTTGTAAATTTGGTTGGGGGTTTTCGGTCAATGGGATCATGACAGGGGCATGTTTTTTGGCTAATTGTATGACGCCATCATCCGATCCCACGCGCCAATATATTGGTTCGCACTATGTTTGGATTCTAGTGCAGAATACGCGTTTTTAGAGCCCTTGATTTAGTTTCTAGCATTTCTGGTTCAAAAGTTAGGCCAAAAACAGCTAATTGGTAAGGGGCTTTTCGTATTTTATCTCATGAGGCAAAAGCACTACTGGAGGTATTTTGCCTTTAGCCAAATACGCTTGGTTGAGGGCAAAATAGTTCCAGTAGTGCTGCTTCCTAATAAGGCAAAATAGACACAGCTTTTTGGCATTTCCAAAATTTAACAAAGCACTGTCTATTCTGCCATCAGAGGCAAAAACACTGCTGATGTCATTTTACCATTTGGAGAATGCGATTGGTTTGATTGGTCAAGTTACAAGGACGACAGGCTACACTTGCATAAGCGTAAGGTCAATGTAACACGATCAAAAAGCTAAAACCAAACCCAAAACCTAAACCCAAAACTTTAAACCTAAACCCAAACCATAAAAGCTGAACCTGAAACCTAAACCCGAAACTTAATCCCTAAATCTAAACCTTGGTTTTCAACATTTTTTAAGCAGTCACCCATTTTGCAATTTAATTTAATCTATTGACCCCCTTCCAAGTTTTTCCAGTCAGAAATATAAAATGTAGCTGTATTTGCACAATAGCAAATCAAAATGACTAAAAAATAACTTACGACATCACTATGCTTAACAAAAACACATTTATTACAACTCATGCACTAGGTAGCAACAGGGAGGTAGACCCATGTCGTACACAATAACTCTACAGAACAACTCATTGTAAACCAGAACAACTCTCAAGTTAGTTACTGCAATCAAATATCTAATTTACAAACACCACACATTCATACGTCACAAAGTTATTCATGCTTTGCCGAACGCAACATTACTGTATGGTCACAATCACATTTAAAACAATTTTAATGAAAAAATAGGCTATCATTTCGCAAGGTAACAGTGGCGCAGCCAGAATAATACGAAGAGGCCATGGCCTCCGTCGTAACAAACTTGCTCAGGTTTTTGCTGGTGCTTTCTATCAATATTCAGTTGTTAGAAAATAAACGGAAGTAACAGTCGGACTCAAGAGGACGTCATTGACTGACTGTGTCACTGACTGTCCTTCCCAAACAAAAGTATTGACTGTGCTACACTACTATTGCCAGGTACGCCAATTATACACTCGCACAGCAGGTATAGACACTAACCATTCAACTATGTTCACGTTGCTACAAGAACTCAGCATTATATGTGGTTGTGGACAAAGGTGATTGCAGTTCAAATTGCAAAATAGCCTCAGCAGAGCTTTGCTATTGATGTCAAGATATACACTACCAGTTAGCATATCTGTAAAATCTAACGACAACTTAAAAATTTTGATATGTTTAAAATAATCACATCAAAACAAGAAAAATTTTCTCAGTCCGATCCAGTCCTGATCCGCCAATTTTCAAAAAAATTGCAGTCCGATCCAGTCCTGATCCAACCAAAATTGGCTTCAGTCCTGATCCAGTCCGATCCAGTCCTGATCCGTGCTCATCTCTGCCAGCTATCCGCAGGATGTAGACTGGGGATATCAGGCGTACTGTAAATGTTTAGATGAACACCCAGAGTACGAGATAGCTGCAGGTGACATTCTGATTTTCGTTGTTGGTCGTTTTTCTGATGATCTATCCGCTCTTCTGCTAGGAATTTATTCACCAGACAGGGGCACACGTTTGGAAAGAGTGGGGGTTTTCAACACAGAGACTTATCAAAGCCAGATTCACGAGCTGAAGTACCATACCACGCATTATCCCTTCATAGGACTTTATAACTCGTAAACCGAAGCTTTCCTCATCAGTTCATAGCAAAAACGCGATAAAACTTCTGTAACCTTTTTTTATGAAGAATATCAATACATTTAAACCACGTTTTCATAATTCATAGGCCTACATAATGTTGCCTGGCAAAGTTGTATCTCAAAAAAAATCAAACAACATATTGCAATTGCAAACGACAGTTTCTTTGAAAACGAAACACATTCAATCTGAATTGTGCAATAAATTATAATACAAGTCATGTATTACTTCTGTTCGAAAAACACAATTCCATCGAAACATTAATATATCAAACTTTTTCGGTTAAATTACAACACTTTTCTTGCCTTTATGGAAGCAAATTCGTTTTTGATTTCATAAAAGTCAACGTTCTCAGTTTTGTCCATTTCTGTACTCATCAAAGCTAGATTATACAACTTGCTATGACTTATTGTTAGTCATTGAGGCCCGGAGGTATGAAAGGGCCAGTTTCAGTTTACTGAAAGATTTCTCGCTGCTTACAATACATACCGTCATCGTCAGCATTATTGGCAAAGCAATTTGAAGAACGTCAGGGGGATTTCAGGACGCGATAATTTTAAGTTGCACAACTTCAATCTAGCATTTTGCAATCTAGAATCTTCTCGTATAATTTCCTGCCATCCACATTTGAACTGTACACAGCTCGTAAATTGTCACTCACAGTCGAGACTGTAAAAAAAATCCTTGGATATCGAGTAGAAAGCCACATTTGGACAAAAAAAGCAAGCTCTAAACAAGACTAACTACATATTTCTTCTTTCATGAGTTAACATTTTTTTCTCAGCTGGCACGGTAACGATACGAACTGCTAATTTTTTTGAGGGCTATCTCTAACATAGTTTTCGGACTGGGGCGTTGTATTCAGCCTATTGATCGGACACTTGTGGTCATTGAAGAGGTTTCGAAAAGCAGGAGTGGGCTACAACAGTTTCAGAATTTGTAAATTTGTACGGCCTCAACAGCAGTTATTTGGGTAACAGTCAAGATTTAATATATAGCCACGGATTTAAACTCGTCTCAATCAGATTCTGATTAATATCGTCTTGCTTGAAATGCAGCAGTATGGACTGACTTAGCCTTTCTTACAGTGTGAGAAGGACGATCAGTGTTGCCAACCTGTCTTCGCCAAAAAAAGCCAGGCCTAGTCCCAAAACAGCCAAATAGCAGCTGTAAAACATACACATATAAAACATGCATGACCAAACACAAAATAGGCATTAAAACTGGTCAGAAACATCAATGTAATACAAATCCAATCTTCAAAAGCATTTTCTTTCCCCATCATTACAGTGACATGCATTTGTTTCTTATTAAATACATCGAGCATTTTTAGGGCAACAGTAAAATCTTTGCAATATTCTTTGCACCCTGCATGGTCATAGACTCTCGTCAGGAGAGATTTATAATGAATATCCAGCTCAGACAATGCTTTGTCAAAGCCAATTTTTTTCCAACAGAAAAAAGCCAGATTTTGTCTGGCTTTTTTTGATTTTCAGAAAAAGCCAAATGCGTTAAAAAAAGCCAGGATTTCAAAATCTGGTTTCAAAAAAGCCAAATCGGCAATCCTGAGGACGATGTCTTGTAGATATTGCAAGCGAGCGTTTTTGTTCTGTCACAATGTCTGACCGTCGTGTTATGTCACAATGCCACAGTTTTGTATCCTTGGTAGTGCTGGGGCAACACGCTGGACTTAATGCATTACATACGGGCACACTGCGTTGATTCAGATACGGGCACACTGTGTTGATTGTGTTGATTCAGTTTTGCAGTTAATGGTTGTATGGGGCGCAAAACAGAGGTTCAACAATCTGCAAATAAAAATTTTAATTTTTGCCAAGCATTTTGTGCCCCCGTCAAAGTGGCGCCCATGTGTGGCGGCCAGAATATGGCGCCACATGTAAAGAAATGGTTACCGCTAGATGGTGCCCATGAGTAACAAGTCACTGTGATAGTCACCACAAGCGAATTATCGTAATTCTCTTATCCCTATATAATGATAGTGCAACCTAGTAGTAGTAGATTGAACTCAGTGAGGGAGCTTTATTGCTGCTGGTTGCTTACCTGCTAATTAATGCCCCGAATCGCCATCTTTCTCTTGTGCTTGCATCAGTAGTTCAAGGCGATGCAGTCAACTGCTAGCACATGGTACGTACCCTAGATACGTCACTGCTAACACACCTCCCTCAAAGTAATCGTCCTTTGTTCCAAGCCCCTTGACATTAGATAAGTTGTAAAAACAAGTGGATGTATTTGTTGGCAAATTTATTGATGAAACTTTCTATGTTGTAGAGCGCGTTGAAGCTCGCGCTCCGCTGGAAATTTAGTGACTCCCCCAGAGGTATTGAGTTAAAATTTATTGACTCCTCCAGAGGTATTGATGGTAAATACCCCCAGATGTATTGACGTTAAATGGTGGGTGTATTCAGCAATGTAGCCTACACCCAATCATTACATTCGTTCTAGCAATCTAGCAACACTGTACCTATATGAAGTAGAAAATTAGTATTGATGAAAGTGATGCAGTCTTTGCATTGACCTTTTTCCTCACCACTCCAGTGATTGAGTATTGAGTATTTTTTTACCAGTTCTGTTTTGCTTCTTTCATTTTTTTGTTATTAAACTGTTGAAAAAGGGTACCTAGATTGACGAAAATTGACTTTGGGTTACTGAGGCGTTGAATCTTTAACGTTTAAGGACCACTGATTTCGCCTATGTGAAACTGTAATGTAAAAATCTGATGTTATTTGATGTTGAAGAAGGCGACAATCTGACGTTGACGAGACTGACCCCAGTGGCAACACTGCTTGGTTTATTTTTACCCACGCGGATGACGTGCAAAAGCGTGACGGTAATCACGTTCGTTTCTCAGGCTAGTAGCACGCCGCGTTGTGAGATACAGTAAACAGGTACTCGGGCTCCACGCCACGTTTCCAGGGTGGGAGGTGTTCGACCTGCAGTAGCGAACTTGTTCTACGATTTTCAGTTTCATCTGATCAGGTTTACAGTAGTGGTTATCTTTTGTGAGTGTTCTTGGAATGCCACAAAACTAGTGGTTTTGTTTCAGTACGCAGTCGTTTGTGCAGCAATGATGAAAGTTCAAAAAGTGAGAAAAAACAGAGAAACACAGTCAAAAAAACACAATCATCATGATGGTGGGCAAGCAATGGGTGAAGAGTTGATACAAATACATGTTACATCAGTACAGATGAGCAGGTGAAGGAAGCGAGCAGGAGTGGGTTTTATGAGGCAGAGATCAATGCATTTTAACACAACGTTTCATATTACTAAAACAAGTAACAAGGGCAGAAAACAATGTTTATAAATACAATTACAAATCGTGAAGAAATAAAAATTTACCCACAGACCATAGGCTAGTAGGGTAGGTTGGATGGATCGGATGAGTTCAGAGTTGTTCCCAACCAGATGCATGGATGGTGTCACCAGATGGAGTTGAAGAGACAAGGGTATGGACAGGTTACAGTAATATTAGCAGCAACCATTCCAAGTGTTAGATACATGAAAAACAAAATATGTTTAGTAAGTAAGAGAAGTATTTAGTTCCAAGGTAGAGTTTTCACAAAAAATTCATGACTTATGTGAACTAACACTTACTTCACAGATATCATATAGGGTTAATGGTAATAACTGGTGTCATATGTCATTGACACCATCGTTCAGCTTTATATGATCATTGATTTAATTAAAAGCTGAAGTCAATCCATTAATGATTGAGTCAATGTCCGTGAGGTCTTGCAGGTTGATATCACTTCGTTCGTTCGCCTCGAAATCCTCGTATTGCAGCAAGGGTGTAACAGTTCCACTTTTTTACAAATGTCGAGAAGTTGTCACTGATGATGAACTACTTTGGATTTAGGCTAGCCTACAGTATACCCTAGACTAGTTGCTGTAGTGTAGGCGAATGAACCATTCATTTATTCAATTGAATTAGGTTTATTTGGGGGAGCCTTTCCACCAACGAAAATTCTGCAGATAATGCAGTGCAAAATGTTATCAGTTGTGGATCTAAAGCAGTCTTATACATTGTACAGTCAAGTACATCATAACCAACGAATGAACGATAAAATAAGTGCAGTGTCTATTTTGCTGCGAAGATGCTGGCGGCAACAGGCTTGGCAGAAACAAAGTCAACATAAAAGATCAACCTTAAAGCTAACCCTTAACGCTAACCCTAAACTTGAATCCTAACCGTAACGCAAATGCTAACCGAATCCTAAACCTAACACCCAAAGGAAAAGTTTGGAAATTAAAAAAAAAAAGAAAAGGAAAGTTGCCAAGGTGAGAGTTGAACAGAAAAACAATGGCATACCAGACATGAAGCATAACCACTACGCTACTACAAGCAGCGCACTGATTTATGATTGGATGACAAACTGACCTTGCCATTCGAATTGTGTTATGCCACGAGACAGAATGTTCAACTGGAGGCACAATAGCTCCATCTGATCTGTTGTCGCCAGAATATTAGCGGTAAAATAAACACTACCTAAAATAAGTAGTCTAGGCTAATAAACATACAGGGTGACACAAAAAATACGGTCATCACCAAAAATCGAATAACTTTCAAAATTTTATTTAGATTGACACAAAACTTCAGCTACATTAGGTCAAGCCTGCGTAGCAGACATCTCCAAAGTTTCAAGTCTACTACAAAAACTCTTTGTTTCACTGTCGCTCAAAAAATGTGCTCCGATTGAGCTTTCCTGCGCTGCAGGCACATTTGGATCCAGCAGGCAAAGTTCTTGATGAACCTCCCACATTCCTCTCTTGGGATCGCTCTTATTGCTGCCTTCAGGTCAGGGATAGTCTGGGGGTTGTTATGATACACCCTGCCCTTAAGGTATCCCCACATATAAAAATCTGGGGTGTTCAAGTCCGGTGAATGCGGCGACAACTGTGGGTCACACCTGCGGCTGATCAGTTGGTCAGGGAAACGCTGCTGTAGCCATGTCAGTGATTCCATTGAGGTGTGGGGGTGGCACCATCCTGCTGAAACCACTGGAGGACCTTGACAACCCCTCTCCGTTGACCAAGTGCTGTCCAGAACTTGCCAAGACCTGGACATATCGCTCGGTGTTGATTGTCACAGACCGCTCATTGTTGTCCTCGAACCAGAATGGTTCGGTGATGCCATGTTTGGAGAGGGCAACCCAGCCATGCACTTCACAGAGTGTAATGGCCTTTGCAGACAGTGCTCAGGGGGTGTGCTACCCCAGCAGAAGATGTTGTTCTTAGAATTCACGTGACCTGACAACAGTAAATGTGCCTCGTCCGAAAACCAGTGGATGGACTTCTGCCGAAAATATGCCTCAACAATAGACATCTTTTGCTTTGTAGTCCATGGCATCTTGAAGGTCAAATTTGGTAGACTCTTAGAACATTAATTCTACTTGGTAAATCTGAAAAATATAAAGAATTGATTAATTATTTGAAAAGTTATTCAAGTTTAGATGATGACCGTTTTTTTTGTGTCACCCTGTTATGAGTTACATGTGATATACAACTAAGAAGTACAATGCAAACCAATCATAAGACAAAAAAAGGATTTCAAATGCTCACTGCGGATATGCTGTAAAGATATTGAAATACATAAAAAGCCAATGGCTGCACTGCAGGCTAAAACCAATCAGGGATTTTGGCAGAAGATTAAGAACAAAAACAGATCATCATTAACAACATCGGTGGATGGGGTAAATTGTGGATCAGAAATTGTGAAAATGTGGAATGGTTGTTTCAAAGGAATTTTCAAGTCGCAAATGAGTCTTCAGAATTTGTGGAACATAGCATTAACTGCAAGGACAACTATCTGGGACTTGTTACAATGGCCTAGGCCATGTGTTTTGTTGTTTCACTGACATTGCTTCTTCAAAAGCTGCCCTTGTTGACCAAGGCACCAAGGCCTGATTTCACTTCTGCAGAACATTCGCTGTACACAGGTGAACAAACTGCTTCATACGTTTTAACCGATATGGTTCTTCAGCGCATGCTGTTCTTTTACATGCCTTGAAAGGATTTGACTGAGTATTACACATGAAATTATTTAAGAAATTAAATCAGCAGAATGTGCCAATGTGTTTTGTGAGGCTACTGAAACACTGGTGCAATGAAAGAGGAAGTCGCTAGGGAACCGCCTTGCATGATGCAGTTTGAATAAAACGCAGAGTTCATCACTCAAGCACCACCATCATCATCTTGGTACCGTAGTGGTGGCATTTAGATTTACGTCTGCTATGCCAATGGATTGAATGGTTTACAGTTCAGTTCTCACCTTGGCAACTTTGGTAGTAGTGCTTGCACGTTTCAATTCATGGGACCACTTTTTCTTTACTTCTTTCAAAAGTTTGCAAATTTTCAGTTTAGGTGTTGGGGTTAGCATTAGGCATGGGCATCAGAAAGGGGAGGATTTATACGATTGCAGCAAAAACGGTTGTTTTCTTAGTTTCCAGTGGGAAAAAAACAATTTTCACCACTTCTGGCCCCCCTCTACAAAATTAAAAAAAAATCTCTTAGTGGCCCTCTCTTTTGGAAAAAATCCTTCCATTGCCCATGGCATTAAGGTTGGGTTTTAGGTTTAGGGTTTACCTTTTACGTTTACTTCGTTTCTACCAAGTCTACTGCACTCTGGTTGTTCATTACCCATTACAAACACTTGGGGATTGTATTAGATACTCAGCTCTTAGATGACAAAGACATATAGAGACAACTGCAATATCAACATTGTGCAGCAAACAAGTTGCGCGCTTCTTTTTGCCGATGTCCAAACAGTGAAAAATGTACTTTTTCATTCCTTCTGTACATCCATGTACACATCACAATTATGGGGTGAATTCAGGAAAGCATACATCCAGAGATTGTGTGTGGTCTATAGTTTTGGTAGCAGGGCTCTATACAACCTGCCATGGCGAGCAAGTATTAGTATCATCAGGTTCAAAGTAACATTCCTACCTTTGAGGCCTTACTGAGAAAAAATGTGTACTTGTTTCTTGAACGGTGAAAAAAGTCTAACAACATATGGTTGCATGCTTCATTGCAGTCAGATTGTTTATGTTCGTCCTTATTCTTTGGGCACTACAACCACATTTTACTTCGTGAATAAGAGCCTGGACATTACAGTGCTAGTTTAAAGACCTTTGCAGGCCACAACGCATACTTCCTTCACCTGACCTTGGCTAGGGTTGGCTTCTGATTGTTACCATGTGATTTTCGTGTCCTACTGTAGATGTAGTGTTGTACCAAGTGTTATGAGTTAGTGAAGAACTGTGTTGAGAAAGCGTCTGTAATATAGTGTTGTAGGAAGTTTTACGAGTTACCGATCAATCGTGTCCGTAATCCTGTGGTTCTACCCCTAATGCTGTTACAAAACATTTGTGTCTGTTTTTATCAGTCTGTGTTGTGCAGACAGTGTGTGCTTGTGCTCTGTGGACTTTGTGTCTGGTACAAACATTAGAATAAAGAAACATTAAATAAAAAATATACTTCTTGCTATTTCTGAGGACACCAGGCTAATTCACAATGTGTCTGAAAGCTCAACTAGTGTATGAGATAAAACGTAAAAACTAATACTGCCAGTGTTTTGTTGACGGTACAGTCAACTTCATCAGGGCAAAAACAAGGGTGGCAAGTCATCTGCCATCCAACTGTTGAGCGGAGTGATGCCTTAGATCAGGGTTTATTTCAAGGAAAATGTTAGGTACCTGGTATGGACAATGTACAAACAGTATGTTTCCGTCCAGGGATATCTAGAAACTCCTAATATCCCTGGACGGAAACATGCTGTTTGTACATTGTCACAAGCTGTATGTTTTGCCTAAAAACATGCATTTCCAGAGTAGAAGAAAAATTCAAGTTTCCACTAGTTTGCACAATGTGGTGCCAGTTCCCTTCAGAAAGAAAAATACAAGAATTCGGTGCCTTGATCCACTTAGTAATGAAGAGCAGAGCATAAAGAAAAGGTCATTCTAGAGAGTACACTGCAAACAAGGGCAAAGCAATGTCACCTGAGCTGAAGAACTAGTTGAATTCTATCGAAAAGATGAAAACAGTCCGATGTTCCCTGGGAAAAGAGAAAAAGGGATTGTGCGTGGCAAGGATGATGAAAAAATCCTCGAGTATTCTCCTAGGCTACCCTTGTCTTTCTTCAATGCTTGGCTCTGTTTCACAAGGTGTTTTGAGACACCAAATTCTTTGATTGTTCTTTCCATGGTGGTGAAGGGGATTGGGTTAAAATTTGAACATAATCCATACAAGAAGTGGATCTTTTGTATATTTCTTGCAGTTCTTCCAACATGGCACAAAACAAACATAAAAATCTTTGTTGTTTTCATCTAATGTTGAGGCAGATGACTTCACTTCAAGTTTGTAGGCCTTCTTAATACAATATTTTAATTTATGTACCGCCTTTTTAAACCTTAATTTCCTTGTTGACAGAGCCAAGTGCCTAGGTTTCACTGTTGTATTATGCAATATTGGCAATGCATCATTTACGTGTACAAGCAAAGTGTCCTTTTCAGGAGAACAGTGACGATTATCAACATCAGATATTCTGTTGTGGTGAACTTGTATCCATTAGTTCTTCGTTTTCATGCTTTGTACACCAGCATCTTGTTCAGCAAACCTAGTTTATGCAGTATTTGACATACTCTTCAGTCTTTATTTTCTTGTTCTGTCTAATTGCACATGTGCTGCAGTGCTTTTCACTAGGAATTACATTTGGAGGTGGATTTTTCAGTTTCTCATAGCTACAAAGAACCTGCAATTATTTTGTCCTTTGCTTGTTTGGATGAATGAATGTCAAATGGATCACTGCAACTTCTTTGTTGCAGCAAAAACTTCTTAAGCAATTCTTGCTCATGATGGAACAAATCGTTTTAATAAGGTGTACTTAAATTTTATTTTGCAGTGCCAACAGTTTGATATCTTCCTCTCTTACCAGTGAAATGTTCTGCTTAGTGGTGTTTTTTTGGTGACAAAGGTTGACATCAGTGTAAAAACTTAACTTACTTACTGATACTGACTTATTAACAACCTTCTATACCATAAAATACACATTTCATTTTGTGATATAGTGTAGGTAGCATACATTTAATTAGGTACTACTACATGACCTTTTAACTTAACATCATCATTTCACCATGAGAATATATTTTTACCATGTTAATTTGACTTTCTGTGATAACCTGAAATCAAATTGTAACCCTAACCCTGGCTTTAAGTTGTGCGTGGTGAAATGATGGCATGTAGAAGACTTGCTTTGAATTTGATTTGCTTGAACTTACCAATACTGTCTACACATGCTAATTTCAATTTATTATTACTCAAAAATGAAAAATTTTACGTATTCCATCTTTTGATATATTGTTGGTAACAAATAGGGCTACGATATTCAATGGTCATCAGCATTCTATAATTTGATCCACGGGGTCAATTCCAAGGTCAAAATATAGGTCAAAAGGTCATTATCCCAAAATTTACCTAAATCACAAAAATGATGTCATATTTAAATTCCTGGCCTTTTCACCTTTTTATTGATACCTTACTTTTCCAGATTGGACCACTACTTCAAAACATATGGTGTTTTGAAGTTGGGCATCCCCCCTAATGTTTTCAAAATTTTCAAAAAATTAACCCCCATATCTCGGAAACCAATCATCTGATCAACGAAAAATTTTAGATTTGAAGTTTGAGGGCTGAAGCCAACATGTATGCCAAATTTCATTAAAATCTGAGAGGGTAGGGTTTAGCCCATTGGGTGACTTGACATGGAATGACCCAGCTGCAGATATGTCAAGAACTATCATTTCATTGTGACGTTGAAGATTAACATGGCATGGGTTACGTTCAGGTTCAGTGAATGAAAATTATTCAACTCCAGATTCCATAAGGGAAAGAACACATGATAAGAAAATATCATTTTAGACAAATGCCTCAAACTGGTTGGTTAGAAATGACTTGGTATAGTAATGCTCTTGTGTAGTTTATAAAAATGTAATACCTGTGGTTATTTATTTCTCCCACCGCTGTGGTGCTCTAAGTCCAAATTATGTAATGACAACTGCGTAAGTTGTTGTTGAAACCTGTTCTGCACCATTATTGTGTTATTCTATACTTGGGCATTCGCACCTTTGTATTTCTCTATTGACGAAGATGTAGTTATACACTGGCCTAGATCAGTTTGATGAACAAACTGTGGTATGTGAAGCCAAAAGCAGTAGCTGTCAAAGGTTTTCAGAAAATTACTCGTTTATCAGTATCAGTTTATTTGGGAGCAACTATAAACACACATCAAATCATGCACCACAGAAAACAAGCTACATAAGAACAGCGTTTATTTTGTTCCCAGGACATCTGAAATAACTAAGTTTTTCCAGTCAGGTACCCTGATGAATAACAGGGAAAAAAACAAGGCCAGGCTAAATAGTGCATTTCAATAAAGAAGGTCCAGGCTGATAATGTTATTTTATTTCTAAGTTTATGTGAACAATAGCCCACCATGCATGTGAAACAAAATGACCCATCCCCTAAAAATCTGACGTGGCCAAAAGCTGTGAGAATAACTGTACTATCCTGTACACCAGTGTTTCCCAAACTTCTTCTGATTGCGTACCATTTGTGGGGAACGTGCTGTCACCATGTACCACTTTGTTCCAGGAAAATGCATTCAACCAAATATCATTCGATCAAAAGTTTAGTAAACTAGACTTGACACAAAAGCGACATGTACAAAATAGCAGTGAGAAATGATAATGGTGGCCATTTTTCGAAACCAAAAAGGTAAGTACACAAAAATACAGAAATTTATTCACAGAACCTGGTAAGCAAAAGTAAAAACAGTGAATACAGTTTTTTTGTGAAGAAAAACAGAAGGTAAGCCTACTGGTGTACCACCTTGAAGGCCTTCGCATACCACTAGTGGTACGCCTACCACAGTTTGGGAACCACTGCTGTAGATGGTGGATATAAGGCTTGGAATATGGATGCATTTGCAATTCTTTTTTGTGTTGTTTTGTGGTTCTTTGTTTCCAAATATTAGGAGGATGAAAGAAATTGTGGCAGAAGAAACACGTTTTGTGCAAATTGTGGCATAAAAAACGCTTTAGACCAGTGGTTCTCAACCTTTTTAAGCCACGGACTATTTTCGAACCAGTATAAATCTTCGTGGACTCAAGATAGACTAAGTCTACGAGAATGATACAAAACTAGTTTTAGGAAATTTCTGTTCATCGCCCATATTCACAAATTTCAATGAGAACCTTGTCTCT
>Ga0210059_1011919_pt1 | contig 13230 bp, 8 predicted proteins | sample Ectturendosymbi2_FD_188042 | JGI IMG/M metagenome (GOLD analysis project Ga0210059, IMG submission 188042) | Ecteinascidia turbinata endosymbiont from Florida, USA - Sample 2 (SPAdes) (version 2) | ecosystem: Host-associated > Tunicates > Ascidians > Unclassified | place: Key West, Florida...
GGATTGGACGAGGGATTTGCAAAAAGGGGGTGGAGGTTGGATGAGAGATTTGCAAAGGAGGCAAGAGTAATCAAATTATAGATGTGCAAAAAGGGGGGACAGTTGGATGAGAGATTTGCGAAAAGAAACGTGAAATTGGATGAGAGATTTGCAAAAACGGAAGGCAAATGGAATGAGAAATTTGCAAAAGTGAAGGTGAAATTGGATGAGAGATTTGCAAAAGAAAGAAGTTTGATCGTCAAATAATATTAAATAGTAAATGGCGGTGTGATGTGTTGCCCTTAATTCCTAATCAGTCAAATTGCCTAGTACGTGAAACTCTTATTTAGCGTTTTCGCTTGGTGACTTGGTAATAAAAATGTCTTGTTTCAACCATTACCTAGTAGTACATCTCCACCGTGCTTCACAAGGTTGGTCAGAAGCCCAATACTCAGGTTTTCAAGCACTGAAGTAGCACTGTTGTATGCGTTTTCTCCGCGCTCTACTCTTCACAGCTGTGTTATTTCCGCTCAGGTATCGATACCTCGTGAACAAAGACTTACTCCATTACGAAATTGACTTGTCCGGCAAAAAGCTCAGGATGGAGCAGAGCGAAGAAGCGGTTCGGTCGAAAAACGTTAAGGTAGGCTGCTGCTGCTGCATTTTCAGGTTGTTTTAAATTTATTTTGATGTTTTGTTGCAGAGTGCAACGCTATTGTATTGCTTTTGTTCCTACTACCAACAAACATGCCTCAAATCACACGTTTGAACTGTGAACTTTCTGCCCATGTGAAAAGTTTGTAAGTTTAACCCGTGCGCTTTCACAGGCTGTCATCGCCTTTATTGCTGCTCGTCCTTAATTTTAAGTGGAGAAAAGATATAATATAGCATTAAGTGGCTCAAAAGTAGTCGTTCTTTCTGCGAAAAAAGGGACAAAATAAATTTTGACGTTTTTTTAAAGCCAAGCACATCTTTTGCTTTACCAACATCTGCCAAAATTATTCTCACTAAAATTTTTGTTACAGCAAAACATTTGTTTTCGCTCAGATATCTGGCTTCAGCAGCCAGATCCTGCGCTATGTGGCCGAGGGTGACGCCGAAGCTCAGATCGCTTACGTCAACAACATCGACAAATTGAAAAACCTGCCGCAAATGAAATCAGCCATTCCTCGACCGTTAGCCGTTGGTCGGCTGGCAATGGCCGATGAAGAACCTCGATCTTTTCAAACATTTAAAGTTTTCATTTCGTCCACATTTGAAGGTGTTTGCACACGTTCGATAAACCTTTGTTTGCATTTTCCGTAACTCTTTATCTTGAATTGTTATATCTGCTGCAGGAATCAAGGCTTGAACGAGTAAAAAGTGTTTGTTTCGAAAAATAAAAATTCGGTCTGCTTGCGCAGATATGAGTGGCGAACGCGACATACTGGTCAACTACGTGTTTCCTGAACTGAGGAAGAAGGCTGCTCAGTACAACGCGCTCGTCACCGAATGCGATTTTCGGTGGGGAATCCCCGCCGCCGGGAAAAGTCAAAGGAAGGTGGTCGAAATATGTTTGGAAGAAATTGAGAAATGTCATTTTTTCATAGGTTAGTAGATTGCGTTTAGACAGAACGTACTGTAGTTGCTCCGCATTTCGTGGAAGAATAGTTTCGGTGACCAATGAAACAAATGATACGACATCGAATTTTTTTGCGTTTATTGTAACATCGCACACGAGTAAATGGGAATTTGATGAAATGTTACATGCGAGTAAATATGGTTTGGGTACAGCTGTGCAAACGAGGGAAATTCGTTCTTAGAGCTGTGGTTCCCAAACAAGGGTCGCGCCGAGGCGGCCAAACCGGGATTGTGTATTTTCAACGTTAGTTTTTTTCCCTCTTCAAGTTATTTCACCATAGACTGAATTATTGCATCAAAACAGTAGATTGCTGACATTGCAAACGAACTTAGCTGGCATTGCAAGCGAACTTACTGCCAAAAATCATCCATACCATAATAATTTTTCTTGATGCTGAAAGAACGGTCTTTGAGGCATGGGCCGCGCTCAAACAAGTTTGGTAACAGCTGTTCTTAAGCCTGAAAGAAGTACAATTGCTATCGTGCTGTCACGTCCGCATCTGCTAACAGTCGACATTTTCTGATACGGTTAATCTTGTTTGATGACCTAAGTTTAGTTCATGCCGTCCTGTGTCCAGGATTGGTTGGAAATCGATATGGTTGGGTGCCCAAGCGAAGGGATCTCCCAGTCGGCCGTCATTGGGAAGATTATCTTGGAAAGTCAATCACTGAGATCGAAATGCTTGAGGTGATCAAATGTGTTGATCTGGTTTTCATGCGCTAAGCTTTGGTGAGAGAAATGCAACGGTTGGCTCTTTTCACATGAAACCTTAGCTCGATACAGACAATATTTTGGTCGCATGCTTCCAGCTGAAAATTTGCTTGTGTTGCATCGTGCATCAGTTATCTGGAAAATCACAACCAGTTTCTTTGGCATCTGTCCCCATCACCACCCGTCTTTTATAATATACCCCACAATTAACTTGCCACATATGAAGCGCTCTTTCCATGTTGCGAAGTAACGAACCAAGCATATATTGTTGGAAGACCTCATCATGTGGCACTGCACGTGTTTCGTCCGACCAGTTCGATTGGAGCACCTGGTTCGCTTATTTGGATTGATTTCTGTTTGTCAAATAGACGAACTGTTCCAGACATTTTTTTCAATTGGGCAACAAAGCAATACGAAGTAGTTTTTAAGTTAAAGCGAGACAGTAAGTTGCTAGCAGAGAGAAGCTGACTGATCGGAGCAGCGTTAACAACAAACGTGATCATTTTGCTAAACGTTAGTTTCAGCAACGAACTAATAGCCTTTGAACTTGACAGTTTACATTTACTTTTGTTTTTTTCCACGTTTTATGCGAAATTTAGTAAAATAACGTAAACTATTATGTCTTGTGCAGATTTCTTTGTTCATTGTTTGTATTCTGACAACCGGCGTTTAAAGAAGTACATTTTTGAATTATTTTATTGAACTTCTTCCATCCATTCAGGGCGGGCTAAATGAACCAACGTCAAAATCTTTCTTCTACATAAGATCGTCCAAAAAACTTCCTAAAAAGTTTAAAGACGTTTTTGCTGAATCTGCTTCGAAGAAACGCAAACTTGAGGCGAGTGGACGTGTTTCATCACAATTGTTGAATTCTAATGTTATTTATCTTGAATCATGAAAATTGCATCTGGAAAGTGTGGAAATCATCATCCCCTATCTTTTTTCTGACATTTGGAAGGGTCTTTTTCTTCGGCATTCTTCAATTACTTTTTCCTGCTGCAGGCACTGAAGAAAAACATTCTCAACACGCCTGGTGTGGAAGTGCACGTCGACTATCCATTTGAGTGGCAAGTATCCTCAAAGGGAAAGCCCCTTGCCAGCAACCTGCAACAGTTCGCAGACACTGTGCTGGCAGACCTGTGGTCGGCTGTGTCGATCGCTATCGGCGACGATCAGGCCACCGACGGCGACGATTCTGTAGACTTGGAAAGCAAGGTAAAAAAAAAACTTCGACTATTTGCTTGTGCTCGCTGTGCACGAACTCAATTACAGACATTAGAAATCATTTCATAGTTTTGTTTCGTCATTTCAGAGTTTTGTTTCGTCTATAATGCTTTTCTCTTATTTCCTGCGTGACTTGTTCTTTTCTACTGTTGCTACTGTCTACAGGTAATCAGAACGCATCAAAACATAGCTGCTCGCCAGTCATCATGCTTCGTCGGACAAAAGATTACGCTCGACAAGTGCGTCGCCGTTGTCATGGAAACCGGCAAGCCAGGCGTCGCTTCAGGCAAAGGCTCCTTGATATGCTTGAGTGGCGCTGAAGGCTCTGGCAAAACTACAATGATTTCTGCAGTGTCCGAGAAAGTATCCGCTTTTGCCCAAAACAGGTGTTTATTGATGGAAACACTGTTGTTGTGATTCAGATTTGTAGGAAAAAAAAACATCGCTGAAAATACCAAACGTAACTGAAAAGAGCCGTAAGATGATATTTTTATTCAACCCTGTTATAGGTATTGGTATGTTTCACTTATTCAGTTTCTTGAATCGTTAATTGTTTACGGATTTGATTCTCCCTAGACGAGCGTGGATTGCTAAAACGTCACAATGAGAAAAATAATATCGTCGCCACAGGAGGCGTGTGATATACGGTGTAATGTTGATTTGCACATTTTTTTCCTTATTTCTTTTCTAGAGCCGTTGTGCTGAAGTATTTTGTTGGATGCCCAGCACATAAGTCTGATGATGTCAAGTTCATGCTCGATTGCTTTTCGTTCCAGCTGGTTAAATACATGAAGCTCAATGGTAAGAGTTAGCCATAGTAATCCTAACCAATTTGGTGTTGATGGAGAATTAAATATTCATATGTCCAAAGTTTTGAAATCGAAATGTTTTTATTCAATGTACCATTCCTCACTGCATTGCAAGGGTGAAGGTTCATTTGTGGGGTCAAGGTTCATTTGTGGGGTCACGGGGGAGATTTGATTTTGTGACGATATTATTTATTATTTCGCCTTAACGGCATTTTTGTGGCACTGACAAGTTTCCGACTCGTTCGCTGATAACGACCGAGCGCAAGGTCGCGAAGCTTGGCATTTACTCTGCTGATGTGACACGATGCATTCCTGTCCAAGTGATCTCAGCGTGCGATACTAGGGAGAAAAGCACTTTTGAAGCAACCACTGTCGTAGGAGAAACGGAAAAAACATTGATGAAGTTCAGGAAAATATAGCGAAGTTTATACACGAGCGCGTCTTTGTGAAACACTTCTTGTTTTTCGTTTAAAAATAAAGTAAAATAACTTGTGTTGGCATTGCGTAAAAGTTGATTTTGCTTTTGCATCAATTGTCCCTGCCAGGAAGCTATGGTCCTCACGCCCTTGCTATGCTGTGAGAGATCTACATCTCTCCATCTGTGTTTAGACCAAAACATCCTACATTTTCAGCCTAAACACTGAAATGGATCGGCAGTGCCGTTTTCTGTCTGGATGTGTGATCCGATATATCTGTGAAAGTATTTTCACAACGTTTGAGATAGGTGTGATACGATGGGACCAACACGGGCGTCTACCTCTTTTATGTTTTCAAACCTTTTCCATCTCAATATTCTGCAGACACAGCAACGGTCGGTGAAAGCTTCGATGACACGATCTCCTTGTTCTGGTACTTTGTGCGGATGGCAACAGAACAGTTCTCGCGTTCTCTTTTCATCTTCATCGACGAACCCGACGCGTTTCGCAGCTCAGAATATTCCGATGGTGTAAAGGTTAGTTGATTTAAAGTGAAACGGCCTATTTTAAGCTGCTTGTAATAGTTTCTGTTGTTTCACAAAAGTTTTCTGACTTCGGATGTGCTCAGAATAAGTTTCAGTTGGAATCAAACAGCTTGTCGTTTTTTGAGGGGTGATTACGTCGATTTGCAATGTCACAGAACCGCATGATTGACAATCCGTTGCCACCACTTCCTTGGACCGTTTACGACAAAAGACAAAAAGAAGTACCGCTTTGCCTACCACGCCATCTGAACCTTCCTGACCCCAAATTCGTCTGGTTTTTCCTTTTGGCGCTTCCATGATTCATGTGCCGCTGGACCCTTACACTATATTAGTCCACCAAGGCAGCTTTAGACCTTCGTTAAGAAAATTAAAACAATTTTTCTTAAACAAAACTGATGAAAATAATATTTTCGAACTAGGTTGATTTATATACAAAGTTTGGTGTTGTTCATGCAGTGTATTTTTGAGTTAACTGCGTTAACTTGCTTAGTTTCTGAATGATTGTTGGATTTTTTATGTGCAATCAAATACATTTGAATGGTTCCCTCAACCAAACATCTGCATGAACAATGCTTTGATTGATAGATTTGCTCCACGCAGGGCCTCTGAGAGAAATTTTACCAGGGGGTACGAAGACTAATGCCGGGCCCCCTACCTCCGGCGCTGCCGTCGAAACTTGTATAGCTTCTTGGTATAGTAGTCAGAATAAAGATAAAACAGCTGCCATGCCAAGATTTGCAAATAGTTAAATAGCAATGCTGGCATCTGCCTCACGTGTAATTTTGAGCTTGATTACAGAAGAACTTAAATGCGTACTTCCACCCTCCCAAGCCCGGGTACGATGTACCTCTCGTAGGCCTTGGCTCCACGCAATCTTCTTTACGTCTTTTTGCCCGAGGTTTGTAACAAAAATGTATTTTCACCTAACCTCTTCACTACAACCTCAGGTTAATCTCAGTACCTAACTCCTAAGTCACCGGGTTGCGGCTGTTTAGTATTTTCTCTGAGACTGCAGAGTGTAAACAGTGCATTACATCTCATCAGTGTGCTATTCATTGAGAACTTTACTGGCGTTCTCCAATTTCCTGAAAGATTAATCAACGCTTCACACAAACGTGGTTGAAGTTGCGTATCAGGAAAATCTTGGCTGAGCTCAGATTCCTTTTATCAAAACAAAATCGCACAAGGTTTCATTGAACGTTGGGGTTCATCCCTTACGCGTGAAAAGACTGCCGGCACGCCAAACACTGCGTCGTAACATAAGAGAAAGGAGCGTGTTTTTAAGCGTTTTCAATAGATGTACATCAAAGCAGGATGTACACGCAGTCACAACTCGCACGCATATGTAAATAAAGTACAAGAATCAATGCAAATAAACCGCAGAAATGTAAGTTGCGTCACAGGCCACAGCCATTTCATAAGCCGGATAAACTTGTTGGACTTGTTCGGCAAACAACATTCTGAAAACCTTCCAACTATAGGCGAACGCAAGCAGCGAGCTTGCCACGTCATCGCAATGCATGAAGTGATCGTACTTCACCTTTGCATTGCTTCCTCGTAGTTTTGCCGCATGCTGCTCGCTTTGTGAAAAATGCTCGCAGCAACAATTTCGATGAAACATTTTCTTCTTCTTTCAGTGGATTCCAAACGACCTCCCGCCAGGCGTCGCTGTTGTCTTCTCTTGTACGGAGATGAAACTGACGCACAAACTATTGATGCAGCGAAAGGCGACCGTGATTAAAATTCCGCAACTTTCTTCCCAGTAAGTCCTAGAAATAATGGCTTTCAAACTGTATGCCATGAAGATGCTTTCAGTGCATCAGGGTTGCTAGGTACAGACTATATGCCATGCCACTCTCCATACGCCACTTTAGTGTGTTCAGCATTTCTTATACTGAAGTGCATAAAATACGTAATTCAGATCCGAATATTATAATAAAATTTATCAGTGATAGAATCGATTCCCAATTAACATCGATTTTATCTTGCTTATTTACATACTTGTATTTCATGGTTGGTGATAAAGGTCAAACAATACACAAATATGTAACTTAGTCAAAACTTCGACAAATAAGTAACTTAGTCAAAACTATACACAAATACGTAACTTAGTCAAAACTTCGAAGTTGAGCAGGATAAACTTAGTGCTCTGTCATCATAAGCGAACAAATTCAAATCTTAAAATGTTGCTAAAATGCAGGAACATCCATTAAATTAAAACGCGAGATCTGCCGCTGAGACATGATATGTTAGTGGCCATTTTGACTCAACTTTTCAAAGTTTAAACAATCGCCCATACGGTCGTTGTTAGAGTTTTACGCAACTGTACAACACACGGCCTGCTACGAACCGTTTATAAGCAAACACGTGGACCACGTATTAAAAAAGTTGTGAAACCTTTGTTCTGAAACATCTGTTTTTCGTACTTTTGCCCGTTTCCATGGTTTCTTTCACGTGCTTCCATTTTTCGCTGCAGCGACTCTGGACTTGTGATTCGCCAGATTTTATCTGAGCACGGCAAATCTCTGGATGAGAAAAGCTTCAACAACCAGCTCCAGAAACTGAACTTGAAAACGGATTCGAAGGTCCCGCTTTACCTGAAACTTGCCTGCGACTATGCCAGGTTTGTAATTTTATGATGTGTTACAAATATTCCTTCACTACAGGAATGGATTTTGATCCGGGAGTGCTCTTTCCCGCTGACTTTCCAGGTCATCTTCGGTGTTGTTGTTTTTTTTTTGAAAGTCTGCACTCACATAATAATAAAAATTGTCGCCTACTTTTTTCTTTATTTTAGAATCTTAAGCAGTTATACAGAAATTTTCAACCTTAGCTGTAGAAAAAAATGTAGAAAGGTTGCCTTTCGATCTTTTCAAGACACGAAATTTTACATTTTGAAGTCAAACTGGTTAATTGCAATAGTTACATGGAAAAAAAATTATACTTTCACTTACTGACAGCAACAAACTGGGAAGGTGCACCACTATATTTACCGCAAACCCACCAACACGGACAGATACCTTAATTTTCGCTTTTTCATGTCATGTTTGCTTCGCGAAATATGGTTCAACCCAATTTTTTTGCCTTTCTACTAAAATCCACGGTCTTCTTAGGTTGTTTGCCGATTTTTCCACTCTCTGTGAAGAACTCGACCGACTTCCCAGAAATCTTCACGGCTTAATTGAGCATTGGATCGCAATAACCGAATCTCATCTGGAAGTCCACTTCGGAGCCCAGGGCAAAGCAACTGCCGGACTGACTCTCCTCCTCATTCTCTGCTGCCCTCGTGGAATCGATGAACAAGAACTATTTCATATTTTGTGCATGTGGTCTCGGTAACTGCAGCTGTGGCTTCTTTACTTCAGTGCTGACTTGTAGAAAGAACAGTGTTTCTCAAACGTTTTTATTCTATCGCCCCCTTTTCACTCTCGACACGTCGTTTTCGTCCCCAAGCCTGATAAATCAAACGCAAGGTAGTAAATTTAAAAGAATTTTATTTAACGAAAGCATCGAATAGCTAACCAAGCCATTAAATAGCTGAATCAAGCAATTGTATTACGACGCTAATATTACATTCAGAATTCTTGTGAAAATAATCAACACTGTAACCGGGCACATAGACGATCCAGAGTAAAAATTTAACGGGTGAATTGCTTTAGCAACAACCTCCAACGAAGATCGTAGCAAATTAAATTTTACAAGAAACAAGTCATATAGTAGGCTACTGAAGTTGACTCAACGATCGATTAGTGGTTAAGCGTTTTTGACCCCTTGTTTTTCCCCCCACCTATCGCCCTTTGGGGGCGATTCTGCCCACTTTGACAACCACTGTTGCAGAACACTCCTGCGCGCCTCTTGTCTTCAACATTCCCAGCGTTGTTTTGAAGTGAATTTAACCATTGAGGTTCTTAATTTAGCTTTTGTTTCATCCAGAAAGATTTTGGTATTAGTTTCTCTCAGCAAAAGCAAGCTGCGTTGAGCGGCAATTAGGGATGCCATTGACGAATTTCGAAGTGCAAACAAAATATCACGGAGAATTGTCTCTGAGCATTTGGAATTTTAATCGAAAACGGTTTGTGCATCGAAAGTCTCCATCGTCGTAGCTTTTGTCTTCTGATAGAAATGGCTGAATGGATCTGGTAATTTGCGGGCATCTTCTGTTTCACCTTATTTGCTAGTATTTTTTTCAGAATGATCTACAAGAAATCGATTTCATGGTCTTGCTTTTGCCAAACGTTGTACATCTGTCGAATACTGCTAAACAGACGAAATGAAGAGTATAGCACCAAATTATCGATCCAGCGTCCTCTGTACGCTGAGGTTGTCAGAAAAAGGTATCGTGAATACAGGGAATGGTTACGAAAAAATGTACCTCGCTTGTAGATGCTTCGCTGGAGCATTTAAATCGCGTTTGCACCAAGTTCTTCATATATTTGATTGGTCCGCGAAAAGGACTGGAGCCAATCCTGAAAGTATTTTTTGCACACTAAGTTTTAAAGAAAAGTTTTATTTGCGAATCGTTCGTTTTGTATTGTATTGAGCAGGGTTGCGGAGTCGTCAGGAGTCGGAGGTTTTTAGATGGAGTCGGAGTCGGATTTCTAACAACACTGGGAGTCGGATTCGGATATTTTTGTCCGACTCCCGATGTCCAGTTGGATCATTTTTTACATCACACTCTTAAATTAGGAATTCCTGTTGAAATGGTACAATTTCTTTTGAAACTTTTGTTGAAACAGGGATTTCTTGCTGTGCACCACGATTTCCATTGATTTTAACAGTCAAATTCCTTTACCTTTATGTTAAGGAGTCGGAAATTTTAGAAAGTCGATTCGGAAATTTTGGAAAGTCGGAATCGGATATTTTACCTCCGACTCGGCAACCCTGGTATTGCAGCATGTACAAGTACACCATCATTTTATGGTGGTAACGTGATGGAGGATAATCTTTTTTGAAAAGTCTTCGTAGTGTTCTTCACGGAAGGTTGCATACTGAAACGTTGAAGAACTGCACAAATCTAAAGTTTGCTCCCAAATCGTTTCTTTCGCTTTTTGTAAAATATGCAAAGCTTTCGGTTTGATCCGACTTCAACTGTGCGGTTTCTTCATCTTGCTGCGACGTATGCTTTTTGGAGAACTTCGTGAGAATTTAATTTTAGGTATTTGTCGGGCAAAACTGGGAAGGACACCGAGCGTTTCTGCCATAGATTGATCGCCGCCTTTCACATGACGTCACTGTCGTCGACCAATCACGTGGTACCACCTCACGCATCACTGACCGCGCTTCCCTTCCACCTCAGCAAATGTACGTTTCAGAAAATTTTCTTCAGATCATTCTTGCGATTGTTGCTTGAAAAACGTGACAATCCATCCTTTGTAGCTAAAGGAAAGCACCACCATTTCACAAGCAAAGAGTAGTCACTCAACTACTTTCACTTGTGACTTTCTTGGCTTAGCTATATGTTATAAGTTTGAATCGCTAAGAATAATACAGGATTTGTTGGTTTACTTGTGGATTGCATCTATCTGTGCTCCAACATCATAAAAAGAAATATTTGCGCCGACTGTGGTATTTGTCAGACTCCTGCTTCATGCAAGCAATTGCTGTGTGCGTCGCCAGCACTCAATATTTACCAGTGACAGTGGTTTCCTGCTGTATTTTGTCACCGTTGCAGTATTTTTGTGAACTTCTGAATGGTGGCTCCCGCATATATGTCTTGACTTTAACAGCCTCGCAAGAAAAAGGCTGCGACATGCTACACGTGCGTTGGGTTATTTATGGGAATACATGAACGAAGTGTTTAGTTAAATCGAAACTTTTGATCACAAAAATTTTTATTTCAGCTTTATGTGACGAAGAATTCGTTTAAAAGGTTAAAGTATAGGAACCATAAGTGAAGAGCAGCAGTGCAGGTCTGTTTGTGCAGGTGATGATGTTTTGCTGCTGAGACTCCTCTCCGACTTCAACTTCATGGAGGAGAAATGCAAGAACAAAATGGCCCACGAACTCCTCGATGATTATTCACTTTTGGGATCATTGGCAAAGTATAGAGGTTCAAAGCAATGGTGAGCTGGAAGATAATTTGTTAGGCTGCTTTCCTGTTGATCATGAATGTACGTCATGTACTCACACGTTGCTAGTTGACATCATCTACTGTAAGTAGATCTCGGATTTTAAACCAATGTTAGGGAATTGCGTGCTGTGAAGTTGGTAGTTATACTGTTGAAGTAGAGTTGCCCGGGTGACTATGCGCATGATCTTTTTGTATTTTTGAGTACATTTTCGACCAATTTGTTTATGTTGGTATATTTCGCCATTTCATGCGCCACATTACTAACAGATAATGGATAACAGATTCTGGACTTCGCATATGCATGTCTTGTATTGTGCCTTTTCCTCCTGTGTGTAGAGACTGATGTAAATTCCAGAAAACGGACATGACATTGTACATCATACCAGCAATTGTTTTTCTACCTGTAAATACCTGAGCTGTGATTTTTTTTAAATATGTTGCGATTGCAAAACTCAAAGCTGCTTAAAAATGTCCCGAACTTGTGTGATAACGAAGGTCTGTTCGTTCGTAATTACAGGTCTTCTTTGTGGGATTTGTACTTTTGTCTGTCGTCATCATTCCATCTTGTGGACCGTCATCCTCTCATGTTGTATCAGTTCGCCATCAATCAACAATCGCAACTCAGCACTGCGTTCGGTGACAAACTCACCGGTAGGTGATAAAAAAAGTAAAACAAATTGTAAAACAAAATCGAAGTAAAACAAATTGTATTCACGTACAAAATTAGTTTTTTTTCCTAATTAAATTTTTGTTCCACCGATATAACTCTGCAGACAAACCATAGGGAAAGAACTAATCGTTTTCACAGCGCGACACTTATTTCATATTTGTACATCGTTGGCAGATTAAAAGCTAAAAAGCAAACAAAAAAAACAGAACAAACAACAAAATGTTCTACATGAAACATGAGCAAGATAAATTGTTTCAGACGTTCGTGAGGACGCCGCCGATTGTGAACTTATTTTATGCGAGAATTTGAATAAAGAATCCAATCTTTGCGTACGGACCTTGAATGACATGCGGAACGATGTCCCATATTGCCTGTGTCATTCCCCAGAGTAAGTTAGTGTTCTTTTTCATTGGTGCAAGTCACGTTATCTGGTTGTGTTATGTCGGAAGAATGAAGCAGTAGGTCTTAGCTGCTGGTTTGTTGCTCCATGTGGAAAAGGTAACTCACTAGTATTCCGGCTGTACCTTACACTACCATCGTACGGTCACTCGGGGTGCTTCTTTATTTATTTTTCAAAACCACCCAGAACGAGTTGAAAAAAAAGTTTGCTGTGACCGCGTGCACTGTCGCTTAGTTTGATGCTGTTTAGCGCAGGATGTCTAAAACGTGACGATCAGCGACAATTTTATATTTTCCCTCATCGTGGAAAACGTGACGATCAGCGACAATTTTATATTTTCCCTCATCGTGGAGGCAGATTCTTTTTGCATGCTGTTTAACGTAAACTTATTTGCAGTTCGTTTTTAGCTAAAGATGAAAACAACATTTTTATTTGTGGATGTCTGTGGGACCTTTTAAACTATTTGATGACTGCGAAAGGCATTGTAGATGCTTTTTCGTCTTAACTCGGGAGTGATCGCGCTTTGGGACCTCATAAGAATTTTCGTCCAGATTCTTCAAACAAAAACGGGTGAATTGGTTCTTGAATTTTTTCACAGGCCCCCGAAACGCCATTGGGACGTCACACCTCATAACGTCACACTGCTCCCAAAACTTTCGAATCCAAAAGTACCCAATTTTTTTCTAAACCGAAAGTGCAAGACTTCCTGCAGATTTTGATGTTTCGATTAGCACTACCGGCTGGCGAGTTAACGGCTGCAGCAAGTCGAGCCAAATACGTTGTTC
>Ga0210059_1011920_pt1 | contig 13230 bp, 6 predicted proteins | sample Ectturendosymbi2_FD_188042 | JGI IMG/M metagenome (GOLD analysis project Ga0210059, IMG submission 188042) | Ecteinascidia turbinata endosymbiont from Florida, USA - Sample 2 (SPAdes) (version 2) | ecosystem: Host-associated > Tunicates > Ascidians > Unclassified | place: Key West, Florida...
CATTCCGTACTTATGTGGCTTTGTTACCGACCGGTCGATCGCGAGATATCAAGAAATTTTCTGGTCGATCCTAGTCAAAGACAAGTTGGCCACCCCTGCTTTATGTGATGTGTGAAAAACTGGATGTTTGGTATTCAATAATTTTAACCTGTGCAAAGTGTTGCAAGTGATCATGTCAATTTTCACTTGTACATGTTTAGAAAGGTTGTGGCCATGTGTAGTAACGTTGTGTCCGTGCTCTTGTCAATTGAATTCAGTACCAGTGGCGGATCTAGACCACTTAGACCAGGCGTTTAGGGGGGCAGTCAAGTTGGGGGGCGCCAAAAAAATCTTCACTTGCTTAAATGCCGAAGGTTCTCTGCGACAATCACAGAAGTGGCCTTTTGCAGGCCAAGAAAGTGGCTATTTTTGTTGGTCGAATTATGCGATCTTTCAGGAAACCACCATAGTTTCCATGCGCTTTATAATTCAGAAAACGTTTGAAGCGAGTACCAAAAGAAGGGCCTCATTTTTCACAAGCTACACATAACTGAGAAAACTGTTGGTGTCCCAAACAGCCTCTTATATCGACAAATTGTACTGAAAGATATAACCTCCTAAAGCAGGGGTCTGAAACTCAATTGCTCCGAGGGCCAAATTAAGACCTGCAAGGCAACCCGAGGGCCGCATTATGACGCTGATGCAACAATGGCGGTACCTGAAGCTTACACGAAACAGTATTTGCATCTTATTTCCTGCAAAAGATATCGTGCGTCATAGGCAAATAATTTTAGCCGTCACTACGTTCATTTGAAATGAACTTGTTCACTCGCTGACCGAGCACATTTAAACACCGGTGAATGAACTAGAAAAGAACTTAAGTGTTGATTCTATGAAAATTCCTAAAAAGCATCGCGGACCGCGTGTTCGAGACCCCTGTCCTTGTTTTGGCTGATGGCTATCCGAAGATCAGAAAAACACAATGTTTGAAACGTATTCCCGACCTGGTTGGAAGTAGAACGGTTCTTCTTACACTTGGAAGTGACAACTCATGTCCCGCGATAGGGCTCTAATTAATAGCTAAATGACGAGTACGTTTCCAGACGAAGCTTGTGCAGTTACATGTACATGGAAAACTTATTTATTGCTGAAGCGACATTTCAAAAACAAAATATGAATGAAAGGCATTTGCTATGACATTACTCCCATTTTAGGTAGCTGAGGCTGGCTATCGTGATAAACGATCTCATAACGTACGATAGATTCACTGGGTCTGAAACACATTGCTCTAAAGCAGGGCTTCTCAAACTTTTTTGTTCTGCGACCCATTTTGAACATGTTTTTTCTATGCGACCCCATTCACGGATAGCCTTGAGCCCTAGATGTTAATGGCATGTGTAAACGTCCCGTTACAAATCTCAAAGAGCATTTGTGTGTATGCCGAAATCATAAAAATGCACACAATCCACGAAGGTAACGATACGGTAATAAAACTACCACGTAATGGAAGCAGTAATTGGCGAAAAAAATTTAACAAAAAACAATTCAGTTTGTGGAAGTTATCAAAATACAGGTAATGGGATGGAAGCACTTGATGACTTTTAACAGATCATCCATTCGTAGTTTGATACAAAACAACGCAGGACGAAGCACATTCTCAACATTTTTCAAAAAGGATCAGTTTTTGTACTCGATGACTTTCAATTTGAAGAATGCCGCTTCACACGAATATGTTGTGCAAATGTCTAAGAGGTTATGAGTGGCTAGATCAGAAATGACTGAGCATTTATTTCTTGTTCTTAACCAAAAATGATGTAAACTCTGTTCTCAAAATTCTTGTTGCAAATTTTTGTCGTTTATGACTCCGCAAATTCATGTTAGGCATGGCAAGTGTGTGGTCTCCTGAAATTTCAATTGTTTATCATGGGCGTAACTAGGATGGAGGTAACGGGGCCACGCCCGCCACAATTTCTAGCATATCTTGTTGTTTTGTGTGGTGACCTAAACCAAATACTAGTGCTCGCTGAAAGTCAAAATATTTGGCCACTTCCAAAATTTTGGACTGGCTTCGCCACTGTTGTGTATGTGGTTTGTGGCAGTGATGGAGTATCGAGACTCGTCTCCAGACCCATTTTTGCGTGTCTCGTCTCGGTCTCGAAGACTACAGGTCTCAAGACTTGGAATATTGCAAAGAAATTGTTGAGTAAAACTATATTTCAACGATTTTTGTTTGTTGTTTTTTCAAGTAAGAAACAACAAAAACAGGTTGAATAATGCCAGACATTTGAAAAAAATCAATTTAGAAATGATGACCACATCAAAAAAAAAATTCGACAAAATGCACAAATTTTTAAATCTCGGTCTCGGAATTTTTTATGAAGTCTCGGTCTCGAAGTTTTAATGAAGTCTTGGTCTCGAAGATTACGATCTCGACTACATCACTGGTTTGTGGATCCAACTTTTCCTGAATCAAAGTCCAAAGTACTTCTGAAACTGTGTATGAAGCTTTTAACTTTAGTCTAAAACTACTCAGTGTGCTCTCAAAGCAGTTGATCTAATCCCTAGACGACTGTAGACCTAGAGTTCTATGAACAAACATGGCCTCGTGTCAGAATGAATGCAATAAGGTGAATATTTGTTAGTATATCAAAACAATCATGACGTAAAAACGCATAACTTGTTGTGCTTGGCAGGATTGATAGCTCAGGTAGACATGCTAGTAAACTACTGACAGCATGAAACACGATATTGCCCCTAAAATGCAGTAGAAATAGATTCACCCCAAGCTTACTTTTTATTCTTGTAAAGTTTACAAAAACTTGTGTATCTGATTTGTTAAGCCAGTTTTTTCGCGACCCCAAAATTACATTTCGCGACCCATAGTTTGAGAAGCCCTACTCTAAAATACATTTAACGCCACTATTAAAGGTAGATTTTCAATCTAGTGTTTAATAGCGTTTCACGTATTTTGAGATTTATTGTTGATGTGAAGAAAAAAAGTCAATTCAACTAGAGCAGGTTATTACAAAAAAGTTGTGACACTTTTCAAACGGGATGAGTCTTTTCGTGGCCAGCGTGAGTTGGCTAAGGGTTTGCAAATGCCACAAAAGGATCAAAACCACATACCCCGTCAGTCACTGTTGCCAGGCGCATAGCCAGACCGCAGATATTGAACTGTTGAGCAAAAATTGTCATGACCGTGTAAAAGCAATTATTCATGCTACCAAGCTGCAGACAGCTCCTATTTTGCCAAAGTTTCTGCGTTAGAACCGAGTCGGGTGGCAGATTCGGGCAAGTTTTTAAAAAGTTCAAGCAAAACTGCACGATATGTTTGGGCAATTTGCTTAAGCTGAATTATCGCCCTGTAAAGCTTTCCTATTCTGTTTCTTTATAGTGGCGTAAAAATTAGCGAGAATCGAAAATTTTGCCCTCCTCCAAAAGCCAAAGATCCCCTTATGCCTATGGTTAGAGCCAACGGCGTACGCAAGGGGGTTGGGGTTAAAAGCCACCCTTGAGCTTGATAGTTTACAAGAAGTTCATTACCTGCGCCAAGGAGTTTAATAGTTTTCGCGTACTTTTGCTTGTTAATTTGTCGACTTAACGCAAATGCCATAGAATGAATTTGCATGCAAATTTCAAGGAACATTGTAAATGGGCCAAAAAGTAATAATTAGACTTTGGTGGGAATCAGGGTTGTCGTAATCAGGGCAGTTGTTTCTGACGTAGTGATGAGTGTGTTTTACTCCCATGTTTTACAGATATTTTTGCAGTTATGAGCTACTGCAGTGGTTCCCAAAGTTGTTCGAGCCGTTACCCAAGTCAAGGTAGCGATTATGTCTCATTACCCTCAATATTTTGCGTCGTAAAAAAAGCAACCAGTTATAGTACAGAACAACATTGTGGTTTTCGTTCCTCGTTACCCCCCGAAGAATCGCATATTACCCCCAATTTACCCCCAGTTTGGGAACCACTGAGCTACTGTGTCGTAGCGTTGAGTTTATTTTCCTCCGGTATCCAACTTGGAGCGCTGATAGTTCATATTCAGTGCAATGACCCATAAAATATGGGGAATGCGTGTCGTAGAAGAGCATGCATATTATGTCAACAAACTTCGGCAAAACGTTGATTTGGAGAAATGAATATGACTTCAAATTGTGACGTCACAAACAGCCCATACCAAATACAAATGACCACCATAAGGCACTGAATGAAACCCCTCCCCATGAACGTTTCTGCGTACGCCACTGGTAAAAGCTGAGTACCGTCATTTGTTGAGGTGCATTGTGCTACCACGTAGTAGTCAATGCTACACTGCGTTGTTACTGTACAGTATGTTTTTCAAAATGTTAGCAAATTTAGCGTTTCTCATGGAGTATAGTCTGCGTCTGCAATGTAACTTTATGTCAAACAATTTAAACTTTACTGCAGTACTAAATAAAAGCCTGCTTGACTGTAAGTTTAGTTGTTTTTCTGTACCTTTTGTAGGGAAAATCCAAAATTCATCAAGATATTGTATTGAAACTGCTTGTTGAAGCTCTGCCTCAAATCAAGTTTACTGAGAATGCTGAAGAGTGGAAGAAAAAGCTGTCCATCTTCTCTTTCTGTACAGAAGAGATGGAAGTTTTGCTCGATTTTGTATTTGATGTGCTGCTTATGCCATACAGGTGTGCACCTCATCTGCGTTCATGTGTGATGCTGACTTGTGGAGATATTGTGCCGCCGCTGTGCGCGTGCTTTGTGTGATCAAAAAATATGACTTTATATGACCAAACAAAACTGACTGAGCTATAACATACATCTACTGTACAAAGAAGCATTACCAGCGAAAACAAGGATGAGAGATGGCAGCCTCCTGGTTTGTTGAAGCGCTACAAAAATAAACAGCTCAAAATATGAGCAAAACAGTTTGGTTTGGAACAAACTGAAAACATGCATGAAATTGGCTTATTTCTTTGGGGCAGCAAGAACATGCATTTTAAGGCGGTGCATTACATTTCATCCAAAAAACTTGGTTTACCTACGTCTTTACCAACATTTGCAGGGTGCCCAAGTGGGTTCAGTTTGCAGGATACAGCTTAGGCCTAGCGATATAGTAGTTTCACATGATATTTTGTGATTGTTTCATTGGTCTCCTTATTGAATTAGGTTGAAAATAGGCAAATATAACTTTATGACCTCACATGGAAAATATGACTTTATAACTTTTGTTATAGACTTCATAGGGATGCAATCTTTGTTTAAAAATTCGTTTCATAATTTAGCTTTCTGAACACAGAAAAAAATATGACTTTTACGACTTTAAATGGCCCCAGTGATGACGCTTGTACTGTACAGGTGGCATTTTGCGATGGTTGTGTTCTCAACCTTTTCGCTGAAGGGAGCCAAATCCAAGTCTTACGACTTTGTTAGAGAACCACACTAAAAATATTTTTATTAACACAAGTCAATTGACGTTTTGCTTGGTTGCAGAACGAAGTCTGTAACACGAAATATTAGAGGTGTTATTGAAAGACTGCTGAGGGCCGCACAAAGGGTACTAGGGAACCGCATGCCGCTCTCAAAACAGTGGTTGAGAACCACTGATTTAAATACTGGTGCTAAGTGCAGCCTTCAGCTGTTTGTTGTGGGCTGCCAGTCAGCCACAGACACCGCATAAAATTTTCTGGGAAGGTAATAAGTTTGTTAGTCATAAGTTCATAATGTCGTTATTTCAGGAAAATTGATTAATTGAAACACCAACTAACATTTCACACGCTAATTCTGTCCATTGTTTAAAAAATTCATTCGCCCCATTTTACTTCGGCTTGCGGGCGCCCATGCTGTCAATACTAGCAGGCACTGTTTGTCTGTTTTGCAGCAATGCATCATCATCGACAGTCAGCAATTCCGCGGCAACACCGCCACCAGGCCTCAGTTTTAATTCTTTAAAACGTGTGACAAGCGATGCCGAGCCCTGGTCTTCGGATCACCTTGAGCGCATAAAGGTACAGATTGTTGTTTGTTCATTAAAAGGTGCTCAGTTTTTGGATGGTTGATATTTTGTTTTGTTTTTCAGTTATCTATTGTAGATTTTATCAAGACTCAAGTTCCAGATGCTAATCGCATTGCTTGCCATTTAATTGTTGCTAGCAGCGATTCCAGACACGCTGTCGGAAGCAACGCTGATCTCGAACTTCGCAAGCTTCATTCGTAAGTCGGCTGATGTATTGAACTTGGGTGATTGTTCATTTTTACGAAACAGCCGTGGAATTTAGGCGCACAAGGGAGTAGTTGCTCCTTATGTTTGTTTCATCAACTGTTTTTATGCTGCGGAGGAATAAAAGTTGTGTAGATGCGATCTACAGTTTTGTTAAATCTTAGTTACATTATTAGAACCCTTGCAGCACATTGCTTAGCCGTGGGCCGGTGATAGACAAATCTTTACATTTGGCAGAAACAACGTTTTTCTACCCTTCAAGAAATGGTATGCGGACTACTTGGGCACTTGGCATCAATTCAGTGTGTTGTAGAATAACCTTTCGTCAAGCATTTTGAATTAGTAAAATCACCACGTGGTGTTGTTGTAAATCGTATCAAGAGGATGTTTTTTTTTAAAGAAGGAAGGGTGTGGGGCAGGTGTCTCAAACTCAATTCCACCGAGGGCCAAATGAGGACTTATAAAGTAACCCGAGGGCCGCATTATGACGCTGACACAACAATGGCGGTACCAGAACCTCACTAAAAACTGCTTTTACATGTTATTTCCTGCGAAAGATATCGCGAGTTACAGGCAAATCATTTCTATCTGTCTCTACGTTCGTTTGAAAAGAACTTGTTCACTCGCTGGCCGAGCACTTGTAAACACCGGTGAATAAACTAAATAACGTAAATGTTAATTATTTGAAAATCCCAAAAAGCATCACGGGCCGCACAAAATACCCTCGGCCACGTGTTTGAGACCCATCGTGAAGAGTGATCCAGGGTGGACCCATGGTGAAGGGATAATTATACCCACTGGATTCGGAATTTTGGCTCTGCTTAAATTTTTTGAAGTGCAGACTTCAGATTTTCGGTGCAAGACAAGAACCGACCAAAACTTACGTCCTGCTTCGTCGTTTGAGCGAGTTGTTACTGTCCACTGCTAGGCCGCATTAGATCTCGGGGCAGGTGTTGAGCAGCCATTCGTTGTGTCATGCTGTCATCGTCCAGAACCGCCAGGCCATGCAGTCCATGGGGCGGTCGATGGATTAGACATTGGAGCACGACATGGTCGACGGTTTGTTCTTGCAAGTAAGAGCGGAAACGTCCGGCACTGGTGCGGAGGCGGTTAAGCCGAGCCCACGCTCTGTGAGGATATCCTCCACGCTGTTTTCGGAAGGATCATTTTAGGAGGGTGGATGAAAGTGCGGAGTCTCGTAGTGTCGTCCAACCACCCCGCATCCCATCGGTGATCCGCCCAGAGCGCCGCATATATGTTGTTGTCGGATGAACTGATGAGATGTTGTGCGGCGGTTACAAATGGGTGTCTCGATTTGAGACGCCGTGCGTTTGCACTCGATGGAAGGGTGAGCGCTGAGTGGGCAGGTGTCTTACACCCAATTGACTGTACGTCGAGCACCCTACCCGTTTTTATGTAGAAACAGTTTCATCACAGTTCATAACACAATGGACGTAACCACACGCGAAATCAGATGCAACAACCTTTGGTAAAGACCACTTTGCGGTCCGGTGACGCGCTAGTTGTCCAGAAATGAAGTCCGCCATACACAGGAAACGTTGACCAATATATTTAGGACTATGATTTGTCAAAAGAATGTGAGCACTGTGAAATAATGTTTGTGCTATAATATCAAATGAAGTAATTGCTAATAATTGTACCAAACACTAAATGAAAGATCGATACAGCGCTTATGATTGTCATTGTCCGGGTACTGCACACTGCGACAGTTGATGAAAAACTTGCAAGAATGTTGCATTTGTTTTTCATCAATTTGCACATTTTGGATTTTTAGTGCGGAACCGTACAAACTCTTGTAAAGACGTCACCACTTCCAACGAAATTCACACCTGCATGCATGAACTTTAACTGTGTTATTGTGTCAGCACCTACCACTTTCTAACAAGTTATGAAATCTTTTTTGTGTTTCTTTCACTGAGAAATAAATTTTTGTCAATCTGATTCTTTACATTGACAGGTTTTCTATTTTTAAAATGTTTACTTGGAAAGAGGTGAACTGTCTGAGGAGGGCAGGTGGAAAAACTTACTAGGCATTTCTCTCCAAGACTGTGTGACGAACAAGCCCTGGTTGTCCTTAACAAATTAAATGTTTCAAACGAATGTCCTAGAGGTTAGCGACCTGAAGAATATTGGCAGTCCCGGGTTGATTGCACTACGATCATAGACCAGTGATTTCAATACAATTCGAAAAAGTGGGATATTATCAATGCGAATGTCTCCTGCGAAGTATTCCTTGTTTCTTTAACTTGGGGTTCTAAATGCAGTTTGTAATCAGCTTGCTAATTTGATAAAATATTATATGATCCGAAAAAATAAGATTTTAGCCAGAAAATAAAAACGCAAATTGTCAAACTTATCGCCTCGCCTTTAGTTAAAAAATCTCGGGCATGGGAAAATCGTGAAGTCGTTGACTGCTCGACAAACTGGCAATTTTCTAAGGGGGAGATGTTGACCATCTTGGTAAACTTTGTGTTATCTCATTGGAATAGAAGAAAGACATAATGTGCAAATGTTTGGACCACTGTGGTGTAATGATTTCTTTCCCAAAGCAGGATGTCTTCCAAATTGTATCTGCATCAAAATCGTGTTCGAGGCGCCTGCCAAGTTTTTTGAACGATAGATCACTTGGCCTCTATGATCAATCGATTTTTAGTAAAAATACGTTTCCGACTCGTTTCATATTTTGAGAGTCGAACCAGACATACATTGAGACAGCAAGGAAGCTAATAGGGGACATAATTTTGCGAATTTTTCAAGGGTGGTGTAGAATCTGCACAACGCTCGTTACTACCAAAAATGGATTGAATGTCTTGTCGTTTTAGAACAATCGACTGGGACTCGGCTGCCCTCGTGTCCAAACTGTACAAAGTCATCCTTGGGCACGCTATAACGAAGAAGAACATTCCGGCTGCTGACAAAAGACAACCGGCCAACATAAGGTGCGGAATGGTATTTACTTGCGTGCGGTCAGTACAGGCAACAGTATCCGCAGTTCATCGATTTAAACTTAAGTTTCATGCAACAGAATTGATTTACAGCTGTACTGTTAACCAAATAACCAAACCGAGTAAGCGACCGGTGGATTGGAGCTCCTGTCGTTTTGGTCGGAGCTCACATTGCATGTTTGATTTACCGTAATTTATTTACATGGCCATAAAAAGTTACTTGCAGTCAAAAATCTTCATAATCTATGTTGCTTGGTACAAAAACATTCCTATAATCTGGTGGCATGAAGTGTTGATATTTTTTCCGAAGTATGTTCCCGAGGCCAAAAAACATAAGTTTCAATCCTTACCTCTTCTTTCAGAAACATGAAACAAATCACCGTTTACTTGGATACACTGCTGCTGCGAGAGTAGTTACAGTAATAGAATTTTATACGTAATATACTGCGCGAATATTTTTTGATTAAGTGGTGATATTGGCTATCAAAAGTTAAAGAACAATTTCTTAATGTCCTCGGTTGACTGCGCCAGCTCTTCATTTGTATACTTCATTCCGTATGGAATTCGGTTTAAACTGAAACGTCATACTTTCGAGTTTCGACAACTGTGGCTATTCGAGCCCTATGTCTATGTCATCGTTGCAAGCAGGTCTTGGTATGTACTACCAACGCTAACTGGAAATATAGGTATCAAGTTGAGCACTGTTTAATAAAGTGTGTTTCGCTTGCTCGTAACAGGTTATGCGAGAAAGAAAGATAACGGGTAAGTCACATGTTCAGAGAGATAAAATAGAAACGGCGGGAAAGACTAAGTAAATCCAGTGGAACGAGAATAACAGGAAGATTTATTTGTCGATAAATCCGGTTAAGGATCTGAATTATAGGGTTGGTTTATCCGAATAACGGTTAACCGAAAGTATTATTGCTATCCGATATCCGGCGTTTTTGAAAGGCCTGTCAATCTTCAAACTCTCTATGAAGCTCTGCTTACTATCCAGCCCACTTCTGCGGAAGCAGAAAGGGCATTCGATGCGTGTTGACTAACTCTGGTCTCGTTTACACGATTCCACAATTGATGCATTGTGCTCTGTGGCGTAGCGAGGCTCAATGTTGCCCGGAGCCGACCATACAAGTGCCGCACTTCCACCCCTCCAATTTACTTACAATAATTTAAAATGAAAGATCATGTTTTGTGCTTAGCAAATGTATAAGGATATTAAAAGATCGTGAGCATCAGAATCAAGCACTCATAAACTGAGTGGGTCTTGTTTTTCATTCTGAATTATGGGTCTTGCTTTTTATGCCCGTTCACCACCTTTGTCATCACATGCATGCTCTTCCCTTTCCCTGCATTCTTTACATATGCATCTATAGAGTCGGCACATTTCGTTAAATTTTCTTCTATGTTCGTTTTCAGTCTGCAGTAAGCCGCACCACATAGCTTCAATCGTTTACTCATTCTAGGCAAGGGGATCAAACAAACACCACAAGTGTTTTATTACGGGGTCCAATTAGAGCAGTGATGGTGGGATACCTACTCCACAACATTTGTGTATGTTTATATTTCATGTAGTATCCCATCTTCAACGAAAACAAAGCATATATACTGCATATAGTAGGCTATGATAATAATTTTAACAATTTAATCTCAGTAATGTAAAGAAAGTTTCTTTGATTATTTCACATGTCGGTAGTGGTTTATTTCTCTTGAGGCTTCAAACGTTACCTCTGTCGCGGGGCCCTCTTGAGGTGCGCAGGGACGCACCTAGGGGGTCTGTTTGGCTGTCATGACAGACCCCTTTGCACCGCAGGTACTCAGCATTAAAGCCGATGATAAAATATCAAATGCTGTCACTGCAGGTCTCTAATGCGGGTACGAGGTCTGGGTACGAGGTCTCTAATCGAACAGGCAACAGCCTACATTTCCCTTCTAATGTTGCATAGTACAGGTACTATGACGAAACAACAACGTCCTGCCTTGTCTAAATGGCGCCTGCGCAATGAAATGAAACAATTCACCTTTTTAACACTTTAAATTGATATTGCGTTTAACGCACGTGTTTCATAATTTCCTCCTCTGGCAGTGCCAACTCCAATGCAAGCAACGCTGTCAGAAGCTTGTACACAGCCACGCACACGCAGAGATGTTTTGTAATATTTCACTTCATAGCGAGAGGACACGGTGTCCAATCGCGATCGTTTTGTTTTGCAGTTTCGACCTAAATTTTATCTACTGTTTACACCTACTGGGTTACCAGTAAATCAGATAAGTTTAGGCCTTCCCCAGCGTCACGTCAAGTAATGTGGCGGGTTCGTTTCAACTTCAGTTATATTTTTAAGAGGAATTTCTCATAATGAAAGGCACGAGAGCTAGCCTTAGAAATTGTGGTCGTATTATCTAAACAAAATATCAGTCAAGCGTTGTAATTCAAAAATAACTTTTTTAGAATTGATCAGTTGACGATGTCGTTTTCTGTGCAAAATGTCCTATATTGATTTCGAGTAAGTCACTTTTACATTTCGATGAAAAATCAGAGCAATTGCAACTCAATCGTTCTTCTCCGCAGTGATTTTGCAAGTATATTTATAACACCACCATCTTTGATAGACGGCGCTCCACAGACGCAGTTGTGCAGCTGATTGTCAGCTTCGATTTTATAAGTGCATGCACGTATGGATCAACAGCTTTCATTGCTGTATGGCTGACGTTTGCTGAATGTTTGACAAGCTAAGTATCTTTTCAGCACCATGTTCGTAGCAACAAATATCGATTGTGATGTACTAAATGCGCTGTGATCAAAAGCAATGATGATTTGGAAATCTTTCCTTGTGCGTTTCAACAATGAGGTCAATAACGCTATCTACTCTAAATACAGTAGTTAGTTGCGCTAGGCTACTAGCCCTACTAATCAAGTTTGATTGATTGGATTTTAGGTAGAGCTCGATCGATTAGGCTTTTTTGTGCCGATACCGACGTTGTTATTTTTCATTGCCAATGACCGGTGCCGATATTTTGCAACACCCAGACCACAGTTGAAAGACTTCAATGCGATGAAGAAGCGTATAACATAGAATTCTGCGCAAACCTGGGTCACTTTGTCAAAAACCACGGATATGTTCGTAGGCAGCCATCATCTGCTTAGCCACGCAAAATCTGGGAGTGAATGTTACATCATAGACCGCTTTATTGGGACGATTGCGGAGTGGTCTGAATGTTGCGCACTACTTGATGCAGTCGGAGGGCTACGCATCGTAAGGAGCAGTACAGAGAATTTGCCTAATTAACCATAGATGAAGTAGCAACTTGGGTTTCTGAAAACTCCGTGAAGAAAACTAGCGTAATGGCTTTTATGAGCAAATATTGCCGATATACTGTATATCGGAAGAATTTTGCCGATATAATACTTTGGCAACATCGCAAAATTCATCGGTCGATTTCTAGTCTTAAGAGAAAGTGTAGTTTTATGCTCAAAAGCGATATCAAAAGCTGCCCTTCCGCGACAGACCCCTTTTTTCCAGGCTAGACGCGCCACTGGAGGTGCGGGCCCCATTTAGATAAAATTTATCACATAGGCTTAAAACGGCTTTGGTTGAGATGTGTTACAATGGAGCCTCCATCGTGACCTGCAAACTTGTTCTAGCCCAGTGGTTCTCAAACGGGTGCCGCTTGGCTCACTACGAGAGGATTTTTTAATTCCTGGAATGAACTTTGTTCGAGATAGGAATTGGGGAGGAAAAGCTGTGGCTGAAAAAGCATATGCTTTTATTATTTGTTTATTCAACACAAAAAAACTGCGCAACGAGTCTGATCAGCTGGGAATGCTTACAAGGACAAGCTACTTCAACTGCAGTGACTGACGTTATAACTGAGTCTGATTCATAATCGTCTATCGCAGTGGTTCCCAACCGGGGAGGAATTCCTCCCTGGGGAGGAATTTCATGAGTTCAGGGGAGGAATTTCCACTTTATAGTGAAGTTACCAAATCATTGTGTTTTAATTAAATTTACATTGGCTCTTTCAATGAGTTCCATCACTTTATATTTGTCAGTTATTCAATGGACTAGCACACGTATATGTTGACAAGCTTTA
>Ga0210059_1011922_pt1 | contig 13229 bp, 7 predicted proteins | sample Ectturendosymbi2_FD_188042 | JGI IMG/M metagenome (GOLD analysis project Ga0210059, IMG submission 188042) | Ecteinascidia turbinata endosymbiont from Florida, USA - Sample 2 (SPAdes) (version 2) | ecosystem: Host-associated > Tunicates > Ascidians > Unclassified | place: Key West, Florida...
GGTTCGGTTTTTCCGAAACATTTTGCTTCGGTTGATTTTTTAGTCATTGTGTTTTCGTTTCGGTTGGTTTCAAAGTCATTAATGATAAATCTTGTTAATATATCGTAAAACTGAACAAACTTTTCTCAAGAAACGTCATGTTGTTGCAGAGTTTGGAAAGGTTGCTCCTTAAATGTGCTAATAATCATTTTCAGATAAGCTTGAAATTTTTGCAGTAAAGTTTTAAAAACAGATGGAAGTTGGCATTACTTATAACAGGATGTTATGCAATGATTTCACTGGTCCGGTCCGCTTCAGATTAAATATGCCTGAAGTGTCCCTGAAACTGAAACGAGTTTGACACCCCTGTTCTACAGGCTTCCAACGTGAGTAAATTCGCATCGCAAACATATAAGGCAATCAACCTAAATTACCTGACATGTAGCAGAAAATTGTGGTCAATAATGCCAAAACTCTGCCTTCATTCTCCATGATTTTCAAAGTTTCAATACTTTTCATTTTTCTGTCTATCTTGTTGAGATACGTGCACAATAGAATATAACATTGTTTTTCGGCATACTTGGTTAAAACCTGTTATTCATGGAAACTCTGTGGATGTGACTGGGTTGATTGACACACGTGTTTCAATTAATGAACAAGGGATGAAGATATATATTTCACTTTCAAGCACACACGTTTTGTGACCCAAGGGACTCAACTAACCCTGCTGGGAAACGCACTATGCAGACCAAGCTACATTTCGTGGCACGCACCTGCAACTGCGGATGTTTCAATTGTCCCTGAGACCATGATCGCCGCTTTCGAAGTTTAAACTCCTTGAAAAATAACTGATGAATTTGTAGTGCAGCGCAAAACCACTGGTGGCCCTTTGGAGGCCATGCAAGGTCTTTGGACTTTTCTGCCATTGATTGGACCTTAGAATATGCTTTTTTCGAGGAAATCCGCTGAATTATTGATATTTAAATCGTTTGCATGAATTTTCGTGAACGGCAAAAATCCCCAATAACTTGTGAAAAAACAATTAACATTCAGTAAATGAACAACTGCGCACAACTCAGTATTTCATGATTAAGGAAAACTTGTGCAAATTTGACTGTCATTTTAACAGGGTAATGCGATCTCAGAGCGTTGCAAATTTTCAAATCAAACACGGGTTTTAGGTGACTTTAAAAGTTTATTTCTATCACTCGATAAACATGGCCTTAGTCTGGTTTAAAACTTGAAGCCCTTTAACGTTTTAGCTAGGAGCAGTGAAGTTGGTACGCTCATGAACCCCAATGAGCTCTTTTAATTCATGTTTCTGATACTCTAATGGTTAGGGTCATGTGATGGCGTAACAGAGATTAGCAAAGGTTTAGTCTGTAATAAGCAAATTAACAAGACCAGAAACAAACGACATCTGCTTCGTAATGAACTCTTATACACGGCATTAATTGGAAGGAAGTTGTAATGGTGTTGACATCTGAATAAATGGCTTTATATAGCAACAGCTCTTGTCATGCGATAGCTGCAGAGAAATTGACATCCGCCGTGAGAGGAAATAAAGAACGCAGTCGAGCTGCTGCAATGACAGGCACTAATGTGTCCCGACGATGCGAACGTTTATGCTGCCTGTGCAAGAAACCAGTTAAATTCGTTTTTATTTTTACACGAAAAAGATACGAATTTAAACCGCTGGACTCCAACCCCCTCAAAAGTTCTCTATGCACCGAAAATAACTTGTATGATGAAATGGTGCATATGAAAAATGCCGAAACGTTTTCCGCTTTATAAAACTAACTGATTTCCACGTTGCAAATTTCCAGATACACTTTATTTTTCTACATACTTTAACACCCTTTTCTTCGAAGAAGATATTTTTCAGCTAAACAACTTGTTGCCATGGGTGGTTATTGAGGTAGTGCGGTGCCAAACCATGACAAAGCCCGCAAACTATATCTAAATGTTTAGCATACATTGCCCTTGGTCACTTTTTGCTTGCCCATGCATTTCAACGAAGCCTGGACGTGTGCGAAGTTTCCCCTGGTGATTGTATTGGGTGGGATATGTTGCTGAAAGCTTAAGTATTCACAAGAAAGTTTATTTGACACTAACCTTAGCACGCTGTCTTAAACTTGTAGGAGACCATGTCAAAAATACGGTATAGCCAGGTTGCTTTGGCGGTAGATAATGGGGTTGTTGTTGCAAATTATTGAGAGTGTGATGGGTCATATTTTTGGAAATTGCGTGAGATATGTAGGAATTAAAATTTCACCTTCGCTGCCTTGATCTCTGTATTGCGATTTGAACAATATCCAATATATGCTACAGCAGGGGACGGCTCGCGAGCCAGATGTGGCTCTTTTGATGACGGGATCTTGCTCGCTTGATATTTTCTTGATACGATTGTTACGAAAGCAACTTTTTCTGTAATTTTCTACAAAGACATCAGCAACATCATGCAGCACCAGAAGTCGCATTAACAGTACGAAGCATGTTACTAAGGATAATTCAGACATTTACCATTGTTTAAAATTGTTGGTTTTGCTTAAAACTGCACGCGTTAGTAAGTTAGTTGCATTAAGTGTTCAAAAATATTACATGGCTTTCACGGAAACACAACTAAAAACATGTACGTTTCATGGCTCCCTTAGTCAAAAAGGTTCCCGACCCCTATGCTATAGACTAACTCACATCCAGTATTATTATATTTGTCCCAGTCACACACGAATGCTGAATGCTTTTTTTGAAAAGAACAAATCACATGTACTTTGTTTTCATCACCAGGAATGTTCGCTTCGTTAGACGAAAAGAAACACAAATGACGTAGTTACAAACAAACCGTTTACAAGTCACAAACCTGTACAAGTGAAGTGGGGTGGCAAGGAGAAAAAAGGAGAAATGTGCCACAGAGAAGAAAGGCGCAGACACAAGCACACAAAAAGATCAATCAGAAAGATAAACAGACAAGATCACAAGGAGTCGCAATCAGAACCGTCGCCAGAACGTCGTCAGGGGACTTTACGTTTGTGCAGGGGGGCTTGACATTCAAATTTGACAAAACGTTCCACTAACTTATAGTGTTTCATATTTCAATTTGGGGCCTTAGGACTTTGTTCGTGGGGGCTAAGCCCACCATAGCCCCCTCATGGCGACGGGACTGGTCGCAATGGTTTGCAAATAACAGGAACAACACGAAAAACAACGTAAAAAACAACAAAAGCGGTGATTTGCTTTGAAATAGTGTTGTGACCATTGGTAAAATGTTATAATTTTTTTCCGTTGTTGCATGCCACCGGCTGAAATTCTCAAATGGTTGCTGTGATGCCGTGAAAGAAATGACATTTTTCAGACACTCACATGTTTGCCTTCTAGAAGACTCTTTTCACAGGTAGCGAAAGTTGCGATATTAAAAATCAGACCTGAAGCGAATTCGGTAATCGAACGTTGTATTCACTTACAACTGCCAGTCTCTCCAAACAGAAGATTTAAAAACTATTCAGTCAAAAACGTTTACAGCCGCTCGGAGGATTGGTTTCAACTCGTTCAAAGCTATGTTCGACGGTGGTTGGACTAAATTGAAAAAGAGAATAAGAGCTTGAGACGACCAAGCCCCGCTGACGAAACGACCCGCAACCAAACCTTTCCGCGAATTTACGTTTACACTCCCAGCGTGAATCAGCATCACTTTCAAAACACTTTCAAAACATTAAGCGTAACTCGTGCTGCCGCGCCGCATTCAGCTTTGTTTGCGTTATGCAACGATCAGTGTGATCTCAGCTCCAGTTAGTGAAGGCTGCAGCCTTTCGGTTCGCAGGGCGGTGTTAACTTGCCGTGCATTGTGACTTGCTGCCCAACAGTTTTTACGTAAACGGGTTCCACCACAGTAATGAAGCATAAACAGACAAGAATTTGAATATAATCCAAAAAATGGCGCTTATGAGGAGTAGGTGGAGACATTTTTCTTGCTGTATTTGAAAGATTTAATGGCGAAAGTAATCCATCTGGAAGAGGCCATTTTATACCTTTCGAGGAAACACTGGAAAACCACGTAAATTTTGGCAAATTCCGTGAACGTACCCTGTAAAAAATAAACACAACAAACGGTATGAAAATCCAGAGGAATGGAGTTTCATCGAGACAATCTGTTTTCTCTCCCCATCCTGTCACAAATCTCCTCGACCCCCCTATGGCAAATAGCAAATTCAGCAGCAGCATGACTGTGAAACGTGAAAAAGCTTTTTGAAATCGTTCGTCACGAACTGCGCCGATACGCGGTACTGGCGTCGGTGTGTTAGAGATAAATGTCGACGCAGCGTCGGTTTTGAGATTTGCAGTTCTGCTGCGCAAGCTCTTTTTCTGAGACCCTGAAGACCAAGTGTTGCTGCAACAAACAAATATCCAAGTTCAACCCGCAAATAAGACTGCGCCTCTTTGATGTGTGGCATAGTCTTGTTGCAACCAAACCGCCACAATCTTGCGGTTTATGCAGCAGAACGGATATCCGTGGGTAAAGCTGCACTGTAGGTGGCACGACTGATGACTGATGGCAACGCCTTTCCCTGAGGAAAACATTTCATCGCTGTGTTTGGCGTTTCGAGCGGGAGAGCGCGGTGTAGCTGAGCAGGCCTGCGTTTTTTATCTGCCATAGCTGCCAGCAGCAAAAGGATATATCGCGTTACCGGAAGCCCGCGTTGATCAGCTGCAGATTCATTCAAAGGGACAAAACAGCAACGAGTCAACTGAGGTCGTTTCAAAATTCAATAAGCAGCTCCACGGGGCGTCCTTATACATGAAGCTTGCGTGAGCATTGCGTTGCATTAGCTTGCTACTGCCAGTTCGCGAAGTTTCGCACAAGTGAAAGTGACTTTTACTCTGTAGGCTGTCGATCGAACAGTATTCATTTGTTCAATGTTTTGAATTTCCTCGATGCTTGAAACGCTGCGGAACATTCCTCAACACAGCAGCAGGTTTAGTTCTGGCAAAAACATGATATGATTGAAATTACAGCAAAACAGAATTGCAAACAATGAGGAATTCCGGGAACTCGCTCTCCTCCAACTGATCATAAAATCACTTTTCCAATTATGACAGTAATCTTATGGTGTGTATTTTCAAATTTTTGTAACCATACTGTGCTAACATTTAAAGTGACGCACGTAGATTGATAGAACTGTTGTTAAAAATCCGGTTTGACTTGTATTTCCGGTTTAAAATTAGTTTTAGGCTAATTTGCTCTGACAAAATAGACTCTAGCCCATTGGCGTAGCCAACCAAAATTTTGGGACGGGCCAAATATTTTAACTACAAGCGAGCAACAGTATTTGGTTTAGGGCATCGCCTCTCGACGCACAGAACGACAAGATATGCTAGAAATTTAGGAAGAATGGCCCATTTAGGCCCCCTGGCTCCGCCTATGCTCTAGCCTCAGGTAGAAACCTGGACTTACCGGATCGGTTGGTAAAGCGTCAACACAAAAACGTGGCTGTTGACCACAAAGGGCGCAGACAATGCCTTAAGTTCCATTGTCGAAGATTTTAAAAGTAATATTAGAAGCTTGACCACCAAATTATTAAAGGAAATTTGACCTAAATGTAGGTAGAAATTTCAAACACGTTTTTGCTGCTTGGCCAAACAAAATTTTGCTTTAATGTTTTGCCCTGGTGTTTGTAAAAGTAATGGATGAAGACTACCATATTTACATTGTCTACTGTGTGATAATAGCTGTGGTAAACGACAAATTTCCCCCCTAAGCCTTCTTGCGCGTAACGTAGAGGAGTTGGGCTTAACAGTTTTAACTGAAATGACTGTACGCCGACTTGGTCGGAGCAAAGCCAACAAACTCAGTTGGAAAACATAGCTGGAAAAAAGAGGAAAAATCTAGGATGAAAATATCACAATGTTTAAACCCAACTCGATATTTCTGAAAGCTCCAATTCGTTAAGCAGAAACATTGAGCAAAGTGACTATGTTCTGTGGAATTACATGGAGCTTTAAGGCCCTATGAAACATCAGGAGGCATAGTTTATGATTTTGCACTGTAATACAGCATTTCAGTTTTAACGAAAGGCAGTAGTCATTCCTGTTCGGTGTCTATATTTTGCAATATTCACGAAATTCTTTTTAATTTGAGTTTAATAACGATTGACCTGGTTCGGCTTGCTAAGAAAAAATATTGTACCCGATTTTGTGAAGTTGCAAGTCAAATGTAGTTCTTCTAATGAAATTCTATTATTTCTACTGAAATTCTATTAGAATACGGGACTATCTTTGTATCTTTGTATTGATTCAAGTTGCAAATCAAATGTAGTTCTTCCACTGAAATTCTATTATTTTCTATCCAGACGTTTTGAAGCATGGCGCCTGACCAATACGCCAGAATAGCAAGCATGGCAGTACGTGAATGACGCTCTACCGTGGGTTTTAATCTATCGTATATTCCTTACAATTGCAGTTGTGTCCTTCAATCTGCAGGGCATTTCATTCATGGCAGTAAATATGAATCTGCATTCCAAGTGCTATTCAGCGGTTTGCCTTTTCCAATTTACACTTTGAGTTTTAAGATCATTTATTTTTAAGTATTTTACCTTACTCTTTATTACATATTTAAAAGAAAATTTAAATGAAGTGTTACTCAACTCCCGATGGTTGGTATCACCCTGCATTTAAAAATGAAAACGAAACTTGTTGATATCTGTGATATATTTTGTAAATGATTTTTATTAGGTTTCATTGCAATTCACTTTGATTGGCAAGCAGGGGCAATGCTCTAGATTCGAGAACATCTATTATGAAAACATTTTAACTTGCATACAGAGCTTGCAACTTGTTGCTGATGATTCAAACACTTCGGTCCACCCAAACGGCTATAGTTAATTTTCTCAATTCAGCATAATGGAAAGCCTGAGTGTTTCGCATTCACCCTGAATGGGAACAATGTCAAACAAGGTTTGGTTTGAAGCATGCCAGCATTGCTGGATCAAACTTATAAAAGAATTAAGTGAATTAAAGATGCAAAAATTGTCTTGATTCTTGGGAAGAAACGCTTCCTACTAAGAACATCGCCTCAGGCGGCGTTAGAGTTTTTTCTTTTAGTTATATCTGTTTATATTTGTGCGCATTACCCCTTTGGCAACTTAATATTTCCTGAGGACACTACTTGCAAGTCCACTTCTGCAGTCTGGGCAGAAATGTTTTTATGAAAAGAATAAAGAGAAAAGCCTTCGTGAAAATAAAAAGCTAGTAAAACGAACAAAGAAAGTTGCAGGAGTTTACCATAACGTGGTTTACCTGTAATTGAATCCAATTATTACTGCACGTCTTCTTTGATTGTCAGTGATCTGGCAAGTTCGTGTGTTAGTTCCTCCCCCAGCGTGGCGTGCAGCTGTTGGATGTAATCTGCAGCTGCGAGAACGATGTCCAATCTGGTAACAGGCTTGTCTCGACACGAGGGAATGATGCTGCGCAGCATACGGTACAGGCACCTGTAAATAAAGTTTGTTCGACATCGTATTTGGTAAACGCGACTCTCAGTCAGTTTCAAGTCAACAACAGTGCGTTGACCTTTACTGCACAAGCGCAGTAGACGAGTGATCGAGCTACATCACTGATGCTCCCTAAAACCGAACGCTTGCACCTCGTGTGAATGACAGATCTCCTCGGTGAAACTCAAAACGTGGGATTTTGCAATATGGAGCCAATTTATGAGCACTGATTTCTATTTTTTTGCTTGCAATTGAAAAGAGTTTCTAGTGTTTTGCATATCGGTTCGTCGTCACCAGAACAAATCCAAGTTTGATTACTACGGCATACATGATACACAGCAACAAGATAAAACATTGTCATATTTATCAGGATCGCGATTGGCAATATTTAGCAATGGCGAATTAAACGTGAGTTTGTTTAAAACAATCCATTTTGATATTTGACAATGCTAAATGTCCTTAGAAAATCTTGTTGAAAACTCACCTTAAGGCGTTTCTGAGAAGATATTTTTGATTGACTGCAATCAAAAGTAAAGGCGTGCTTAGGCGGAAAATAAAACTACTGATTTGAAGCTTCTCTGCGACTTCCCACCGCAGAGCTGTTCGATTGATATCAATTGCGTTGTTTCGCAGTGGTGGAAGGCAAAGTTCTCTTTGCGTAATTTACAGCTTGTAACTTACGTAGCATGAAAGGTGATTGTCAAGCTGGCTTGCAGTCGCAAAATATGGTAATTGCTTGCATTATGTTTCGCCCACTCGCTAGTAAAACTGTAAAATACGTGAAATGTGCCCACAGAGGATCTTTCTGAGATATCAAAACTTAGTGTACTCTTAAACGTCTATCCTAGGAGTCTAAAGAAAATTGACACCAAAATTGTCATCGATATTTTAAACAATTCGTCCAGATCTTTAGCAGCAATAGACACTCAGTGGTGATTCTAGAATGAAAAAAAACTTGGGGAGCCACTGCGGGGGCATGGAAAGAAGTATGGGGGCCAACATAAATGTCTCTCCTGCGTGGTGATTTTCCATTGTAATGAAGATTTATTTGCTGTGATTAAACGTATCAAACCCAACATAGGCTTGTGAATATCCTAACAACTGCCGCCGGAAAGTCTTCAAACCGTTTAAAATTTTGCGGGATGAAAGTTATCTGCTGTATATTTAAATCAAACGAACTTAAACATGAAATTAAGCACAAAACTGGGGGGCCAAGCAGGGAGCCAGCCAAAATCTGGGAGCGTCATGGCCCACCTTTAGAACCGCCACTGTAGTCACCGTTCAAAAGAGCTAAGCAAAAATTAGTGGAAATATTGCATAAATTGCTAGGATGTGTTTAAGTAGCAGAAACTTTAGCATAAAACCTTTAGTAAGATAGGCCGAACCATTGCTTGATGAACCGAATGCAAAAAATCTTCAGTATTTTGTTCTTCCTGTGAAGTTGCATGGGAGCAGCGTCTTACGTTTCTCAAGCTACGACTGTAGAAAACATTTTCTACTTCAGTAGAAAATTTTGCGAGTACATTGACGTTTTCACACATTATCCATTTTATGTACATAGTGCAGCCTACTCAATACGTTTCCCTAAAAAACACGAAAGATTCTATTTGTCAGTTTCAAAGCAGCACGATGAATAAACACGAACATCATAATGAATGAAAATCAGTAACAACACTGCCAACAGCGCATTCATGAACCAAAACGTAACGGAAAGTGGTCGTCAAAAGGAACACAACCTTGAATTGTAGGTGCAAGCCGCCTGCAGTAATGGATCATATTCATCATATCACTAATCATATGATGCATCACACAATAATTGGAAATGTTTTAAAGTTTTCTAAGTACAACAGGAAATAGCAAGTTTAACAGAAAGAGGATGTACCAATGCCTCATTCGCAAGACGCTGTTATGAAAACACATGAGAGATGATAATTAATCACATATTGGTATAACAACGCATTTTGCTGAAAATCGTGAGAGAAAGCCTCTTGTGGCAGATGCTTTCTTTAGTAACGTTAAAGGTTGTTTTGCTTTGTTTTATCAACAGCAGCTCGTTTATCAGCTGTAATCCAGCGATATATAAAAACACATTATTTGGGTTTCCTCAATGGAAAGAGTGTATAAAACATAACTTTCATTCACACCGTGAATGCTGAATTTCTTGTTTCAATCAAACCAAGCTTTGCCCATAGCATTACGTCAAATCTAGCTTATTTTTGTGTCGCCTTTTGTAAATAATTCTTTCTGGTATATACAAGCCTCTTGTATGCGATTTATTGCCATGATTTTTTTGTACCCAAAATCAAAAGGATTTTCACATGCTACAGGCAGTATATCCGCTTTGAAAAGTTATTTTTGGTTTCATCAAATTATGAATCAAATCTCTTCAACAGTGAGTGTCGGAAGGGGTGAGCCTTGACTCCCCTAGATTTTGAAAATTGATATTTTCCTAGTCAGTTTTTGTAGACGAATGTTTTTCTGTTAGTTTTACTAACAACAGTTTGTTACAGACTCGAGATCCATATCACAGACACAATCATACAACACAAGAACACGAAAATGGTTAGCCATAGATTAGCGCATTACAGAATCGGTGTTTGCACACGACCAACACTAATAGGAGCAAAACACCTTAATAGCGCCCAAACTGATTCACCCATCATAATGCAGGGATCCAGAATTGCGAGAGAAATGAAGCCATTCTAACACCAAAACTTTCTGGTAAACAGCTAACAGAGAAAACGAATAAAGTATAAGATAAGTCCAATGGGTGTGCACATTGGCGCACAGAGGCATGCAAACTGTTCCGATCAAGGTTTCAGTCATCAAAATGAAATTATACTATGGTTGCCATGGTTACCACTCTGGAAAAAAGTGCTTTTCGTCACCTCATCGAAAAACCACTGTTGGCCCTGCTCTGGAAAAAATCCTTCCGACACCCATGTCCTCAATCATTCGTTCACGTTATCCTTCTTAACCGAAAAAGGCTCGCGAAAACCAAAGCAATATCAAAGATAAAACTCTTACCTTAATTCGTTGTCGTCACGTTTCGCATTGCTTCCACCAGAACCGTGATTTTCTGTGACAGGTCGAGCCAGCACTCGCGTTTTCACTTGTCGCCGGAGCACAGGTTTCCCCTGACACGCAAAATGTGCACTTGTCTTTGATGCTTTTACCATCGTCGCTAAACTCAGTAACAGCCACTATGGATCATGCTAAAATGTTCTGACTACGCTTTTCAATAGCTGCTAAGTAAGAGGAGGCAGCGTTTTTCTTATTTTTGCTTTTCCTCTTTTTCTCTCTGTCTCGCTTACTGATTCATGTTGATTTGGTTGCGAAAGCCTGGTCGTTCACGGCCTGGCTTGCAACTTGTGAGTGGAAACCTTTTCTCGATTGGGATTCTACCAACAGGTTTCCCCAGAGCTTTCAATGGACGGAAAGCGGAAACTTGCCAGCGATTCATTGCGCTTAGCCCTCTGCTCACACTGATCTTTAGGCTACCAAGTGTTCATTCACAGAATAATGGAAACCGCCCCTTGGTTGAAAGCAAATTTCCAAGTATATATCAAAGCTGATTCGCACGTTTTGGAAGCTTTTTAAAGTCTTGATGAATTCTCGTATCCTGTCTGTGGTTCAAGTGATAAAAAAGACAAAAAGACATGTCTTCAAGTAGCTTGCCACATCTTTGATCAAAAAACATCAAAAAATCAAAACAGATTAAGCAAGAAATATTCGTCTTTTAGCATTTACTCGCTTGAGAATCTGACGCTCTTCACCAAAATGCCATTGCAACACAATCACCGCTCACAAATTTCTCACGCGGGAGCGTTTTTGAGCAAGTTTTTTAAGTTGATGGTTCTTGGCCTTGCAGAACAGTTGCAGAATAGTGAACAAACATGAGATAAAGTTGTATAGCGGAACTGCGTAAACAGATAAGATGTTTCGGAACAAACCACGTGAGATGAAAGTAGCTGCTATCTGCAAACAAAGTGTAATTTTAGTTGTGCAACGGATGCAAACGTCTTGACTAAAAATGTTCAGCCACAAGTCTTTATCAAAAGCATGAATTATAATTTCCGGATGTTTCTACATTTACGAAAAATGCTTGCAGCTGACTACAAAGCAATTATACTTGAGAAATTGTTTTAACAATCAATGAAGCAGGTACGGGCAGTTGAAGGTGTGGCAAATTGCATTGCAACACGCTTTTTTAGTTTTTTCGACTAGGAAGCATTTACTGTACACCATGATAGACCTCAGCTAACACCTACTGCTTTTCGCGAGCTGCATACCCAGCGTGCGGCCGAGCAGAAGTCGCGATTAAATATTGACAGGGAAGTGATAACTGACGTTCTCACCTACTTGTTTTTTTTCAAGGGAAGTATTGAAGTTCGTTCTGTTGTTCTCTCAGCTTTCATAGATAACTGTCATCTTTTTGAAAAGGAACTCAATTTCCCAGTGTTTAGATCCTAGAGCAGGGGTGTCAAACTCGTTTCAGTTCCAGGGACACTTCAGGCATATTTAATCTGAAGCGTACCGGACTAGTGAAATCATTGCATAACATCCTGTTATAAGTAATGCCAACTTCCAACTGTTTTTATAACTTTACTGCAAAATTTCAAGCTTATCTGAAAATGATTATTAGCACATTTAAGGAGCAACCTTTCCAAATTCTGCAATAACATGACGTTTCTTGAAAAAAATCTGTTCAATTTTACGATACATTAACAAGATTTATCATTAATGACTTTGAAACCAACCGAAACGAAAACACAATGACTAAAAAATCAACCGAAGCAAAATGTTTCGGAAAAACCGAACCGGTTTCTGTCAAATTTCCGGTTTGAACACCTCTGCTCGTCTGCAGCTAAGTGCAGTAATCCTGACCACCCGGAACTGGGACCACATTGTGCAAACTAGTGGAAATTTGAATTTTTCTTCTACTCTGGAAATGCATGTTTTTAGGCAAAACATTCAGCTTGTGACAATGTACAAACAGTATGGTTCCGTCCAGGGATATCTAGAAACTCCTAGATATCCCTGGAGTTTCTAGATATCCCTGGTTCCATCAAACGTTTGTACTGAAACTGCTGACTAACATTGCATTCACTCACTGTTCAAGCGTTCATTGTATTGAAATATTTCCTTAGTAAACACCCACTGCTGCAGAACTATATTTCAGGGCGCAAAGAAGCAGTTCACATTAAATATGTTAGCGACTTACGCCTACGCCTGAAACTTGGTACCTTTTAGCTTTCACTGGTGTATCGATATCAGGTGTCAAATCCTGTGTAGAAGCCAATTTCAGGATGTCATTTAAGTGAGCGTTGAGCGCAACTTTGTTTTATCGATGTTCATAACAGAAAACACTTGTTCACAAAGGTATGTCGTCCGAAACATGCACAAAACTTTTGTAGCAAGGGATGTCACTTTGGGGTAGCCTGTATAGGTATAGCCAGTGGGCAAAGGGGCCATGCCCCCCTTATTTTTAGAACGCAGTCATTTTGTGCTTAGAGAGGCGTTTGTCCAAATAAAATAATGTTTTTCGCCTACAATCAAACATTTTTCCAACTCCCAATTTTTGGGCTGGCTACGCCATTGGTAGCCTGGAAAAAGATACTGATAGAATGTGCCCAAGCTCGCCAAGACAAATGTGGTCTTCAAATTTTAATCACAATTCAAGTCAATTATTCCAAGTTGCAAGTCCACGGGCAGATCAGAGGCGTTTAATGTGAATGGCGAGAAAAAGACTTGGAAGTCCGTCTC
>Ga0210059_1011925_pt1 | contig 13225 bp, 5 predicted proteins | sample Ectturendosymbi2_FD_188042 | JGI IMG/M metagenome (GOLD analysis project Ga0210059, IMG submission 188042) | Ecteinascidia turbinata endosymbiont from Florida, USA - Sample 2 (SPAdes) (version 2) | ecosystem: Host-associated > Tunicates > Ascidians > Unclassified | place: Key West, Florida...
GTCCTGTGAAACTGCAACACAGGACGAACATACACCATTACTTGGGTCAGGAAAAGCGGGTAGACCAAAAAAATGGAAAGGAGGATGGTCAAGACTACTAAACAAACAATCCACAAGAAATTATTACAAAAACTGGGGATCTAACAGTAGAGGTACGGTGCCGATAACTATGCCTGGTTATGCCTCAACGCCTGCAGGAGAGGTCGCAGAAGAAGCAACAGAAGCGACACCATTAACACCAAACAACAAGAAATTCGAAATAGAGTGTCGGGTCGTCCATTTAGAGGCTACCAATATCAATACAAAGGCAGAACCTATCATACGACAAACGAAGAATTAGCAAACGTTTACAATCAAGGAATTACAACGCAAAGACAACCGATACAACTTGGAGACACTCATAGATTTGGTACTGTACCAAAAGAAACAGAATTGCCTTACTATCTTTACACGCTAGAACAAAATCATCTCAATCCTGCTCTGCAAATGTCTCATATCAGATCAAAAAAACAAATGCTTAACAAACAAGGCGAACTTGTACGTCCTAACTACAAATGGCTACGACGACTGGGTCTGCGAGACGACGATGCGGCATACGTGACAAATCTAAAAAGACAGAGAAATCAGAAAAAGGCAAAAAAAACACCGAGAAAACAGCGACCTCAAGTAACCGCGACTGTTCATGACGCAAACACGTATGATCGTGGAACGCCGGTTACTACAAAACCGCAACATACTATATTTACTTCACAGGTACGTAACATGGAGACTAAATATAAAGACGAATTAGAATTAGCCAATAGTATCTTAACTGCAAAACTTGATGGTACAAGATACGATATAGCGAACAACCAAGAAGTTAAAGAAGCATTAAAAGAATTATTAGCTGGACAAGCAGACGTGCTACATTATCTACGAACTGTTAAACAACTAAGATGGATGACGCCGTTACATTTCTTACAACACTTGATTGTTATGGTTGATCAAAACAGAACGGCTTGGTATGCTGCAAAATGGATTAACAAACAACATAAAGATAACGAATAATGTTTTACAGGTGGAAATGTTTCGTCCATGGACAGGCAGCGTTTATCGCGCTTAATACGTGATTTAATATTTACGTTTGCTGCTGGTGGTCATATTGTGCCAATACCTGAAATCGTTCGTCAAGTGTGGGATTTCTATTATCAAAATCCTGATATAATAAACAATCCGCGACATCTATTATTCTGGTTCAGTCAAAACGCATTAGAAAGAGTACAGGAATACATTGAAGATAATCGCTCGCGCTCACCTGTGAAACAACAAAAAAAATTAACAAGAAACGAAGTCAGATCAGCTCAAGAAGAAGTAGAGAGTTCTAGAACTCCAACAAGACCAAATCAAATGCCTCAAACACGAAGTGCTTGACAAAGAATAGTAGACGGGGTAGAAGAGTACAATGCAAGAGCGCGAGATCCAGACTCTTATGATCCGCAGGCAATTGAAGAAAGAACAACAGATGAAAATATAGCACTTAATGCGCAAAGTTCAGGACAAGACCAAAACATTGAAAATGTATCAGATCCTGACATAGATCCAATGCGGGCACCAAATGGACCTGGCATACAAGGGGCAACAGCAGCTAAAGATTATCCTATGATGCAAAGAGCAGTACAGAAAGGATGCACAACAACACATACGAACGCGTCTTCGAACACGTTGTGCCCAGTACAACACCGTCAAGAAAAAAATTCAAAGCAGAATTAATACAAGACTTCTCATCAGACGTTAGCTCTAACACAACAGCTAAAGGTGCGACATTGAATGCCTTCAGAAAAAGTATGACGTCACATCATACTGTCTGGATCTCGGCAGACGGTTGGTTTGTTCTACCGCAGCTATGTCCGGCAATGGTACAAAACGATCATTACATACACATGCTCGGAGCCTGCAGTAGAAGCAGAATTCTTGCTGCATACGATACCATCATCGTTAAAGAATTGTTAACATATCACACAACAAATCATGCTACAGATACACAACAAATCCTAAGCACAAAACAACCGTCGCTGATCATGGCACAAGCAGATGAAAACAACTTACCAACAATGCCACAATGGATAATTCCTACAGACACAGAGATACACGGACCATTTCAAAGATATGATTGGATGAGTGTCGAAGTGGGCTGTGGAAAAGAACAAGAATATCCAAACAACAAATTTAAAACGAGTGCAGAAGATGACAGAAAACAAGAGATACTACCAACAGATGAAGGTATCTACTCAACAGCAATCGTTAGACGTAAAAAAAGAGGCTTAAACAGAGCGGGTGCAGTAACAGCTGATCAAATAGAAGATGCCTGGAGAGACGTAACGCTAAACGATATGCTGGGTTGTGATCCAGAAGAAAATCCGGATTGGATCGATACGGCAAAAATGACAAAACACTCATTGAGACCAGGGCAAGGTTTCAAAAACAACTATCACATCAGTAAAACAACAGACTGGAACAAGCTAGTAGATATTGCAATACAAAGAGATACAATTACATTGGCACCACCTGAAACAGAGAAAGATTTACGTGACGAATGCGTAGCGGCATTAAACAGTGAAGATCCAACTGACGAAAATGTCAGAACAATATTCTTACATGCAGAAGAAGACTGTCCTGAATACGATCATCTATGGATACAACACAATCCTCAACTGTTTTGGTGGACACCAATATCAGGATACTTACCAACATCGCAATTTCAAGAAGGTCATCCAATTGCTGCAATGAACCTACAAGAGTTTCAGTGGTGTACACAACCGAAAGATTCTCAAATACAAGCTGACACATCACAATTGAGTGGATTGCAACTACGCACATTTAAAGGTGCAGCAACAGACTTCACGTACAATCCTACGATTATGTTCTCACTCACAACAACAACATATGCTGACTCGTCATGGATTAAAATGGATGCGATACTGGATGTCAAAAGAACTATAGTGGTGCAATTCTCATTCGATGATTCGTGCAACTTCAATATAAATCCGTACATAGATCTAACACTAAAATGTAACACAATCAAACACTACTACAACTACAACTCGGCGCCAGGCTTTGAATCGTTCAGACCTGGGCCATGGATGACAAAGGGACACAAGAAGAAAATGACAAAGTTCCAACCATATAAAATAATCAACAGAATTGGTACATTCGGAAAAATGCCAGACAATGTAACTAACAAATGGCAAGCTGTACCGAAATCGAACTATCAAAGTGGTGAGAGCCAAACGCCTTGCTTCGGCTTGGCAACTTAAAATGTCAGGCAGTTTTAGTCGGGAGTGAAATCAGTACTCATACAACGACTAGGCTGCCTCGTTGGTAGCGTTTAGGGAAACCAGCATCTCTGCATGCAACAACAGCATTCCTCGCAAGCAACGTCTACGCTGGGCAACACCCCAAACCTCCACATAGGGTTCCTACACCAAAAGGAAAACCCTACATATACATTATTGACAGACTAGCAAACTCTCTAATATGAGTTTAGAACTTGAAGTAAGAAGCAGATAGTTTTCATTTTGGCCATTGGCCTTTATCAGTGTTGCAAAAACTGGTTGAATGATACTGTCTCGCGTTATAAACAATTTGAATGCAAACCTCAACCTGTTTTTATTTGTAATCTGCATAAGTGTGCTAAAACAGAAATACAAACTGTTTGTGAAGCAAGCGTTAATTCGACAAGTATGAGTATGAATGAAGGAGATTCAGGCAAAATGCAATGGTCTTGCGTCTGAATTCGATTTGAATTGAACTCGCAAAATTTTTATCCCTGTATTTTGCATCACCAAGATATTTATTTATTTGAATGCAGCCAGTAACTTTGGAAACCGGCCTCTGCATATCTGTGATTTATGAATCGATTGGAAACCGCGGTCTGTATATCTAATATGATTTATGCATCGATTGGAGTCCTGCCTCCCATATACAGTACATGATTTATAAATCGATTGCAAACTGGCCTCTGTATATCCAAGATTTATGAATCGTTTGGAAACTGGGTTCTGTACATCTGAAATGATCTATAAATCGATTGGAAACTAGGGTTTGTATATCTAATATGTTTCATGAATCGATTGGAGGTTGGTACCGCTAAAATGCATCATTTATTAGACGATTGAAAAGTGGCGTCTGGCTTTTGCATAACTGTGATTTACGAATCGACGGGAAACCGGCATCTGTATATCGATGATTTGTGAATCGTTTTTTTCCCTTAGATAGTCATTCATTTATAGAAGAAAATTTTGAAAAGAAGCCACTCAATATTCCTATGTAGGCTACTTTGCTGGAAGACTGTCTGAACAATAATAAACTCACTGCACCAGTAGAGAAAGGCAGACGGGCTGGCAGGTGCGAAAGCTGGGCGGCTGCCACGACCTTGGTCGCAGGGATGTCCTGCTGAGTTAATCCGGCTTTAATCTTGATGACGCCCCCGTCCCGTGTCACTAGAAAAAACGTCCCAGGACGCCCCCTGCCGGTGGGATCGACTTCTGCTTACGTCCCTGGACGTCATCGTAATCAAAAGTGTTAAAAGTATGGAAAAAATATGAATTGCAAAAAACTATGAAATCAATATTGCTAAAAATTGCTATTTTGTAATGAAAAAGCAATGTTGCCAAAAATATTGCCATTTTCAATAATTTTTTGCCAAAAATTTGCCACAAATTAGACAAACATTTGCCATATTTTTTGACAAGCATCTGGCAACTCTGGTCCTGTCCGTGCTCATCTCTGCTGTTTTCTAGCTAGGCTACCACGATTCTGCTGGTGAAGTGTTAGAAATGTGGCAGTAGTGACACAGTGTGTCTCGCGGGGCGGCTTGTTGGCTGTAACGCTGGTGCCACCCCTAGTGATTTTTCATTAGATCTAGTGATTTTTAGGCTCATCTAGTGATTTTTCACTGCGATCTAGTGATTTTTTTCAAAGTGTGTTTTTCAAGAAAATCTGTTGTCTTTTTACTAACTTTTCAGCCTTTTTTGAGGACTGGTCGGTGGCGTCAGTACCACCAGCGTAGGGTTGTACCACCAGCGTAGGGATGTACCACCAGCGTAGGGTTGATTTAGAAGGCTACTGTTTGTACCTCCAGCGTAGGGAGTTGATTTACAAAGCAACTGTTTGTACCTCCAGCGTAGGGATTGCTTTAGTCTAGAAAGCAACTGATTGTACCTCCAGAGTAGGGATGACTCTGTGCAAACGTTTGAGATGGGCTGTAACGATGTAAAGCGGCCAGTGAAATACCTATAGTATTGCTTTTCACTTGTCGCAAGTTCGCTTTATTTAGGTTGTGAAGGTACAAACACTAACAGTTGCTTTCAAATCAACTCTCTACGCAGGAGGTACAAACAGTTGCTTTCTAAAGGTATCCCTACGCTGAAGGTACAAACAGTTGCTTTCAAATCAACCCCTACGCTGGAGGTACAAACAGTTGCTTTCTGAAGGCATCCCTACATTGGAGGTTATAAACAGTTGCTTTCTAAAGGCATCCTTATGCAAGAGGTACAAACAGTTGCTTCCTAAATCAACCCCTACGCTCGAGATACAAACACTAAACAGGTGCTTTCTAAAGGCATCCCTACGCTGGAGGTACAAAAACTGAAACAGTTGCTTTTAGAATCAAGCCCTACACTGGAGGTACAACCCTACACTGGTGGTACATCCCTACGCTGGTGGTACTGACGCCGCTGACCCTTACTCCCTTTTTTAATCCGTAAACAATTGATTATGTGAATTATTGCTTGAAGATTAGCATCAACACAACGAACAAGTTTTTCTAATATGAGTTTCTTATTGTTTGCAATACGGTGCTGTTCAGTGTTAATTGCTGCAATGAATATTGGCCATGTCAGTTCAGTATTTTCATATCTTAGCAGGAACACTGCAGTGGAAATAATTAATTACATTTTACGTTGATTGCTTCAAATACTCACGACTGGTGTCATTTTATGTTCTTCAAGAAAGCTTGAAGATTTTATTGTTAGTATGAGATTTTTCCAGCTTCAACATGCTCAATTTTTGCAAACTTACAAATGATGTAAAGGTTTTTGGGTAGTAAAGTAAATAAATATATCATTTCAAGCAAAACTGCGAATTTCAACACAAAAAGTTTAAATCTAGTGATTTTTTTCAGATCTAGTGAATTTTTTTTGTGAATCTAGTGATTTTTGTCGACAAGCTTGTGCCAGCACTGGGCTGTGAACACTAGCCAGTAGCCACTTCCTCTTCGGTTCAGCTCTCAACTTGGCTCCAAGGTGGACCCTTTCGTTTTGGTAGTACCTTTCATGGGACCAGTTTTTCTTTACTTTTAAAACTTTCCAAACTTTTTTGTTCAGATTTATGATTTAGGTTTAGGGTTTAGATTTGGGGTTTATCTTTTAGGGTATAAGTTTAGGTTACGGTATGTTTAGGTAGAGTCTTTACATTGAGGGTTTACCTCAGGAGTCACCAGCGTGGGGCCCGCGGGCACCAAGTCGCTCGCAAGGACCATGTAGGTCGCCCGCAAGCCTGTTCTAAAAATAACATATAAGCACTATCAAGGTCTTTACATTAAGGAATATCAATACTAAAATAATTGAAAGTACATTGAACAAAATTTTTATTTCTGAAATGTGTATCAAACTAGTAGCCCTTAACATTAACAAGAAGTAGCTCACAGTTTCAGAAAGGTTGGTGACCCCTGGTTAGTGGTTTACCTTTAAGGTTTGAAAGTAGCTGTAGAACTAGAACTACCCACGGATCTTATTATTTCAAAACTTATTCCACGGTAACGCTTCACATGATGTAGTTCGAATAGAGCGGTCAGTTTGTTACTCAAGTGGCATGGTCCTGGTAGCATAACAGGTTCGTTTCATGTCTGCCATGCCAGTGGTTTTGGGTTTGCCTCTCACCATGGCACCTTACGTTTTCGTAATAGTGACTGCTTACACATTTCAATTCGTGGAACCAGTTTTTCTGTACTTTTTTCAAAACATTCGCATTAGGGGTTAGTGTGAGCTAAGCGTTAAGGTTAGGGTTAGGTTTTGGGTACTTACCTTTTGCATTTACTATGTTTCTACTAGGCTAAGCCTATTGAATTCTTGTGCGTTACTGTCACGTTAGAGAAGGTGGTTGAACAACAACACGGTTTCAAATTTAAAGATCTACTGGCGGTTCTGTAGCCACTGCCTTAAGGCTTAAGTTTAAAGGTTCAGCTTTTAAGGCTTAGGGTTTAGATTTATTACATTTCTACCAAACCTAGAGCAGACTAGTCTGCTGCACACACCTAGTGTGTTACGTCAAGTCACAGGTGGTGGATTAATAAGTTTTCAAGTATGAAGATCCACTGGCGGACCTGTAGCTAATTTAAAAAAAGCTTGCTAAAAACTTTGCCGCAGCGTAAAAGTCTGTCATTTTTATGAATGATTTTGATAATTTTCAAGAAAAGTATACATGATGAAGAAACTTTAATTGGATGGCTGATGACAACAGCAAGTGATGTTTGTCGAAAATTCATCGCTGATGCATTTCTTTCATGAGAAACCCGTTATTGTTTGAGAGCATCTGATTTTCTGATAAGCTTAGTGTAACGTAAAAGTTGGTCATGTTTATGGCCCCAGGGACTGTTCCTAACCAGCTACTTGCAGCCATGAACCATCGTAACTCTCACATAACCATCCAACACATGGATTCAGTGATGGCTCAACTGTCCTTTGGATTAGGTTTTGTGTACACACAAGAAAATATGTGAACCATGTCACCTTACCTTGTTTTGTTTTTTGATTAAATTTAACTTCTTCTGGTTGATTGCAGACCATCTATCTGTTTGTACGTAACTGTGTAATATAATGGCTATGGTTGGAGGATTGAATCAGGCCATGCCTGCTGATGATGATATACAACAAATCTGTGACAAAGTATGATATAAATGGATAGTGGTGCATGTTTTTTTAGTAAGAAAAAGTTTTGAAAGACAGTGACAAAATTACCTCACTAGGTCATGATGTTAAAAGTGTACAAGCCAACTAATATCGCGTACACTTAAGTAGTTAAGTTTTTTGGCAACTAATGGTCAAACTGGACTGCTGGTTCTAACCCAGAATACAGGGATAAGTTATTGTGTTGGCAAACAGATTCAGAGATTGCATTTATCAACAAACTGGAAACTACTTCTGGTTTTCAACATGATTTCTGTTTGCCGTACACCAAGGGTCACCAACGTGGTGCCTGCGGGCACCAGGTTGCCCGCAAAGGCCATGTAGGTCGTCCGCGGGCCTTTTCTAAAAATAACATTAGCATGATCAATGTCTTCACATTAACGAATATCAATATCAAACTAATTGAAGGTAAATAGAGCAAAATTTTTATTTCAGATGTGTGTATCAAACTAGTAGCCCTTCGCATTAATCGATAAGCAAGAAGTTGCTTGCAGTTTCAAAAAGGTTGGTGATCCTGCCATACACTGTTTTAGTTTTAAACCGAATTTTTTGAGGTGCATACACTTACAGTGATGCCATTGCTTTATTCCGTGATGTGTAGAACAAGTAACAAATATGTTAAAAATTATTTCTAATATCAGATGCGGAATGCATTTTTCTCAGTTTAAATTAAATTAATTTAATTTTCAGGTAAAACCTGATGTTGAAAAGAAGCTGGATCAAACTTTTTGTGAAATGAAAGCACTACAGTACAAGAGTCAGGTTGTAGCTGGTGTTAATTATTTTATCAAGGTAAGAATAACTTACAAAGTTGTTAATAGATTTTGAAAAAATACAATTTTGAAAACAAAAATTCAAGCATTCGATCAAATGTTTTTAAAGTATGGCTGCTTCCCAACTCCTCTGTTCCACTACCTAACGGCAGTTTCACTTTCATAATTTGTGGCATTTCATGGTTATAATTTGCAGACATACCACTACCTCTGATCAATGGGGTTCATAACCGATGGTAACAAATATAAGAGGTGATGCTGATAAAAGAGGTAGCGACAAATGGCATATGTTGAAACTACGAAATATATGAGGTAGTCAAGAAGAACCGCCGTATAATAAGGTAGCTGGTAACTGAATGGAAGAGGTATTGCATAGTGTAGTAATGTGCTGAAAGTATGATATAAAAGTTGTAAACTCGATAAGAAGAAACATCAGATATTAAGAGGTATTGGTATGCAGCATTGTGAAATAACCAGATGTAAAAGAAAGGTGTTTCATATGGAATTGTCAAAAATTTCATATGGAATTGTGTTCAGAAAATTTGGTGTCATTTGTTATTTCATTTAAACAACACATTCCATGCTGGATAAACCCTATATTGATAAACCCTAAATGTTTTCATATAAATCAGATTTTATATTTATGAATAAATAAATACTATGAAATTCATTTTCATACGAAGTGGAGAACAATTTATTCAGTTAAGTTACAGAAGCTGCTCAGGGTTATTTTAACCCCTTGGGAGCCAGTGTGTCATATACTCATACTTGAAATCCCGCATGAGCTGCAATTTTTGCACCATTTTGCAACTTCATAACTCGCCATCACCAGCCAATTGTGCTAGAGAGCTGTTCCAACCCTCAAAAGATGCGGCGAGTCTTCTTGTTTACATTTAAAAATATGGAAAGTATTGAATATGTTTTTTTTGTGGTAGGTTTTAGGTCATTTTGGTCCAGGTGACTGGGCCCTAAATAACTAAAATTTGGGTAAAAAATATTGCTGGGCATTTTTTACCCAAATTTAGTTTTTTGGCCATAACGTTTGAACCACAAATGATAGAAAGTCAATCAAAGGCTCAAAAGACTCATACTTGGTCTAGTTTCCACTGAAAATTTGGTCAATAATTTTCCTCTGGCACTTGGTGCCTAGGGCTTAATGACCTTGGCCAAAAAGGCCTAAACCCATCCACTTACAATGTCACCCTAAAAAAAACGAAACCCAAATCTTTCAAATTAAAAATTACTTGTTCTCATTTTATGTATTTTTTGTAAAATTAGTGTGGTGATTTACATTTCGTTCATGATATTTGTGATAACAAAAATTCAGTGTAGAAAGCACAAATGGCCTAAATGTTATTAAAAGTTATCATATTTAAGTCAACATGCCAATTACTCTTGACCTAATTTTTTACCTGCCAGCTTTGTTATATATTATGAGCAAAAGTTTTCCCAAAAATAGTATTTTTTAAATTTATAGCTCTTGATAGTAATATCTATTTCAGACAGTTCAATTTAAACTGTTTTTTAAGGCGTTTTAGGGACCCGATTCGGGTCCCTAGAATTTCAAATCGGGTCCCTAAAATCAGAGAAAATCAGGTCCCTAGAATCAAGAGAAATCGGATCCCTACAGATCCATATCGGGTATCTAACATTTTCCTTAAAAAATATACATATGACATAAGAGTGAAGAGTAATTATGAAAATAACATTATATAATGTGCGACTCATTACAAACAATGATAAACTATCACTTCACTGGGATGGAGAACCGTGCAACGTCAAATCTGCACAAACCTAAGTCACTAAAACAGTTGACCATGACGGCATGAACCCTGATGAGTTCGCAAGCAGTCATTTACTTACCCCGCAAAAACCTGCTAGCGAATGTTACGTCGTAGAGCAGTTAATTGGGACGATTGCGGAATGGTCTGTACATGACGCACTACTTGATGCAGTCGGAAGGCTGCGCGCCGTAAGGAACAGTACAGAGAATTTGCATTAATGGATCAGAGACAAAGTAGCAACTTGTGTTTACGAATACTCTGTGCAGAACAACAACGTAGCGGCTTTTATGAGCAAATACTGCCGATATATATCAGCGGATTCGCCGATGTGATACATTGCCTCATTGGCATGCCTGTGTATCTGCCACAGACAGGGCCAGCCTTGGCAAGTGCGAGGCCCGATTTGGAAGCACTTTTGCGGGACCCCATTTAGTGGCGTGTGTAGAAATTTTTAAGGAGGGTCATCAAGTCGTAATGGTAGAAATCATGGAATGATGTGGAAGAGCGAGGCCCGAAGGGATAATGCCAATTTAGGGGTGTCTGGAGGGAGGCATGCCCCCAATTTCACCTCTCCAGCAGAGACTTTCCATGTCCGTTACATGGACATCTCCGTAACACCCAATAAATCCATCAGTTGCTACACTCAATACTTCCTGTATGGCCAGGTACCTACAGCGGGTACGGCAGGTCGATTGCCTATGTTTTAAATGATATCAACAAAATGCTTGATATGATAAGCCAGCAACATAACTTAGCTACTAAACATCAACAAACGAAAAAGTGTGACAACCAGCCGCTCCTGGATTTTGAAATTTGATATTTTCCTGTTAACTTTTTAGTAGATAAATGTTTGTCTCTTAGTTTCGAGTTCGTCCTACCCCTGGAAAAATGCGTTTGTTCACCACCTGGAAAAATCCACTATTACCTCCACCTGGAAAAAAATCCTTCCGACGTTCATACTTGTTTGTGTGTAGATCAGGGCTTCTCTCACTTTTCTGCACATGCCCCGCTATCCATCAAACGCATAATTTCGCGACACCTCATCTATGCTAATGTTCTACTACAATTGTGTTAAAGACAATGTTTGTATAAGACAATGTTTTTCAGTTTTCAATTGACCAAATAATTTTGGATTCGGATCTGGAGCCAAAAACTTTAGATGTCTGGAACTGGAGGCAGAGACCCAGCCTGCAATTTGAGTACCGCCTCCGCAGCCCTGCTTTAGGCTATTGCAGTCTACGATACGGAAACCGCATTTGTTAAGATTAAACCTACTTTTTGTGCTTTAACATTAGCAAAATTCCTCACAGTTTTGTCCAAGTTTCAGCCTAAGCGAGTTCGGATTCAGTGGGATAATCGCCACACTATTTAGGTACGCTTGTTGGATTGATGATCTCAAATAAGTTTTAATTACTTTTAGGTTAGCAAAACTCCTTTTTCCGGATGCCACGGTAACGGTGATAATCAAGTAAATCCTGAGGGCAAGAAACAAATTCGGGAAAGAAGCTGCCTTATCAGATCTCTGTGAAGGAAAATGAATAACGCTATTAAAAGAACGACCAAACAACACATATTTTAAATTACAAACTAAATTTAACCTTCGGAAGCAAGTGGCAGTAACCATAGAAACAGCAACAAATATTGAACCATACCTTGCAGCAACTATTAAAACTTGACCTGCCAAGTACGAAACGCCTGCAACTGGATCAGAAAACAGCGTCAAAACTCAAGCCTTCCCTCCCTAAACTACTGTAGCTGTTATTGAAAAACTAGACCACACATTACCGAAAAACAATTACCACTGTTGCGGTTCCTGGGGATGCCGGAGGGCAGGTGCATGACGGGGGCAACGCAGATGGAAGTGCCTTTTTATAAAAGTATTGTGGTTGATTTTATGGTTTATCAAGATCGAATTGAAACAAATTTATTGCAACTAGTCGCGCACCTAGAAACTTCAGAATGGTTTTCTATAATTGCTGGTATTATTTTTGAGGTCAACATTGTTGCTGAACAGAAACATGTATATGTTTGACCCGATTGTTTTGTTGTTTTTTTTAATTTGCATTGCCCTCAACCTCAACTCTTTACTGCCCTACCGCTGTTCCGGCGTCCCTGATGATTCCAGAACGAATTTTGATGAAAGAGGGTCAAAATCGCGTAGTTCAGTTTGATTGTCATTGGCAATGGATCCCACGCTTAAAAAATACTGAGCCCCGCGCCGGCACTATTGTACGTAATCAGCTTCGTAAGTTTGCGTAGGTTAGTAGGTGTAGCGCGGGACCCCTTCGGAGCGGGGCCCGATTGGGAACAGTCGGCTAATGGCCGGCCCTGGCCACAGATCTAGGGGTCGGTAGCATCGCCGAAAGACACAAAAAAGATATCCAGGTTATCGCGTGTTTTTGGTTTACAGCGCATTCATTACATCACAATAGTTTTTTGTTCCTGTGAACATGGTGCTGAAAAGATAGGTAGCAGCTTGTTGAACAACCAGCAAACATCTACCATAGAACAAAGAACTGTGTTTATCCAAACATACATATACTTATAAAAATGATTCTGACAATCACCTGCACTCAGAGGCGCATCTAGGGGGTCTGTTTGGTTGTCATGACAGGCCCCTTTGCACCGCAGGTACTCAGCATTAAAGCCGATAAAATATCAAACGATGTCACTTTAGGTCTCAAATGCGGGTGTTTTGGAACAGACAACAGCCCACATTTCTTTT
>Ga0210059_1011926_pt1 | contig 13224 bp, 11 predicted proteins | sample Ectturendosymbi2_FD_188042 | JGI IMG/M metagenome (GOLD analysis project Ga0210059, IMG submission 188042) | Ecteinascidia turbinata endosymbiont from Florida, USA - Sample 2 (SPAdes) (version 2) | ecosystem: Host-associated > Tunicates > Ascidians > Unclassified | place: Key West, Florida...
CCATCACCAGCGGTACGTGTCCCCTGAGTCACGTGGCTACCGATGGCCCGCGCCACTACGTCACTACCTACCTACACTACCATAACAGCCTTTCGCATTTCACATTTTTCACAGCGCTTTTCTCCCGACTGACCATAAGAACTTGCAGCAATGCCACTGCAGTTCAATTGCAAATGTACTGATGATGGTGGCAGCTGTTACCGAAATGTCTACAATGTGGTTCACATCGATTACTGTGGCCGTTATTTTTATGATAATGAAATGTGAATTACGGAACGATTACCATTCCATTTTCACCTAGCATAACATAATTTACTAGTGTTCCAATTTTGCGCACACTGTTGCTGTGAGCGCGTGTTTCGAGCGCTTGAACCGGATATGACGCATTGTGAATGGTCGCTGCTTGTGTGCTTACTACATTTCTTATCGCGCCAATAAATTTCAGCTCTAGCGAAGCAGTTTTAAAATAAAATTTGTGCTGCTGCATCTGGAAACCCTGTCAGCGAAACCTGAAGTGAGGACAGCCTTATTCAGCAACATTTTTGCGTCCGCTTAGTTGCAGGTCTCTTAGTTGCGAAGTAAGACCAGCGCTCTTTTAGCGACTGGGTAAACCAGCGTTTCTTAAACATGTATGGGTCACGGACTCCCAGTTCATCCTAATGAAAGTTACGGGTCCGTTGAAGAAGAAACGCAGTGAATATTCGAAATTTGGTCTTAATCATCGTAGAAGTAATCGAAATATCTACAAACCTATTAACCCTTGACATCACATTCACGGATCCACCAGTGGTTCACGAATCCCAAGCCGAGAACCCCGATTTAGACCGACCTCAGTATTTGCCGCGCTTGGGGATGTTAATTACAATTCAACCCAGGATCCACAAGAAACTTCTCATTAGTTTCCAGACTGATATATCAGCATATACCGTTCTTTGCTGGTGACAAGCAACATGCTGTGAGAGGAAGTTGTAAGCTCGCCAAGTACATTTTATGTTTCACTTCGCCTGGATCCGCTTTTTCCGAAAATCATCCACTGACCTGGTTGTTTTCAAATACTATCTTTGTCTTCTGCTCGCTGCGTTTTTGGATATTTGTCTTCGATTGGTTTCTGGAAGTTTCTTAGTTGTTCGTTCCCTTTCGAAACGTTTCTCGAAATTTTCTTGGCAGCTCTTTTCAATGTTGAAACCCTTACAAAACTCCGCATCCAGCCGATTAGGGGCACTAAAGCTTCCTTTTTTAATCTGAAGACGCATGGTATAGACGCAGATCTGACGAAACTGCTTCAAACAGCCACCCTTCTTGTTCTTTGCCTCGTTTTCACAGATTTGTGTAAAAATACTAAATCCTTACCGCGTCATTTCAAGTCCAGCTCTTTGCGGTGCAGTGGGTATTTTGAAAGCAACGAAAAGAAAAAAATTTTTGGAAATCGTTTTGATAGTGCTTCATAACTACAGCAGTCTTGTAGCGCCACTACTGTGTGTGGTGTGCCTGGGGTAAGGAGGCTACAGTACCAGTTTACAAGGTCTTGTTAATACATTGTATTGGATACTGAGCTCTCAGATGACAAAGACATTCAGAGACAACTGCGATATCAATATTGTGTAACAAACAAGCTGCGAGCCTCTTTTTCCCGATGTTCGAGTGCAGTTAAAAACGTACTTTTTCGTTCCTTTTGTACGCCCATGTATGCATCTCAATTATGGTGTAATTTCAGGAAGTCATGCATGCAGAGATTGCGGGTGGCATACAATTTTGGATGCAGGGCTCTATACAACCTGCCTTGGACAGCGAGTGTTAGTAGCCACCAAGTTCAATGTAACATTCCTACCTTTGAGGCTCTGTTACGAAAATACACGTACCTGTTTCTCGAAAGATGCAGAAAATCTAACAACATATGGTTACGTGCTTTGATATAGTCAGATTGTTTGTATTCGTCCCTTTTCTTTGAACACTATAATCGCATTTTACTCTGTGGGTGAATGATCGAACTTTGCAGCATCCGTTTGATCGATGGCGTGTCAAGTCACAATGCTTTCGCATTTTACCTAGACTAGACCAATTTAGGAATTGGCGCCCTACTCCGAAATAGTGTTGTAACAATTGTTACGTGTTAGCTAACAATAGTGTTAAGAATGTGTCTGTAAACCTATGGTTCTGTCTTCAATGCAGTTGCAAAAAGTGTCTGTAACCCTGTGATTCCGCCGGCTTAGATCTCAAAACGTGTTTGTACAAAAGTATGCTGCGCACTTTGCTGCTCTGCAGAGTGTGCTTTCGGTTGTTTCAATCAATCATATGTCGTACCAGCAATCGGTACAAACCACGCCGTTGGTTTAAAAAATCTTTAGGAATTCAAACATTTTCGGTCAACCATAAGTTTAACTTCGAATATATCTCATCTCGTTTTCCTTTTCTTTTTAGTGCCACTACGCAGAGATAACTAATAGGAAATGCTTCATGGACTCAAAGTAACATTCCATCTTAGGCAAAATAAAAAAGTAGTTAAATTCTGCGAAACATCACAACACCAAAAACGCTTTGCAAAACTTAATAGATTTTAGGTAAAAGTACAGTGAATTGAAAACTTTTTCGATGCTTCTTTTGCTGTGAAAATTCAAAACAGCACAGACACAGTACCTCACTTTATTGTAAGACTTTAACAATCAAAAAAAGAAAAAATATAACAAACAAGTACAAGCACCATTGCCAGGGTATTGCGTAAACGCAGGTAATGACTTGTGACCTTGTTACATCATCGAATGCGCAAATAATCGGAACGTCACTGACGAGCGATGTACGTGTACCAGCACAACGTTGGTAAGACAGAACAAGTGGTATATGTTAAGAACAAGAATGCATATGAAGGTGTACATGAACATATATCAAAATGCAGTTTTTGTGCGATTGATGGAATTTAAAGCATTTTCTGAAATTCGGAAAATGAGTTTATGCAGAAAAAAATATAAAACCCACGTTCAGGCAGATGCAGAACAACGTTATCTCTCTACATGCGAGTTCAAAATACAAAACAAAGAAAAGTATTGTGCAGAATTGTCTTGCCATTTAGACTAGGTCCGAAAGACACTATTGCTGTAAAAATTGATTAAGATGCGAAGGAAGTATGTCTTTGTTGAAAACTGAGAATACTGATTTTGACGGAAAGATTGTCTCATGTGGTAGAGATACTCCAGGTCAACACAGCTTCTATATTCGACCAGGTACGAAGAAACATGAAATTTGACAAATTAGAAGTTCTTGTTTATGCAAAATGTTTCTACATGCCAAATTCATTTTTTATTGTATTAGCTGATTTTTGCGATAATTTATTCCAGTCATATGAAATGTTTGAATTTGTCAATACCTCTGTTTAAAATTTAACGTTATCGCTCTGCAACAGAATGTTTTGGAATTAATGAACTGTGATAATCTTTTCAAGAGTGAATTTCTTTCGAAATTTTTATCCACAGATTAAATTTTAAAATTCAAAGCAACTGTTTATCACATTTGGTAAGGGATAATTCGAAAGAAAGCAAATACGGCGAAACAACATTGTTTATCAGGCGAACCAGAACGTGAGGTTTACCGACTTTCTACTTTTGAAAACTTCCCGACACACTCTCCTGCAAACCCATGTCAGTTGGCAGCTGCAGGTTTTTTCTTTACTGGATACAAAGACAGAGTAAAATGTTTCAGGTGGGGGCAGTTTACCAAAATATCGTCAATAAAAATTGCTGCAATTCTTTGCTCTGGTTTAAAATACCATTTTTTCAATGCTGCATGTGAAAGAAAATTCTTATCGCATTGTATCTGCGCTTTCTGCAAAAAAGCACAAAAAATGTTAGCTGAAAGCAGGTTTTTATTATTTATTTTGAAATCAAAGTTACAAAAGAAATTTGAGGAAACTTTTTTAGTGTTTTTGTTTGTCGTTGAGGTCCTAAATTATACCGAGCAACTCCTGCTGAGGTCACCCCAGCAAAAACCGTAGTAGGGTGTTGAACCTCGTCTCTGAAAAAAGGTATTCAAAAATGTGCTGTAAAACATGTCTCATTTTTTAATCTGGTCTGTTAATTATGTCGTTGCAATAAAAGCCTTGCACTGAAAGTTCATTTATGTACAGCTGTGCTCACACAATCGAAGACTGGTGCAGTGCTGACGACCCACTTTCTGCTCGTTGGCATAGGAATGACTGTTCATTCATTAGAAGGACGGATAATAGCAATGTTCCCATCAGTAAGTATTAACACTTTTTTCTTTTGCTGTGATGGTGCTTTTCACATTCAACTTTTGTAAGTCAGGCACTATGAATGTTCTGATTTCCGCATCAGGCACTTGAAACGATATTTGCTTGAACACTGGCGTATATAAATCTCCTGAGTGTAATCCTGACCTTGCGCCGTCGACGAAAGAACGTCAAGTCATCGTTGCGCAGTGTTTTTCGCTTGGTCGTCATGTGACCTTGATTTAATGCTTCGGTGATCGGGTTACGCATTGACTCAGTTTACACGTTATCACGTGATTCCGGGAACGCGGGATGATTGGCAGTTCAGAGGTGTAGCAAAACAGCATTGGCAAACACATTATTGCTATATACGAAAGAGATTTGTTACTGGTAGATTCATGCGCATCGTTGCTTTCGGCAATTTAGGTGACAGTTTGCAGTTTTCGGTTACAAATTCTTCGGTTGGTAAAGATAATTCTGTGAACGAAACAATAGTGCCATAACGGCATACATGTAATATCTGTCGCTTCCAAGGAAACCTTTGAAGTATTAATACAACTAAGTTTGTCCTGGTGTTGCGAGATGGGGGTTAAAATGGGTAAATTGATTTTGGAGTTTTCAGTAGCAAGGAACCAGCTAAATCATACAAAAACGAACAGTTTTATGCTAAAACACTCAATTGATAAATAGCAATGTACTTTTGTACTAGCAACAACGATTTAAGTTTGTATTTTTAAATAAATATCTGCAAGTCAAACTTTATTTGCTGTTTTGCAAGCAGCAGTAGCTGTATGGTACATTGACAGATGTTTGTATAAACAAAGGGTAATTCTTCAAATTCGTATATATTTTATCAGCTACTATCTTCGAAAACATTCAGCAAGAAGCAGCTTCAACAAACTTTAACAACTCACCGTTTTTACCGTCACAACCACGAACTCAGCCCCCTTCATCATCAATAGCATCAAGTTCTGTCTCAGCTGCTGTAATCAACGCAAATCTGGAAGCTACTGCAGCTTCAACACCTCCATCCAATCGATTTGTTATCGAGTCGCCAGTAAATACTGAAACTCCTGGACATTCTACGTCTGCCACTGCTTCTGCTGTTGTACGAGAGCTGAATCAAGCTTTTCCCTGCACAAACCCAGTCAACCCACACATGCGAAACTTGGAGACTCGTCTGCAAACATTCAGAGATCGAGCTGATATTTGGCCAGCTCATCGAATAGCAGCGACTCCGGAACAAATGGCTCAGGCCGGGTTATATTTCTTGGGTAAGATGCTCGACATGAATGCGTTTAAAGCAGTGGATCTTATGCTTAACCATTTCCAATCTCATGGAGCCACATCCCTAAAGATATTGGCTTGGGGACCCCTCGTCTGCGGTTATGTCACTAGTCAAAGTTGTGGTCATTGTTGTTTGGGCATCTGAGGGTTAAAAGAAAACACTTTGGTTTTCCTCCATGGAGACCACGATGAGAACCATTGGAGAACAAGTCAATACATTTTTATTAACAAAAAGAACAAACACTGGAGAATTGTATTTGTGAACAAAGTTTCTGGCTATCAAATTGTTAGTGCAATATTTTTCAGGCGACAGAGACCGTGTCAAGTGCTGGTACTGCAACGGAGGACTCCAGAACTGGGACAAGTTCGATAACCCTTGGTTTGAACATGCGAAGTGGTTTCCTACGTAAGAGATGTGACGCATGTGTGGAAGCTTTTTGGAAAAGCTGAATATCACGACGCAGTTTGCTCGGCTTTAAACAGTAAACTTGCTCAGTAGGAAGTAAACTTATCAAGAAGTGTTGTAGAAGTCTGGTGTTGACGCCCGGTTAACGCCAAACATTTTTTTTCCTTTAAAATACACTTATAGTGTATAAAGCGTTGGTGAAGTTCGGAGGAACACCGTATGCGAGTGTCTTCAAAGGGAACAGCCTTATTCTTATTTTTGAAATGGTTACAAACTTTCCTCTTATATGTTGTCGGTTTTGTTTTAGAGAAATTATCAAATATCTTATGTGAAGCAAATCATTCTTCTTTCATTCAAGACCAACACTTGCTTCTTGTTTCGACGTGCACCACTAATATGGAGGGCTGCATTCAATCGGTTTATCCCGTTTTTTGGTTTCTTTCCATTGCAGTTGCGAATACGTTCTTCAGAAGAAGGGACCAGAGTTCGTGCATAACGTTGTGGAGAGGTTTCCAAACTTGAACCGGCCCGAACCAGTTAATCTTGCCGGACCGTTTGTTGCATCAAGATTCAGGTGAACGACTTTTCTTTAAAAGTATGGAGACAGAATTTCGATGAAGTATATATGTACTTTTGCCCATTTTCATTCACGATCGTTGCTCTTTCAGTGATGTTGAACAAAAAACTTAGTTGTCTTTGTGCTTCTTCAAAATGTTCACTTAGAGGTGCTTTAAATATTGTTTTCTATCAAACTTTGACATCTGCCGCACAGTCGCATCTTATAGTTGCAAAAATAAACACTTCCTTCGCCGCTCAGCAGAGATCCATCTTCGTCCAACCGACACCCGCAGGTTATTGATCCACAAGAACAGAGAAGAAGTCTGGAAAGAAAAGTTGATGAGGAAATTCAAACTTCTTCACTAGTGGAAGACGCTCTTTTGATGGGATTCAGCAATGAAGAAATCCGTTGCGCAATGATCAAGTAATTTTTCGCTCATTTTGATTTTTTCTGTATCGGAGGATCGGGCACTTTTGTTAGTTGTAGAATTAAGCAGTGAAAGTTGGCACCTACTTTCTGCTAACAATTTTGCCAATTTTGCTGCAAAGATTAACATTATTGAAAATTTTTCCTTTGAAATTTATTGCACAATTTATGTTTAAAGGCGCTTTCGACAACACGGTTCAACTTTCCCTACTTTTGCGAATTTGGTTGAAAATGTTATCGCTGCACAAGAAAACAATCTATTGAATGAAGCTCCAGGGGGTGATATCACAAATGTGGATGAACCCTCTACATCGGCGTCAACCAGTGCGACATCTAGTGTTTCCCAACGCGAAACCTGGAAACAAGAATTCGAACAACTCAGCCGAATAAGATTATGCAAAGTTTGTTACCAATCTAAAGCTTCTGTTGTGTTTTTGCCATGCGGACATCTTGCAACTTGCAGTGAATGCAGCAGAAAAACCTCAAGGTGTCCTTTGTGCAAGGTGACCGTTGAGGAAACCATACATTCATATATTGTTTAAATATGCTCATGCAAATTCTCTAATCATTGCATTTACGGGACGAAAAAATTAGTTTTCTACTAAAAGTTTGAATACACAGCTTGAAAACAAATACACAGCTTTCAAACAGTGTTCATGTGAGCCTTCCCATTGTAGAGATGCTGTACAAATTAAACAATTCGACTGTGTACTATTGCCTAACATGCACTGTCAGTATTGCTTGAAGCATAACGACCTGACGCAAAGTAACACTGAAAATTACAATAAAATTAAAAACATTTGAAATTAAAGTATTATTATTAGTTAAGATCAACTAAATATATTATTTTTGGTATGAAAGATGCTATTCCGGTTGACTTTAGACATTTCGAAATAGTTTGAAGCAGCCTGTACTGTAAACACTTTTCTACCAGTAAGACCTTTTCCCAATCACATGAGTCGATTCGATAGCCATAGTCCATTGCATCTGTGCTGCACGCTATTTGAACTCTTGGACATTTCAAACGCTCAAAAAATCTCGGTTTAGTTCATGAGACAGTTTTCGAAAGTGTTTCCTTTTATTTCTGAAAGTCGTCGACAATTTTTCTCAAAACCATTTAAAACTTCAGATTAATGGAAACCCAAAAACGTTATTTTAAAGCTATGAAATAAAATTAGTCTCATTTGTTTATTTAAAAATCGATTAGATTTGAAAGCCAAACTTGATGTGCTTCTTTTTTACAGAGAGTAAGTATGTGAGTGAGTGACGCAATACATCGGTAGTTTTTTGTTTAAGTAAGAGATTGTTCTGAAGTTGCATTGAACTTTATGGAATTAAGTCGCATTTCACAACGCATTTCAAACATACATTCACGCAGTTTATTAATGCGTTGAAATTAAGTCGCATTTCATATATGTTGGTCAATAAACACATTTCATATGTAGGCCTGTTGAATACAACCAGCAGCTTGACTACAGTTTTACAAATGGTGTACGTGTGAAGCAATGTAACGCATGGCATGATTTTTAAGAAAACGTGTATACTTCTTTTCACAACAACAGCAAGTATTGTGAGATTGACTCTTAAATCCGTAGTTATTTGCTAAAATGCTAAATTCGATTTCGTAACGTATAAATCGAAAATATAAGTTGCCGCAATCTGCAAATAATGTCATTCTTAACAGCTTTTTTTGTAATTTGACCCGTGTGTCACTTGCTGTTTTCCTTTATCTTTATCAAATGATTCTTTGTTGGAGCCTCTAACTAAAATATGGAATATCATTGATCCGTCCTTGTATGACATTTCTTCATTTGCATTCAGAAAGCAGTTTTAAAGATAAAGTTGTTTCTGCGTATGCTGATTGACTGCATAGTGCTATGGAATGACCAGGATTACGGTTGTACAACCTTAATGCGATTGCTGTTTTCTGCTTATGTGAAAGGAATCTTTAGTTTTATTTTGTCATATATATACTTCATGCACAGTATATAGATATTTTTATGGACTCTAGACTCTTGAGTATTTTGCGTATTTTTACAAATATTTAGAGACAACTTGGTCAAGGGTTTTTTGGTGCTCCAACGTTTAACCTTAACTTGCATGAATCTGTTTAGTGTTTGCGCTAATCAACACATCTCAACTCTACCTGGTTGTCGAAGAAAAACGTGAAAAACTCTGAATTCGGAAAAATATTTTATCCTGTAAACTTCAGTAAATGTTTTCAAGTGAAAGTTCGCCTGTGTTTTTGTGTGACTTTTATTACGCCTGCAGTGCAGAATTTCAATAAATAATGCATCACATCAAAGTGATTCCATTACAGTCGTGTCTAAAATGAAACCATAATGACACTTGAAAAGATTGAAGCTCAAAATAAACTGAGAAGGTTTCCTTTGAAAAATTGTTTTTGAATGAGATACATTGGTTTTAAGAGGAGCAAGTGGTCGGCATGCCAGCAATAGGCTTACTGTTATAGAACAAAGTTGAAGCAATAAACACATGAAGACAACATAATGTTTATATGATGTAACATGGGTGACATTGACAAGATGATGTAGCAAAAGATAAAACAAATGCAAAATTTTGTTTGTTGGGTGTTACAAAAAGTGTCAAAATGTTTATGCTTACGGACACATTTGAAAGTTAGGGTGGGAAGAAATGCACAATAAGATTGAAATATTCTGTTGAAAGTACAGTTTATGAACAAAGACAATAAAACAAGTGCACAATGTGCAATACTACTTCAACTGATACAAAAGAAACTTCTTGCAATCTTTCGTGATGCTAACGGGCAAAAGTTTTAAATCTTTCGTAGTTTCATTCCGTATCTTCGGATCAATGCAGGATAGAGAATGTGGCCCCAAAATAAAATTTGCTTCAGGTAGGTTAAGTATTGTTTTTTATCTCTTGCAAGTCTTCCACTATGGTTTAAGAACAGTGGTAGCTCTACTAAAAGAGTGGTGCACTCTTTAGTACGAAAAACACATTCCTTGTTGCAGTCAAAACAGTTCACTTGTTCTATTCTGAATTTCATGAAAAATGGCTAAAAACAGGTAATATTTGCGTGCTTCATTAGGAAGTATGGAAGCATCGCTCTCCTTTACCTGGGACGGGGAAATGACGTCCCCATAGGAGTCTGTCTTGACTATACCACGGGATATTATGCTCAGTTCAGTAAAGTATTTGGCAAAATGATCAGGAAGCTGATCCACACCAGACGAGCGAAATTTAGGAATAGAGAATGCAAATAGCTTTGAGACATTTAAAATTTGTTTTTTGGAACAGTAATATTGTTTTAGCTCTATGCACAGACATAAAATTTTTGCTACTTTATGTTGAATTGTGGTCAAATCTAGTAAAGTCGTTTTGCTGCCTTCACCTCAGTTTAGAATTCATCTAGTAAGATTGGAACGAAGTAATAAATAATTTTAGGACTCACACATATTTGTGTGGTTTTTCAGTTTTCATATCTTTCCACAACAATTTAAAAGTTGTTTTACTAGATTGTCAGTTGCGTTTTCCTCTGGAGTTTGTCATCAGTAATAGCATCACCTTATTTGATTGTGTTTTACTCACTCATTTCACTTTTATTAAAACCCTGTTCATGTAATGCTAGTTATCGAAAAGACCAAGATATTTTTTAAGTTTTAATTTAGGAAAATGCTAGAAATCTGTTGTTTTATGACTTTTCTGAACTTTCGGAGACAAACCGAATGGTGTATTAGTTTAATTTTTACGAAGTGCTGTTACGTCAATAAATTCAATTGCAGTTGTGTGTATTTGGAAAAACGACACAGACGAGGAATTATTTTGACAAATTAAATGAAATTGGAATTAAGCGATCCCAAATGGTGTATTGCATTTCATTCGACGCAAATGAGCATTAGACACAACAGCGCTTTTTACTTATTTCATTATTGTTTGGGATGCTGTTTTCTTCATGTTTAAATGAACAATGTTTTGAATAACTTCCCACGTTTTCTTTTATATCCATCAGTTTTTTCAAATTCAGATTAAAAGAATCTTGCTCAACTTTCATCAAAGTGTTCAGTTTTGTTTCTACAGTACAACATTTGTAAAATCCAGTTAAGGAGGAATTGCTAACTTTAATTACTTTTTTATGCACAATAGATTTTCTTTTTGATAAAAGTAAGCCAGCTAGTTGTTAAAACCCTTAACTGCCAACGTGGACAGTGTGTACTTAAAACAAGAGTGAAATTTCGTGCATGATATGCAGTGATTGCATGACTCAAGTCAAGGACTCGACTTGTTCCGAAAGTTTTAGGGGCACGACACGACACTATACTCACACTCTGCAACTGTTGCATGCCAAAGGAATCTGGCGAGCCTGTTTGTTAGAAAGGTTTGCCAAACAACAACGGTTCGAGTTATGCTCGGTAGGCACGCAACAAAAATGGCTATATAAAAAACTGTTTAACATACGGTCTTTTGCAGATTAAGGCAAGAATTTGTACGCGCGTGTTCGTTGCAGCGTGCAGCACGAAACTTCCATGTCGCCGCAGGTTGAACTGTGCTTATGCAGTCATCGACGACTGCAAACAGACGGTAAAATCGTTTGTGACGTGTGTACGAGGTATGTGTTGATAACCTGTAACAGGAATTGCGTGTATTTTCGTCGAGCGCTTTTTTTAATTTTGGTTCGTCGTGTTCTGTAATGTTTAGTTTGTTGAAACTAAAAAGATTTTATACTCAAACAGGGAAAATCGAATTACTCGCAGGTTGCAACGTGTTGTTTACCTTTGTACAGCAATACAGTTATGTCGCACGCGTCACATGGCTGGTTTTGAAATTTGTTCAGCAGCTAAGCCTTGTAAGTGGCATTAATGCGAGTAGAATTGCGAAGTCCGGACGCAAAGCAGTAATCGCGCATTTCCCGTCAGCACACAATCGCCAGTAAGAAACGTTCGCGCAGAAAACAAGTGTGGGCGTTTGCTCAAAACTGCAGATTCGCAGCAACGCCACGTGGACTTGCAACAAACATATACATAGGCGCCGAGTATACAACATACATATACATAGGCGCCGAGTATGCAGTGCGGGCGTGAGCCGCACTCCACCATATCTGACTGGGAGTGCGGGTCCCCCGCTAATGTTTCAATTTGATCAAGCAGGTCTTTGTTAACAAGGACTTTAAACATTATTCTGAAATTTATTGAAACGTTTTTGGATGAATATGGGATTGAAGACTCAAAAATCGCAACGTAGGTTCAATCAGCACTACGTTTTAGTGCAGAGAGAAGCAACATCTGCGCTGTATGTGACCATTACAAACACGATGTGAACGAGGAACAATTTCACAGCGAAATCCAGCACTTTTTGTCAAGCAATGATTTAAACCAGTGGTCTTCAACCTTTTGTTCAATCGCCTCTTACAAGAACTTTGCGAAAATCGCCCCCCACTTATGGTTTTAGTGTTGGCTAATCTAAACTATTATTTTAATTTGAAAATATTTAAATGCTAATGAAATTAACGGGCAATCTAGTTGGCACAAAAATCGAACAGACAAAACGAATGCAATTCTATTTATAGAAAAAATGTTATTTCCAAGAACACTTGGTTCCAACTACTGCAAACCTTGCCCCTGGCTCTTACCTGCGCGATCAAAAACGGAATGTTTTTGAGGCTGATGGAATTATGTGTGGTTGCATTTGCACAACAGCAGTTCGCAAAGAAGAGTGAAAAGACTGTTGTGACTTTGTGGATATTGAGTACTAAAAACTTATTTTTCGTAGCGTAACCAGGTGGTTATCACTTTATCGCAGCTTGCCAAGGATGCTTCAGTTGTACCCAGCTTCAAATTCATACTTCATGCCCGTCGACAAGCCAACTGTTATTCTGAAACGTTTTTTGGAAATTCTTTGAGCGAATTCTGTTCACATTAAGACATTTGCAATCATTTGTGGTTCAGAATATTGAGCAGTCAAAAGTATCAGTTGTTGTGGTTGTATCGTGTTTCGCCACGGTGAAAGCAAGAATTCAATCGAGACAATCAGATGTGCACATCAAGCCAACTTAAATCAGAACTAACAAAATACAGCGAAGGCAAGGCTTATGACTGTGATTCATTCATGTCAGAGTTGAGTTGAGTTTATTTGGCGATAATTAATATTCGGCTAGATAAAAACACAAATTAGTGCACGGACGCCAGGGCATTGAAGGAACCTGAAGGTTATCGAGTCGATGCCCCTCAGCAGTTAAATTTGCTTTGTTACTGTCCAGTTTCAACTCGTGGTGGTGCATATATGTGGGAGGAGCTGCTAGATGATCAACACAGTTGCGCACGGGGGTGCTGGGTCGCAACCGGTCTCTCT